>Ga0194120_10007035_pt1 | contig 15593 bp, 15 predicted proteins | sample TA2MahCa65mmetaG_FD_148642 | JGI IMG/M metagenome (GOLD analysis project Ga0194120, IMG submission 148642) | Freshwater microbial communities from Lake Tanganyika, Tanzania - TA2015019 Mahale Deep Cast 65m | ecosystem: Environmental > Aquatic > Freshwater > Lake | place: Tanzania: Lake... | reverse complement strand
GGCGCCCCCGGCGCTCCCGGCGCGCCGCCCAAGCGGCCCGGCGGCCCCGCCAAGAAGTGGCAGGAGAAGAAGAAGGAGCTCGAAGGCGATACCCGCAAGATCGCCGATCGCGGCAAGAAGAAGGGCCCGGCCGCATCCGGCCCGAAGGATTCCATCGTGCGCCTGTCCGGTAGCCTGACCGTCAAGGAACTCGCCGAGCGCATGGGCGTGCACGAGGCCGAGGTCATCAAGCGCCTCTTCTTGAAGGGCATCATGGCCACGATCAACCAGACGGTGGCCCTCGAGACGGCCGAGATGATTGTCGAAGAACTCGGCCTGAAGGTCGAGATTTACGACCCGACCAAGGAGACCGCCACCAAGGTCGAGGAGGTGGTGGACGAGTCCAAGCTCGTCACGCGGCCGCCTGTCGTCACCATCATGGGCCACGTCGACCACGGCAAGACCTCGTTGCTCGACGCCATCCGCCAGACCAACGTGGTGGCGGGCGAAGCCGGCGGCATCACGCAGCACATCGGCGCCTACCAGGTCACGACCCACGGCAACGTCATCACCTTCCTGGACACGCCGGGCCACGAGGCCTTCACGGCGATGCGCGCTCGCGGCGCCAAGGCGACCGACATCGCCATCCTCGTGGTGGCGGCCGACGACGGCGTCAAGCCGCAGACGATCGAGGCGATCAACCACGCCAAGGAAGCCGGCGTGCCGATCATCGTGGCGATCAACAAGATCGACAAGCCGGGTGCCAACCCCGACATGGCCAAGCAACAACTCACCGAGTACGACCTGGTCTCCGAGGATTGGGGCGGGCAGACGGTCATGGTGCCGGTTTCGGCCAAGCAGAAGACCGGCCTTTCCGATCTGCTGGACATGATCTTGCTCGTGGCCGAGGTCCAGGAACTCAAGGCCGATCCGGAAAGGCTCGCGAGAGGTATCGTCATCGAGGCCGAACTCGACCCCCGGATGGGACCCAAGGCGACCCTGCTGGTGCAAGCCGGCACGCTCCGGGTCAGCGACAACTTCGTCGTGGGCGCCATCGCGGGCAAGGTCCGCGCGATGACCAACGACCAGGGCCGCCGGGTCAAGGAGGCGCCGCCCGCCACGCCGGTCGTGGTGACCGGCATGCCCTCCGTGCCGCGAGTCGGCGACGTCTTCACGGTCATGGAAGACGAGCGGGCCGCCAAGGCGGTCGCCTCCGAACGCGCCGAGGCGGAGCGGGCGCGGGAACTCGCCGAGAAGGCCAAGCACATCAACCTGGGCGCTCTGTCCGAAGCGGCCAAGGGCGGCAAGGCCGGCGAGCTGATCCCCGAGGTCAAGCTCCTAATCCGCGCCGACGTGAAGGGCTCGCTGGAAGCGCTCACGCAATCGCTCGAGAATCTCGAAAAGCCCGAAGGCGTGGGCCTGCGCGTCATCATGGCCAACACCGGCGAGGTCGTCGAGTCCGACATCGACCTGGCGTCGGCCTCAAACGCCATCGTCATCGCGTTCCACACGGCCGTCACCGACCGCGCCAAGCAACGGGCCGATCAGGAAAACGTCGAGATTCGCGAGTACGACATCATCTACAAGCTCCTCGAGGACATCGAGGCGGCCATCCACGGGAAGCTGGCGCCGGAGTTCGAGGAAGTCTTCACGGGCCGCTGCGAGGTGCTCAAGCTCTTCTCCTTCGAGAAGACGGTCATCGCCGGCTGCATGGTCCGCGAGGGCAAGATGGTGCGCAACCTCAAGGCCAAGGTCCTGCGTGGCAAGGACCAGGTCCACGAGGGCAAGCTGGACAACCTCAAGCGCTTCAAGGACGACGTCAAGGAAGTCCAGCAAGGCTACGATTGCGGTATCTCCTTCGACGGATTCAACGACCTGCAAGTCGGCGACTTCATCGAGGTCTACACGATGCAGGAAAAGGCACGGGGCTAGCCCCGGCCCATCTCGAGCCGCTACGGGCCAGCCTGCCGGCGGTTGCCACTCACGGAGGGACGCAGATGTCCACCCAACGAGCCGATCGAATCGGCGAAGCGATAAAGCGCCTGGTATCGGAACTCCTGCAGCGCAGACTCAAGGACGCCCGCATCACCGGACTGGTCTCCGTCACCGACGTGGAAGTGTCGGGCGACCTGCGGCACGCCAAGGTCTTCGTGTCGGTGTACGGCGACGAAGCGGTCCAGAAGCAGACCATGGAGGGACTGCACTCGGCGACCGGCCTGGTCCGGTCGGAGATCGGCAAGTCCCTCGGGCTGCGCTTCACTCCCGAGATCCACTTCAAGCAGGACCAGTCCATCGAGCGGGGCGCGAAGATCGCCGCCCTCCTGCAGCAGATCAAGGGCGATGAAAAGGGCGGCAACGCCCGCGAGTAGAGCGAGCCGATGATCGAGACGACTTCCCCCCTGGCGACGCGCCCCGACGCCCGCCTGCCGGCCGAGGTGGCGCCGGCACTCGAACTCTTGCGCACGCATCCGCGCTGGGTGGTCGCGTCGCACATGAACCCGGATGGCGACACCCTGGGCTCGGCCATCGCCCTCAAGCAGCTACTGCGGTCGCTCGGCCACGAGGTGCGGCATTTCTGCCCGGATCCGCCGCCGCGCAACCTGCGCTTTCTCGCGGGCACCGAGGAAGTCGAGACGACCTTGCCGGAAGGCGACGACTGGGCGATCGCCACGTGCGACGCCGCCGAGATCGGGCGCTTCGGCGACCGCTGGACCGCTCGCGTGGCGGCCGCGCGGATCCTGGTCGTCGTGGACCATCACATCTCCAACAAGGCGTTCGGCACCCACAACATCATCCTGCCGCACGACGCCGCCACCGGCGAGGTCGTCTTCAAGCTCTTCGAGCATTTCGGGGTGCAGATCGACGAGCTTTCCGCCAACGCGCTGTACCTGGCCATCGCCACCGACACCGGCAGCTTCCGCTACGACGGCACCTCGCCCACGACGCACCGGATGGCGGCGCACCTCATCGAATGCGGCGTCAAGCCGGGCTGGATCAACCAGCAGATCTACGAGCAGCTCACGCGCAGTACCGTGGTGCTGCAGTCCCTGGCCCTCTCCAAGCTGCGCTTCGACGTCGGCGGGAAGGTCGCGTTCACGGCGGTGTCGCAGGCTCTGCTCGCCGAGGCCGGCGCGACCGACGAAGAATGCGAGGGCATCGTCGAGCGGTTGCGGGCCATCCAGGGCGTGGACACCGCCATCTTCATGCGCGAACTCGCCGACGGCCGCTGGAAGGTCTCGCTGCGCAGCAAGGGCGAGGTGGACGTCAATGCCCTGGCGGGCCACTTCGGCGGCGGGGGCCACGTGCGGGCCGCGGGCTGTACGGTTGCAGGCCCGCCCGACGAGGCGTTCGGCGCGTTCGTGGCGCGCATACGCGAGACGCTCCGAAGCTGATCGGCTTCTTCAACCTCCTCAAACCGCCGGGCATGACCGCGCACGACGTCGTCGCATGCGCCCGCAAGCGGCTCGGCATCAAGCGCGTAGGGCATGCCGGCACCCTCGATCCGCTCGCGGCCGGCGTGCTGCCGGTGGCCGTCGGTGCCGCCACGCGCCTGCTGCCGTACCTGGCGGGGGGCAAGGAGTACCTGGCGGAGGTCGCGTTCGGGCGAACCACGACCACCGGGGACGCGGCCGGCGCGACGATCGTCGAGGCGCCCGCGGACGTGGCCGAGGCGGACCTGCAAGCCGTGCTGCCGCGCTTCCGCGGCGAAGTGCTGCAGGTGCCGCCCGCGGTATCGGCCGTGCACGTCGGCGGCCGCCGGGCCTACGCTCTCGCCCGGGCCGGGATCGCCGTCGAGATCCCGCCGCGCCGCGTCGTCATCTCGGCGCTGGAGATCGTCCGCTTCGGCCCCGGGCCGGTCGTCCTCCTGCGGGTCGCGTGCTCGGCGGGAACCTACATCCGCAGCCTTGCCGTGGACATCGGCGAAGCGCTCGCCGTCCCGGCGTACCTGTCCTTCCTGCTGCGCACCAGGGCCGGCCCCTTCGACATCGCGGGCGCGGACCTGCTCTCCGACCCGGACTGGCGCCTGGTCGGCCCGGGTGCCGCGCTGGCGAACCTGCCGACGATCGCCGTCTCGGACGAGGAGGCCGAGCGGTTGCGGCGCGGCCAGCCCATCACGGCGCGTGCTGGCGGCGCTGAAGTGGCATCGCGCCTATCAGACGCAGGCACGGAGGCCTGCGCCACCGATGCGGCGGGTGAGACCGGCCTCCGTGCCGGCCGCGATGCCGGAGCGAGATCGAGCGAGCCGGAGGCCTGCGCCACCGATGCAGCGGGTGTGGCCCGCGCCATGCGTTCGGACGATCTGGTCGCGATCGTGGTGGGGCGGGACGGCGCATACTGGCCCAGGACCGTCATGCCTTGATTCAGCGCTGCAGGCCGTTGCGCTGGTTGCCCGCGCCGAAGTAGCCGGAATGGCCCGAGTAGCCGGCCCGCGGGAGCGCGAGGTACTGCCAGTCGAGCGTCGCCACGCCGCCCGCTTCGCGTTCGGCCAGCACGACCATGCCCTTGCCCCAGGGCTGGGCGTCGAGCAACCGGGCGCCATCCAGGGGCCGTAGCGCGAAGGGGGCCGAGGGCGACGCCCCCGGAGCGAGGAGGGTGGCGAAGACCGAGGACGGCGCGAGGACGGCGCTGTCGCCGTTGTCCATCGCTCGCCCGCCGAACACCGCCACCATGTCGCCCGCCGCCAGGGCGCGGGCAGGTCCGGCCGGCTCACTCATCCGGTAAGCCGACACGGGCACGTTGGCCCCTTCCAGGCCGCCGGTCCTGGTCACGACCTGCACGAAGTAGTCGCGGGTGCCCGGCTGGCCGGCTCGACCGTCGGCCCAGGTCACGAGGAACCGCTGGCCGTCCCAGGCGACCGCGGGCTTCTCGGCGCCCGCGGCTTCGGCGACGAGCAATTCCGGACTGCCGGCCTGGCCGGCCGCCGTCAGAATGCGGCCGAGAATCCGCGGGGTCGCCGACCGCGTGTCGGTCCAGACCGCCAGGTAGGTCTCGCCGCTCCAGGCCAGCGCCGGCTGGCTCGGCTGGCCCTGGTAGGCCGACACGAGCGTCGGGTTGCCGATGGCCTCGCCCGAAATCGCTAGGCGTTGCGCGCTGAGGACCGTCTGCGCGGCCGGCCCGGTCCCTCCCGAGCCGGTGAGGCCGGCGCCCGAGCGCCGATCGGCCCAGAGGGCGACGTAGCTGTCCTTGCCGCCGGCGAGAGCGGTCCCGACGACCTGGCCCGAGCCGCGCCGGTAGCTCCAGCGCGGTCCCACGGTGCCCCCCGAGCCGATGACCTGGCCGACCAGCTGGCCGTCGCCCTCGGAGCCCTGGGACGCCCAGATCAGCAGGGCCATGCCCGCGGTCGTGCCGGCGGCGGCCGGGTGAGTATCCTTCCGTGTCCCGGTCTCGACCGAGAGGGTGTGGATGCTGCCCGACGCCGGGTCGAAGACGAGCGCGCCTATCCGGCTGGTGGCCCCGTCGGCGACCTCCCATGCCTCCAGCAGCGCGCGCCCGGCCGTACCGGAAGACCGCCACACGCGGTTTGCCGGATACGTCGCGATCGGCGCGGGCGAGACCTCCTGCTTCAGCGGGAGAGTGCCCGCAAGCGTACGCAGGAACCCTTCGCCCGGGGCGCGAGCCAGCGGCGGCGCCGGGACCGGCGCGGGGTCCGCCGCGGGTGCTTGCGCCCGCGGTGGCGGGATCACCGGGGGAGCACCTGGCTGCTCGGTACGCGTCGCGCAACTGGCGAGGGCGGCGATGGCGGCGAGTACGGAGCAGGTCGGAACCGTTCGACGGGTCGGGAGCCCCATCTACAACCTCCGTTCGGTCGCAGACGGAACCTTAGCATCCGGCGGGCGACGGTCCCTAGGCCGATCTGACCGACGGCCCCTGGCGCGATCGGCCCAAGGGCCGCCGGCGCGATCAGCCCGAGGGCGCGTGCTGGCGCGAAGGCGGCGCGAACGCCTCCAGCGGGCGATCGGGCCGGAGCCCGAGGTGGTGGCGAATCGCCTCCACGATGCGTTCCGACGCCCGGCCATCCCCGTAGGGATTGACCGCGTTGGCCATCCGCTCGTAAGCCGCCGGGTCGTCCAGGAGGCGCAGCGCCTCGGCCAGGATGTCCTCGCGCCGCACGCCCACCAGGCGCACCGTGCCGGCCTCCACGGCTTCGGGTCGCTCGGTCGTCGTACGCAGCACCAGGACCGGCTTGCCCAGCGACGGCGCCTCCTCCTGCACGCCGCCCGAATCGGTGAGGATGAGCTGGGCCTCCTGCATGGCGCGCACGAACGGCTCGTAGTCCAGGGGCTTGATCAGGTCGACCCGCGGGTGGTCGCCCAGCAAGCGCTGAGCGAGTTGCTGCACGACCGGGTTGAGATGGACGGGAATCACCGCGCGGAGATCGGCGCGCGCGTCGACCAGATCGCGCACGGCAAGGAAGATCTGCTCCATGGGCTCGCCCCAGTTCTCGCGGCGATGCGCGGTGACCAGGATCGTTCGCCCGCGGTCGCCGCCGCCGCGGTCAGCCGTCGATCGGGCGGCCACGTCCAGCAGGGCGTCGATGACGGTGTTGCCCGTCAGGTAGATGCACTCCTGGGCGACTCCGCCTTGCCGGCAGGCGGCGGCCGCCGTGGGCGTGGGGGCGAAGTGCAGCGTCGCCAGTTGCGTGATGAGCCGCCGGTTCATCTCCTCGGGGAACGGGTTGTAGATGTCGTATGTCCGCAGCCCCGCCTCGACGTGCCCGACCGGAACCTTGCGATAGAACGCCCCCAGGGCGGCGGCGAAGGCGGTCGTCGTGTCACCCTGCACCAGGACCAGGTCGGGGCTGCAGTCCTCGAGCACGGGCACCAGGTGCGAAAGGACGCGCCCGGTCAGGTCTTCCAGGTGCTGCCCGGGCCGCATCAGATCCAGGTCGTAGTCGGGCTTGATGCGGAAAAGGTCCAGGACCTGGTCGAGCATCTGGCGATGCTGCGCGGTGACGGCGACCATCGCGACCAGATCGTCCCGCGCCGAGAGCGCCTTGACCAGGGGCGCCATCTTCACGGCCTCGGGCCTGGTCCCGAAGACCGACAGGACCACGGGAATCTTCATCGCGGTTCGGCGGTGGCGGCCGGCGCCGGTCCCGGCGCCGGTTCGGCCGCCTCGACCGGGGCGTGGGCGCGAGCCAGGAACACGCTGGCGATGCCCCAGGCGAGGAACAGTGCGGCCGCCATGAACATGGGCAGCGCGCCCTGCACGTGGAGCAGCACGAGGGCCGTGCCCGCCAGCAGCAGGCTGAACCCGTAGATCATGATCACGGCGTTGCGGTGGGACAGGCCCGCCGACAGGAGGCGATGGTGCAGGTGGCCCCGGTCGGGGGAGAAGATGGGGCGGCGGTTCCAGAGCCGCCGGACGATCGCGAAGGCCGTGTCGAAGATCGGCACGCCGAGGATCAGCAGCGGCAACAGCAGCGTGACCGCGGTCACGAGCTTGAGCACGCCCAGGATGGAGATGGCCGCCAGGATGAAACCCAGGAACAGGCTGCCGCCGTCGCCCATGAAGATCTTGGCCGGATTGAAGTTGTAGCGCAGGAAACCGATGGTCGCGCCCACGACGGCCAGGGCGATCACCGCGCTCATGGGCTGGTTGGTCTCCAGGGCGATGATGGCCAGCGTCAGGCCCCCGATCAGCGAGACGCCGGCCGCCAGGCCGTCGAGGCCGTCGATCAGGTTGATGGTGTTGGAAATACCCACGAGCCAGATCACGGTGATGGCGAGGGAAAGGAGGGGCAGGCCTTCGGTCAGGGGCAGCACCCACAGGCCCCCCTGCGGATTGGAGAGGAACTCGATGCGGCAGCCCAGGAGCCAGGCCAGGCCGGCGGCGCCGAGTTGCCCGAAGAGCTTCACCCGGGCCGACAGCGGCCGCAGGTCGTCGACGACGCCCAGCAGGAACACCAGGGCGGCGCCGGCCAGGATGCCGCCCAGGGGACCCTGCCGCGGGAAGAACTGGCCCGGCGTCGCCAGTTCGACCAGCGCCAGGCACAGCATGACCCCCAGGAAGATGGCGATGCCGCCCAGGCGGGGAATCGGCTGCGTGTGCACCTTGCGCGCGTCGACCGGATCCAGCGTCCCGAAGCGGATGGCCGCACGTCGCACCCATGGAATCAGCAGATCGGTCGCCAGCCAGGCGGCCAGCAGCGTGAATGCCAGGATGAGCGGCCCGTACGGGCCGAACGCCGAACTATCGAGCGTGATCAATCCGCCGCCAACGCGACGCGCGGCGCCGCCACTTCGGCCGTGTACAGGGGGAACTCGGCGCACAGGCGCCCCACCGTCCGCTCCGCCTGCGCCCGTGCCGCGGCGTCGCCAGGCTTCGCGAGGATGCCGGCGATGGCCTGCGCCAGATCCCGCATCTGCTCGATTCCCATTCCGCGGGTCGTGACGGCCGGCGTGCCGATGCGGATGCCGCTCGTCACGAACGGGCTCTGGGGATCGTTGGGGATGGTGTTCTTGTTGACCGTGATGCCGACCTCGTCGAGGGCGTGCTGCGCTTCCTTGCCGGTGAGATTCACGGATCGAGTGTCCACCAGCAGCAGATGGTTGTCTGTGCCGCCGGAGACAAGCCTGAGGCCCGCCTCGGCCAGGCCCGCCGCCAGCGCCTGGCTGTTGGCCACGACCTGCCGCTGGTAGGCCTTGAAAGCGGGCTGCAGCGCTTCATGCAGCGAGACGGCCTTGGCGGCGATGATGTGCATCAACGGGCCGCCCTGACAGCCGGGGAAGACCGCCTTGTCCACCCTCTGGGCGTGCTCCGCCTTGCACAGGATGAGGCCGCCGCGGGGCCCACGGAGCGTCTTGTGGGTCGTGGTGGTGACGACGTCTGCGTGCGGCACCGGGCTGGGATGCAGCCCCGCCGCCACCAGGCCGGCGACGTGCGCCATGTCCACCATCAGGATGGCGCCGACGGATGCGGCGATCTGGGCGAAGCGCGGGAAATCGAGGATGCGCGGATACGCCGAGGCCCCAGCGATGATGAGCTTGGGCCTCTCGGCCGCCGCGAGCCTGGCCAGGGCGTCGTAGTCGATGCGCTCGGTCTGGGCGTCCACGCCGTACGGCACCACCCGGTACATCAGGCCGCTGAAGTTGACCGGACTGCCGTGCGTGAGATGGCCGCCGTGCGAGAGGTTCATGCCCAGAATAGTGTCGCCGGGCTTCAAGAACGCCATGTACACCGCCACGTTGGCCTGCGCGCCCGAGTGCGGCTGGGAGTTGCAGTGGTCGGCGCCGAAGAGTTGCCGGGCGCGCAGGTTGGCCAGGTCCTCGGCCTGGTCCACGATGTCGCAGCCCCCGTAGTAGCGCTTGTGCGGCACGCCCTCGGCGTACTTGTTGGTCAGGACCGAGCCCATCGCCTCGAGCACCGCGGGCGACGTGAAATTCTCGCTGGCGATCAGCTCGATGCCGTTGCGCTGGCGATCCAGTTCCTTGTCGAGGATCGCGGCTATGTCGGGATCCACGGCCCGCAGGTGGGGATACTCAAACATTGGCGGCGCCCTTCTCCATCGTGGCGATCTGATCGACGCGCTTGCGGTGCCGGCCGCCCGCGAACTCGGTGGCGTAGAACGCGGCGCAGCACTGCCGCGCCATGTCCTCTCCGACCAGCCTGGCCCCCAGGCAGAGGATGTTGGCGTCGTTGTGCTCGCGGGCCAGGCGGGCCGAGACCGGCTCGTCCACCCGGGCGGCCCGAACGCCCTGGACCTTGTTGGCGGCGATGCTCATGCCGATGCCCGATCCGCATACCAGCAGGCCGCGATCGACCTCGCCCTTGGCGACCGCGTGAGCCACCTTGCCGGCGATCTCGGGATAGTCCACGGGATCGGGCGAATCGCAGCCCATGTCCACGACGCCGTAACCCTCCTGCTCGAGGTAGGCTTCGAGCGCTTCCTTCAGGAAGTAGCCGGCATGGTCGCTGCCTATCGCGATGCGCATTGGACGGTCCTCGTGAGAATGACTGGTGTTGGGCGTTTTCCCAACACCAGTATACGCTCCCGACTTACATGCCAGGCGTGGAGCCCTGGGGTTGCTCCGCCATGTCCGGCGGCAGTTGCGCGGCCAGTTCCTGGAGCGCCTGCCGGGTCTGGTTCTCGACCATGCCGAGCATGGTCTCCCAGTGCGCGAGGAACCGCTCGGGTTGCTCGCGCCATGACTTGTGCAGCAACCGCACCTGGTCCATGGTCCTGTCCTTGATCTCGTTCCACATCGCGGCGGCCAGGGCCTTGCCCTGCAACTCGGTGAGACGCTGGAGTCTGGCTTCCAGACGGCCTATCTGGGGCCGCAACTGCGGGTGGTTGCGCGCCAGGTCCTGGAACGGGCTCCCCTGCTGCTGCTGCTGTTGCGGCTGCTGGGCCTGCGGCGATTGCGGCTGGCCGAACTGCGCGACCTGCCGCCATGGCTGCGGCTCGACCGCGACCGGCGGCTGGGCGCATCCCCCGGCGGCGAGCATCGCTACCGCGAGCCACGCGGATCTGGGCATGGCTAACCCCTCCCTTCTGTCCTGCCGCGGCGAAGTCTACCGGTCCGGCCGCGCCGGGCCAGGGGCGATTTCGACAGCGCCGTTGGGCGGGACATCCCATGTCATTCGCCCGATCTCCCCATCCTGGAGATCGTGCAGGAAAGTCCTGGCCGCTCTGGTCACGTCCGGCCGACCTTGCGACAGCCAGTGCCGGGACCGCGCGAGCGCCTCCAGACCGCCCTCCGCCGACCAGTCCCGATCCCCGCCGCCGCCATAGGAAGCCAGTTCCGCGGGGTACCGCTCGGCGACCCAGCGCATGGCCGTGCGGGCGACCTCCTGCGGGTCGTAGGCCTCGTCGGAGACCGCGCCGACCAGGGCGAGCTTGAACGCGGCGACCGCGTCGTCGAGCCTCGGCGAAATCAGGCCGGGAGTGTCGAGCAGTTCCAGGTCCTTGCCGAGGCGGATCCAGCCCGGCGCTCGCGTGATACCCGGCTTGTCGCCAGTGGGCGCCTTGCGGCGTCCGGCCAGGCGATTGATCAGGCTGGACTTGCCGACGTTGGGCAACCCGACCACCATCACGCGCGCGGCGCGCGGCAGGCGCCCGCGGGTCCGCATCCTGGCGTCGACCCGCGCCTTGAGGTCCACCAGCTGCCTTCGCACCGCGGCGAGGCCCTGGCCGGTGCGGCAATCCACCACGACGGCTCCCAGCGTCCTGGCCCAGTGGGCCGTCGCGCCCGCCTCGGCCAGATCGGGCTTGGCCAGTACCAGGATGCTCGGCTTCCCGCCGACGAGGCGCCCGGCCTCCGGGAAGCGCGAAGAAGCCGGGATCCGCGCGTCGGCGACCTCGATGACGAGATCCACCACGGCGAGCCGCTCCTTGAGAGTTCGCTGGGCCTTGGCGATGTGCCCCGGGTACCACTGGATGCGCGGCAGATCCACTGCTGGTCGGTCCCGTCGTCTTCCGTACTGCTGCTCTGTAGGTGGCCAACAGCCGTCCGCCCCCTCGCGGGGGCGGATGCCTGAATCGCTAGACCGTGGCCGGAACGGGCTTGGCGGCCTTGGTGCTCTCGCGGGCCTTTTCCTTGATGCGGGCGGCCTTGCCCTGGAGCCCGCGGAGGTAGTAGAGCTTGGCCCGGCGGACGTCGCCCTTGCGCAGGACCTCGATGCGGTCGATGCGGGGCGAGTGGACCGGGAAGGTCCGCTCCACGCCGACGCCCTGGAACACGCGGCGCACCGTGATCGTGTCGTTGATGCCCGAGCCGCGGCGCTTGATCACGACGCCTTCGTAAGCCTGGATGCGCTCCTTGCCACCCTCGACGATCTTCGCGAAGACCTTGACGGTGTCGCCAGGGGCGATCGCAGGCAGATTGCTCTTGATGTGGGCCTGCTCGATATCTTCGATAATCTGGCGAGCATTGAGTCGGCTCATGGGGAAGGCTCCATCCATCTCTAAGTAAAGTCTGGCGTGAAACGCAATTCTACCACGCCTCCGGCGCACCGGCAAGCGTGCCGGGCCGCGGGGGTGCACGCGAGCAAACTGGTAAACGCAAGGACGATCAAGGAGTCTGAGATCGCCTTCGGGCGGTGATGCCCGCGAACCGGCCGTCGCCCCCCGCCGGTGTTCCGACACGCGACTTTGTGCTCGGCACGGATGGCGTCCGGCGTGTCGGAAACCGGATTCGTGTCCCGACATGCCGCGCACGTCGGACGACGGTTTCCGGACCGTGGCCGTCGACCGATGACCGGGCCGCGGCCGTTCCGTTCCGGGCCGGACCGATGCCTGCCAGGCAACGCGCAGGCGGGGGAGGGGGCGCTCGACGGCCTCTCGAGCGTAGCCCGGGTCCGTCGGGCGTCAAGGGGGCTATTTGAGGGGTTGGCCCCGGGCGCTCTTGCTGCCCCCTTGACCCCCGCCGGCTTCCGGGCTGGGAAGAGGCCGTAAGTCTCGCGCTCATCCGCTCGGAGGTGTTTCCCATGCTCGACGCTCAAGCCGTTGCTACGCAGGTCGCAAGCCTGCTGCTCGCCAGCCTGGTCAAGGTGCCGGCCGCCTATCGGGATCTCGCCGATCAGGCTCGCCGCGCCGTCACCAGCATTCCGCTCAACATTGCCGAGGCCAGTGGCCGGACCGGAAAGGACCGCAGCCACCATTTCCGCATCGCTTATGGCTCGGCGCAAGAGACCACGGTCGCCGTGCAGCTCCTGCGCTCGGTCGGAGTCGTGTCCCTCGCGGACGAGGCCGCCGTGCTCCAGATGCTCGACCGAGTGAAAGCGATGGCCTGGCGCTTGGCGGGCCGCTGACGCGGAAGCCGGGACCGGACCGGGACGGCCCCGGTTCGGTCTCGGTCCGGCAATCGGTCATCGGTGGCGGTCCGGCTACAGCAGCCGGGCCGCTACCGATTTCAGCTGGCGGCTGCCAGCCGCTCCCAAAGCCGGTCCCAGCCCGGCCCGTCCGACAATCGGAGCGCTCGGAGGTGGACCATGGCGTTGGCCCCTTCCAGGGACCAGTGCATACCCGCCTGCTTCAGACGCTGCGCAATCACGCGCTTGTGGCTACTCTCGATGATCCCGCTGCCGATCATCAGGCCTTTCGCCAAGTAGGTCGCATAGTCCATGAAAGCCCGCCGCTTCCCGATGTAGGCAATTGTCTCCTCGCACTTCTCGCGGAGTGTCTGGCGATCACCCTTCTTGTGTGGCTCTGCTTTGCTGGCTATCGCAAGCTCCGCCAGGACCTCGTCGATCTTCGAGGCCTTCAGGCGCTCCTTCTGCTCCTTGGCCCAGGCCTTTCCTGGAATCGAGTTCGGGCCGTGGAGCAGCCGGGCGATTTCGTGGATGCGTTCCAACGGATGGAAGATGTCCAAGATGCGGATGGCGTCGGGAAAGAGATCCGCCGCCAAGTTTGTAATCCAGTCGGCGCCGTCCCTCAGGACCACCGCCTGGAAGCGCGTGGTTCCGACCAAGTCCACCACCCCGGCCCAGAGCTTGTCGCGGAACTCGTCGACCCCGCCGATCGTTGCGACATAGCGCTTCCTGAGCACCTCCCGCCGCTTTGGGCTGATATTGACGACGTCGCTGCCCCGGAAGATCACCGCCATCTTCGCCTCCCGATGAGTACCGGGGTGGTCCTCGGTCGGCTTCTGCTCTGGGCGATCCTCGGGCCGCATCGGCACCATCGAGCCATCGGGCTCGACGTATGCAACCGGCAACTCGTCCTGGCGCCAATCCAGTACGCCGCCCGCGGGTTCGAGCTTCACGGTCTTTGCCGCCTCGGCCGCCTCACCGAGCATGGCCATGGCTTCCCGACCGGCCGCTTCGGTCACTTCTTGCACCGTCTTGTCCGAGACGCAGAGCCCGGTGAGCTTTTCGAGCACGGCTCGAGCGGGCATGAACGGCAGCTCGGAGCCCAGAAGAACGATGGCCTTATCGACCTCGACCGTCCGCGTCCGGTTGGCCACACCAAGGGCCTCGTCGAACGGAATCACCGGCGTGCCGCAATACCGGCACTCGTAGCAGGTTCGAGATATCTCGTAGACGCCGTTCCGTGTCAGGACCGCCTTCGTCCGGTCCTCGACCCGCCTCGTGCGGCCCCTTTTTTTCCCCGAGAACAATCGGGGTCGGGACAGGCCGGCGCCTCTCGGGCTTCGGGTGGCTCCTTGACCCGCTTCTGCACCAAGCCCGCGGCGATTTCGAGCGCCGCGGTGGAAGTCTCGGCCACCATCTGATCGAGCGTCTTCCCCTTTTCCCAGCCAGGCGGAAAGCGCTCTTCGAGTGCCTCGACAAGCCTGGCCTTGAGCTCTGGCGTCAACTCGGACCGCTTCCGCCGCTGCATAGGACGCACCTCCCGCTCCAGCATAGGTTAGGGAGCGGCGTGGTGGAAGGACATCAAAACGACCGAGGAGCCCTGGATTAACCAGTCAGCGTTCTTGCACCCGGGCCGCGGTCTAGACCGTGCCCTGGCCGGTCGGTGCCGCGGTGTGCCCGGAGCCACCGTCGAAAAGGCCGTCGAGGACCGAAATGGCCGCGCCGACGAAGATGGCCCCGGCCATCACCGTCACGAAGATCAGGACTATGGGGACGACCCAGCCTGCGATGGCGACGAAGAAATAGAGCGGCGACCAAGCCATGAAGCGAGAACCTCCAAGTCAGCGATGCCTATACCATACAGGCGATCGCCTACGGGGCCAAGATCCTCGCTCCTTCCGGGGGCGCCGCCGGCGTGCCGCCGACCACGAGAAGCGTGCCCCTGACGACCGCCATCGCGTGCTTCCGGCGCGGATCGGCGAGGGCCCAGCCCGCTGCCAGATGCGCCGTGGGTCCCCGACTCCCGAGGCCCACCACGCCGACCTCGGCCCGCGTGTCCGGCGCCAGCCAGACCGTCGCGCCGTCCACCGCCGCGCGGTGCCCGCCCGCCGGGCCATCCGGCTCTTCGGCCCAGCGATGGAATGCCAGCGCCGCCGGATCGGCGGTGCAGTCGGCCACCAGGTAGTCGCCCGCGCCCCCGCCGCCCAGGAACAACCACGGGCCGGCAAAGGCGGCAAACGACGGCGACCGGCCGTCGGAACGCAGCGCGAGCCCCGCGGGCGCCGACAGCGACAGATCCGGCTCGATCCGGAAGGCCGCCGCGCCGGCCGCACCCACGACGACGGCCATGCTGCCGCTAGAGGCGACGACCGGCGGCCAGACCGACACGGGCAGGTAGGCCGCGATCTCGAACGGGAGCAGAGCCCCGCCGACCCACTCGGCGCGCTGGATGGTCGCGGTCGGTCCGCCGCTCGCCTCCCCGCCGATCGCGTAGAGGTAGCGCCCGGTGAAGAGGAGGGCGGGGCGCGCGACCGCGACGGCCAGATCCGCGAGGCGCACGACCGTGCCGAGCGATCCGTCCGCGCCGACTGGCGCCGCGTAGGTCGCTTGCACCGGCGTACCCGCTTCCGACCGGCGCCCGCCTACCACGATCAGGTGGTTCCCGGCGGCCGTCGCGGCCGCGTCCAGGAGGCCATCCAGCGGCGAGGCCGCCTGGGCCGCGAAGCCGAGCAACGCGGGAATGACGGGAGCGCCGGCGTAGGGTCCGCCGTGTTCCCAGCCGAACCTCGCCGTATCGTATGCCGGCAGCGGCGACACCTGCGTGAATCCGGGTGTCGGCCGCGGCGTCGGGGCGGGAGTGG
>Ga0194120_10007032_pt1 | contig 15594 bp, 16 predicted proteins | sample TA2MahCa65mmetaG_FD_148642 | JGI IMG/M metagenome (GOLD analysis project Ga0194120, IMG submission 148642) | Freshwater microbial communities from Lake Tanganyika, Tanzania - TA2015019 Mahale Deep Cast 65m | ecosystem: Environmental > Aquatic > Freshwater > Lake | place: Tanzania: Lake... | reverse complement strand
CCACGTGCCCAAGAGCCACCAGCCGATGGTGCTGGCCGCCGTGAAGGCGATCTTCGTGCGCACGAGCCAGGCGGACGCGCGCGAAGCGCTCGACGAGGTGGCGAAGCTCCTGGACTCGAAGTGCCCCCAAGGCGTCCGAGCTCTTGCGCGCGATGGCCGAGGACGTGCTCGCGTACATGGTTTTCCCGCAGGAGCACTGGCGCCAGATCCACTCGACCAACCCGCTGGAGCCACTCAATCGCGAGATCCGTCGCCGAAGCGCGTGGTGGGCATCTTCCCGAACACGACGAGCCTGCTGAGGCTGGTGACGATGCTGCGCACCCACGGCCTTCACCAACTCACGGACACCTCAACCAACCCAGCGCCCAGAGGAACAACGGGAAGTACACCACTTGAGGAGACGTGAGCGGCGCCCCGCCTAGTCGCGCCCCAGTCGCCGAGTCCGACGCGGATCGGCGCAAGGGGGGGGCACGTTTCATGCCCGCGGCCGGGGGAATCGACGTAGTTGTCGCCTCGTGTGTGCTCATGTCTCGGCCCGTTGCTTCTCGCGGTCGGCGACGGGCGGCGGCCTGCTCTGTCCGACCCAAGGGAGCGGTCGAAAAGGGGGCGGATTTCGCCCGCGTACAGCCAGATTTCTTGGGTGAAATTACCTCGGGACCCAACAGGTGGGTTCGAAGCGCGTAACTTGTGCCGGTGGGTCGGGTTAGTAGCTTCCAGACCGACCCCTCGCGTCCTCGGAGCCCCAGCCCATGTCCCAGCGCCAACTGCTCGCCCTCGCCGCCGCCTTCGCGCTCGCGGTTTCCGGTGTCGCGGCGTGGTATGTCGCGGGCGAGCTGGAGGCTGAGCAAGAGCGCCTGCAGCTGAGGCTGCGCCGTGCGCCGGCTCCGACGACGATGACGCTGCCGCTCACGCGCATCGAGCGCGCCTAGCCGCGCGGCCGCTGCCCGCGAGCCTTCAAGGCCACGTCTCGCGCTCCCAGCGGTCGATCTCCGCCGCGGCGCGGCGCAGCACCGCCTCGAGCGGCTCCGCGCTCGCCTTCGGCCGCTCGAGCGAGTGGTCGCCGCCCTCGATGGCGTGCAGGGTCGCTCGCCCCGCGTAGCGTCGCAGCGCGAGGCGCAACTCGTCGCCCGTGCCGAACTCGTCGCGCGTGCCTTGCACGAACAGCGCGGGCTGCACGCACATCGCGAAGTGCTCGCTGCGCGGCGCCTGCGGCTTGCCGGGGGGATGCAGCGGATAGCCGTAGAGCGCGAGTCCGTGCGCCGGAGCCCCCTTCGCGGCGAGGTGCGTCGCGATGCGCGCGCCCATGGACTTGCCGGAGAGCAGGATCCGGCGCGGCTCGAGCCTGCGTCGGAGTTCCGACAAGGCCAGCTCGTGGACCGCTTCGAGCAGCGGCGCGCGGTCGGGCGGCTGCACGCGACCGAGCTCGATCGCGCGCTGCATGTACGCATAGCGGAAGCGCAGCACCGCGAAGCCGCGCTCGACGAGCGCGCGCGCGGCGAGCTCCATCCACGGGTGCTCCATGTCGACGCCCGAGCCGTGGGCGAACAGGATCGCGGCCTCGCGGCTCGCACCCGCCGGTCGGTCGATCCGCGCACCGGTCGCGCCGACGCGCGGATCCTCGATCGCGATCTCGAAGCGCTCGGTGGAACTCGACGCAAGGCTCACGGCCTGAGCGTAACCTCTGCGTCATGTACAAGCCGCCGCTGAAGCTCCAGACGACCACGCTGTGGTACTACCCGTCGCAGCAGCACGGGCACGAGCCGCTCGGCGACCCGCGCTACAAGGGTGCGACGCCCACCTACGTGATCTGGAACGTGCTCGAACGCTACACGCGCGAGGACGATCTGGTGATCGATCCGTTCTGCGGCGGGGGCACGACGCTCGACGTGGCGCGCGAGCTGCGCCGCCGCGCGCTCGGCTACGACGTGCGCCCGACGCGGCCCGACATCTTCCGCGCCGACGCGCGCAAGCTGCCGCTCGAGGACGGCAAGGCGGACTTCGTGTTCATGGATCCGCCCTACGGCACGCACATCGACTATTCCGACGAGCCCGACTGCATCGGCAAGCTCGACGCATTCGACGGCAGCTACTTCGCCGCCATGGAGCGCGCCTTCGCGGAGGCCGATCGCGTGCTCAAGGACCGGCGCTACCTCGCCGTGTACGTCTCGGACACGTTCGAGAAGAAGCGCGGCTTCGTCGGACTCGGCGTGCAGCTCTTCAACCTGCTCGCGCAGCGCTTCAAGCCCGTCGATCACGTGGCGGTCGTGCGCGGCAATCGCACGCTCGAGAAGCCCGCGTATCACAAGGCCGCGGCCGAGGGGAACTTCTACCTGCGCGGCTTCAAACACCTGCTGCTGTTCAAGAAAGAGCGCGGGACGCGCGCGAAGTGACGCGGGCCGAGGGACGCTCGACGTCCGACGGCCCGCGAGGGATGCGTGCAGCCGCGGCGAGCTCTACTCGCCGCCGCCCGAGGGCGCCGAGCCCTCGTGGTCGTGGCCCGCGTGATCCACCGCGGGCTCGGTCGCGGGCTCGGTCGCGGGCTCGGTCGGGAGCACGTGCGGAATGTCGAGCGCGGCGTCCTCGAGAGCGCCTTCCTCCGGCGCGTCCTGCTTGAGCAAGTCGGCCAGCTTCTTGCGCAAGTTCGCGCCGTTGTAGCCGGGCACTTGGAACACCCACGGGCTCCAGCGCGCGTTCAGCTCGTCGACTTCCTTCTGCACGAGGTCGAGCGCCTTCAGCTCGGGCTTCACCGGCGCGCTCTCGCCTTCGGGCAGCGGAGCCTCGGGCCCCGCCGTCGCCGCGCGCGCCGACTCGTCGAGGCGCGCCGCGAGCGTGATCCACGTCTTGCCGTCCTTGTCGATCGAGCGCGCGGTGACGACGAGTCCATCGAAGCAGGAGTACTCCGTGACGACCGGGTCGGTCATCTCGACGCTGCCCGCCGACTGCACGTCGTCGAGGCTCATGTACTGCAGCGCGCTGGCGATGCCGTTGGCGACGCCGTCCCATTGCAGTTCCGCGCCCGCGGGCAGGTTTTCGACCGTGAGATTCGTCTGGCCTTGGTCCGCGCGCGAGGCGGCCAGCGTCTCGCCGGCGGGATGCGTGATCGTCGCGCGCCGCACGCGCTTTTCCTCGACCTTGCTGATGTTGCGGTCGAACCAGCCGGTGCTCGAGGTGTCGACGGTGAGCGAGCCGGTCGCTTCCCACGCACGAGCGTCGCCCTGCGCGCGCACGTAGAGCGTCGAGCGCGAGGACATGCCCTGCGAGGCCTTCGCGCGGCCGACGATCACGTCGGCGAGCACCGCGCCGCCCGCGCCCTTGATCGTGACGCGCTTGCTCGTCGCGCCCTCGGACGTCGGGTCCTCGACGCCGAGCTTGGCGTGCAGCGCCGCGTTGCTCGTCATCGCCTCGACTTTCTGCATCTCGGCGATGCCGAGCACGAGCGCCTTCACCTTGCCGAAGTCGACCGGGAAGCCTCCCTTGTCCGCGGCGCCCCAGCTCGCGCCTTCCTTGCGCAGCGTGCAGCTCGCGCCGCCGCCCGCGATCGTCACCTCGGTGACGTCGTTGACGCGCGACTTCAGATCCGCGAACAGCGGGCCGGTGGCGGTGGCCTCCGCGGCATGCGGGCTCGCGCCCTTGTCGGCGAGGTACACGGCTGCGGCGAGCAGGGCCGCGGTGGCGAGGCCCGTGACGAGCAGGGTCTTCGAGTTCATGGCGTCCTCTCTCAGGCCGTCTTGCGGCGGTTCTGGCGGTAGAAGGCGACGAGCAGCGCGATGGCGATCACCACGAGCGGCACGAGCGCGATGTTGAGCACCTTGAGGCGCGTGCCGAGGCTCTCGACATCCTTGTTGAGGTTGAAGCGCACCTCGCGCAGGCGACGGTTGGTGTCGACGAGGGCCTTGCGCAGGTCCTCGATCTTGCCCTGCACCTCGGCGCTCATCAGCACCTGCTCGGCGTTTTCGCCGGACTTCGACAGGAGGTCGTTGAGCTCGCGCTCGGTCTTCCCGCGCTCGTCGGAAAGCCGCTGCTCCTCCGCGCGGAAGCTCTGCTCGGCGACGCGCTTGAGTTCCTCGACCCGCTGGAACGGGTACGACGAGACGCCGCGCGCGCGCAGGCTGACGAGATCGGTCGAGCCGCGCATGAAGTCGAGCGAGTTGACGACGAAGTCGCCGTTGTCCGCCATCTTGTAGGGGATGCGCTGACCGAGGAAGTTCTGGATCTGCACCCACGAACGGTCTTCGAGGAAGTCGACGTCCGCGACCACCACGACCGCGATGTCGCCCTTCGATTCCGCGAGGTGCTCCGCGCCCGTGCTCGTGTCGACCGTCGAGGTCGGGCGGCCATTGGGGAAGGCCGTCTTGCACTTGCCGCCGAGGCGCGCCGCGAGCGTGAGCTGCTTGCCCGAGGGGAAGAAGTCCGCGAGCAGCTTGGGCGGGTCGGGCGAGAAGCGCACCGTGTCCGCGCCGAGCTCCATCGACTCCTCGGAGGTCTGCACGAGCGGCGTGAAGGTCGTCGTCGCGCCCTCCTTGACCTCGAGGAAGCCGGGGTACTTGAACATGAGCATCTTGAGCTCGCTCGTCGACACCTCGCCCTCGGCCACGCCTTCCGCGGGGATCGCCGGCCAGGCCGTGAACGGCACCTGCTCCATCGTGCCGCGGCGCTGCCACGTCACGCTGGTGGCGAACTTGCGGTCGGTGGCGAGCTTGTCCTTGGGGCTCGAGATGCCCCACGCGTCGAACAGCGTCGGCAGCTCGGAATTGCGCACGGCGGCGTAGGCCGCCATCGGATTCTGCGGGTCCTGCGGCGGCATGTCGGCGTCGCAGAAGGGGTCGACGAAGCACAGCAGCTTGCCGCCGCGCAGCACGAACTGGTCGAGCGCGTAGAGCTGCTCCTGCGGAACACTCTTGGGGTGCACGAGGAACACCATGTCGACGTCCGCGGGCACGTCGAGCGACGTCGGCTGCAGCGGGCGCAGCTCGTAGAAGTCGCGCATCTGTTCGACGATGGCCCACGGCTGCGGCGCCTCGCGGCGCATGTTCATCGGGTCCATCTGGCCCTCGATCGGCAGCGACGAGATCACGCCGACGACGGTCTTCTTCGGGCTCGAGAGGTCGTAGACCAGCTTGGCGAGGTCGTACTCGAGGAAACGCTCGCGCGAGGGGCTCAGGAACGCGATCGACTTCTCGTCGCCGACCGTGTTCGCGCCGACGAGGCCGAAGTAGAGCTGCTCCTCGGGGCCGAGCGGCGAGCCCGCGTAGGCCTTGAGACCGGCGGCGATGGCGCGCTCTTCGGTTTCCGAGTACGGCTCGGGGTCGAGCAGCTCGACCGTCAGGCGTCCACCCGCGGCGGTCTCGAACTCGCGCAGGAACTCCTCGACGCGGCGCGCGTAGGGGCCGAGGTATTTCTCGGCTTCCTTGCGCGAGCGGAAGAAGCGCAGCTTCACGGGCTCGGCGAGGCCCGCGAGGATCGAGCGCGAGCCGTCCGAGAGCGTGAACAGCTGGTTTTCGGTCAGGTCGAGGCGCGCGCCGTTGACGAAGGCGCGCGAAACGAGGTTGACGGCGACGAGCAGGCCGAGCGCGATGCCGAGGCCGCCGAGGGAGAAGAGGAAGCGGTTCTTCATGGTGCTAGTCCGCCTTCTTGAGCTCGATCACGATCGCGTTCATGAACAGGAAGACGCCGATCACCGACGCGAAGAACACGAGGTCGCGCAGGTCGATCACCCCGCGCGCGATGGCGCCGAAGTGCGTCATGAAGCTGAAGCTGCGCACGGCTTCCACCAGCGCCTCGCTCGGCAATACGCCGGCGAGCGCCTCGGAGACCTGCGGCAACCCGGGGATCAGGAACAACATGCAGGTGATCACCGCGAGCACGAAGGCGATCACTTGGTTCTTCGTCACGGCCGAGATGCACGCGCCCATGGCGAGGTAGCCGCCCGCCATCAGCCAGCTCGCGAGGTAGCTCGCGAGGATCACGCCGTTGTCGGGATCACCGAGGTAGTTGACGGTGATCCACAGCGGGAAGGTCAGCAAGAGCGCGATGCCGGAGAAGGCCCACGCGGCGAGGAACTTGGAGAGCACGAGCTGCGGCAGGGTCACCGGCAGCGTCATCAGGAGCTCGATCGTGCCCTGCTTGCGCTCCTCGGCCCACAGGCGCATGGAGATCGCGGGGATCAGGACGATGTACAGGATCGGGTGGAACTCGAAGAAGGCCGAGCCCAGCGTGGCCTGTCCGGCGTCGTAGAAGTTGCCGAGGTAGAAGGTCAGGATCCCGCACAAGAGCAGGAAGATGCAGATGAAGACGTAGGCGACGGGCGTCGAGAAGTAGCCCGCCAGCTCGCGCTTGAAGAGGACCAGTGTTTGGCGCATGGCTTTTGGGGGCTCCCTAGTTGCGGCTGCCGGCGCGGGTGAGGTCGTGGAACACTTCGTCGAGCCGTCCGTGCTCGACTCGCAGGCCCTCGAGCTTCCATTGCTCCTTCTGGGCGCGCTGGCTGATCTCGGGCAGGATCGCGCGGCGATCCTTGGTGGTGACGAGCAGCGACGCGGGGCCGAGCTTCTCGACGTGCGACGCGCCGTAGCTGTCGGCGAGCGCCGACTCGACGCGGCCCGTCTCGCCCTGTTGCAACTCGAGGCGCACGGCGTTGTGCCACTTCGACTTGGCCGCGAGCTCCGTCGGCGTGCAGTCGACCACGAGGCGCCCGCCCGCGATGATGATCACGCGCGAGCACAGGGCCTCGACCTCTTCGAGGATGTGCGTCGAGAGGATGATCACCTTGTCCTTCTGCATCGAGCGGATCAGGGCGCGCACTTCTTTCTTCTGGTTGGGATCGAGGCCGTCGGTCGGCTCGTCGAGCACCAGCACCTGCGGATCGTGGAGGATCGCCTGCGCGAGGCCGACGCGGCGCTTGAAGCCCTTGGAGAGCGTCTCGATCGGCTGGTGCATCACCTGCTGCAGCGAGACCTTCTCGGCCACCTCGGCGACGCGCGTGCGGGCCGCGGCGCCCGACAGGCCGCGCACCTCGGCGATGAACAGCAGGAAGGCCTCCGGCGTCATGTCCGGATAGAGCGGCGCGCCCTCGGGCAGATAGCCGACGAGCTGCTTGGCCGCGAGGCTGTCGGTCTGGATGTCGTGACCGCCGATGCGCGCCGTCCCGCCCGAGGGGGGCAGGAAGCCGGTCAGCATCTTCATGGTGGTCGACTTGCCCGCGCCATTGGGGCCGAGGAAGCCGAGCACGGTGCCGCGCTCGACCTGGAAGCTCACGCCGTCGACGGCCGTGATGGCGCCGAACCTCTTTTGGAGGTTCTCGATTTCGATCATCGCGCCCATGGGAGGGGTCTGCTCGAGAAGGGGTTTGGGGGTGGGAAGGGGAGTCGTAGAGCTCGCGGCGCGTTGGGGGACGCGCGAGCGAATCGGCGACGGAGTGCTCGGCGCTCCCCGCGGGTGGCCCACGGGGGGCCGACGGGGCTCGCCGAGCGTTCAACGGGGCGACACTTGTACTCGGGGGACTGGAGCGGCTCAAGCGAGCCGCCCTCACGGCCCCCTGTCGGGGGGGGGCGCGGGGGCGGGTGGCCTCGAGGCAGGCTGGCGCTACGCAGCGCTCGGGGCCGGTGTTGGCGCTCGCTCGCGGCGCTAAACTGGCCGACCTGTGCTCGAGCTGGGGCGAGAGAGGACCCTCCACATGCGAAGATCGATTCACGTGCTCGTCGCGCTGGCCGCGCTCGGCACGCACCCCAGTCTGTGGGCCCGCCCACAGACGCCCACCGCGACGCCCACCGCGACGCCCACCGCGACGCCCACCGCGCCCGCGCCGGACGAAGCCGCCCTGCAGGCGGAACTCGCGGCTCTGGACGAGGAGTTCGAGGCCGCACAGCGGGCCTTCTACGACAAGCTCGGCGAGCTCTACGCGCCGTTCGAGAACACCGATCCGTCCGAGGAGGAAAGCGCGGAGCTCGAGCGCAAGGTCAAGGAGCTCTATGCGCAGGACCCGTCCAAGTCGTTCGCGCCGCGCTTCGCGGCGCTCGCCAAGAAGGCCCCGGCCACGCTCGTGTCGGCCACGGCTTGGCTGCGCGTCGTGAACCTCCGCATCGACGACGAAGCGCTGGTCAAGGACGCGGTCAGCGCGCTGCTCGCCGGGCACCTCGAGCGCGCGGAGCTCTCCGAACTCGCCTCCACGCTCGGCTACACGCAGTTGCCGCAGGAGTTCGTGCGCAGCGCGCTCGACACCTTGCGCGCGAAGTCGCCTCATCCGAGCGTGCGGGCCGCGGCGACACTCTCGCTCGCGCACGTGCTGGTGCGCAGCGACGTCGCGCAGGCGAAGGAGCTCTACCGCGAGCTCATCGCGAAGTTTGCGGCCCTCGAAGCGAGTTGGGGCGGCAGCTACGGCGACGTGGCGACCCGCGCGCTCTTCGAGCTCGAGCGCTTGCAGATCGGCATGCTCGCGCCCGACTTCGAGGCCAGCGACGAGAACGACGTGAAGTTCAAGGTCAGCGACTACCGCGGCAAGGTGGTCGTGCTCGACTTCTGGGGTTTCTGGTGAGGCCCGTGCCGTGCGATGTTGCCGCACGAAAAGGCGCTCGTGGAGCGCTTGAAGGACAAGCCCTTCGCCCTGATCGGAATCAACAGCGACGGTGACGCCGCCGCGGTGCGCAAGCTGCTCGCGGAGCAGGGCATCACGTGGCGCAATGCCGTCGACGTGTCGGGGGACGGCCCGTGGGCGCGCGCGTGGAACGTGAGCGGTTGGCCGACCATCTACGTGCTCGATCACAAGGGCGTGATCCGCTTCCGCGACGTGCGCGAGGGCGAGCTCGACGCGGCCGTGAACGAGCTGCTCGCGGAGTTGGAGGCGGCCAAGTAGCGGAGCATGGACGAGGGCGCACGACGCGCGGACACGCCGTTTCTGACGACGCGCTGGAGCATGGTCGCCGCGGCGGGTCGGGTGGGAACGCCGGAGGCGCGCGCGGCGCTCTCGGAGCTGTGCGCGACGTACTGGTACCCGCTCTACGCCTACGTGCGCCGCCGCGGCCACGGCAGCGACGATGCGCACGATCTGACGCAGGCGTTTTTCGCGCGCCTGCTCGAAAAAAACGTCGTGAACGCCGCCGACCCCGCGCGCGGGCGGTTCCGCGCCTTCCTGCTGGCCTCGCTCAAGAATTTCCTCGCCAACGAGTGGGATCGTGAGCGCACGCACAAGCGCGGCGGCGGCACGGCGACGCTCAGCCTCGATTTCGAGTTCGCCGACGAGCGTTTCTCGCGCGAGCCCGCGTCGCCGCTCACGCCGGAGATGGAGTACGAGCGCAACTGGGCGCTCGAGGTGCTCGAACGCGCGCTCGCGCGGCTGGAGTCGGAGTACGCGCGGCGCGGCAAGCGAGCGCTGTTCGCCACCCTCAAGCCGGCGCTCGTCGCCGCGGAGGACGAGCTCTCGCGCGCCGTCATGGGCACCGCGCTCGGGATGACCGAGGGCGCCGTGAAGGTCGCTCTCCACCGCCTGCGCGCCGCCTTCCGCGAGTCCCTGCGCCAAGAGATCGCCGACACCATCGGCCCCGGCGGCGACCCGGAAGACGAGCTGCGCAACCTGATCACCGCCCTCGGCCATCCCTCGCAAGCGAGCTGAACTCCTGCGCTGCGGGAGGGCACTCTGGGCGGTAACTCTCGCGCGCGCTTGCTTCAGCTTGCGCGGCGCGGTCGAGTAGGCACGCGGAATGACGCAAGCAGGCACACAACAACGCTGCCCCAAGTGCGGGGATGCGCTCGGAGCGGGCGGCGCCTGCGCACGGTGTCTGCTCGGGCTGGGGCTCGGCGGGGACTCGGGGCCGGATCTGTTCGTCACGGGCGCGAAGGAGTCGACGCCGCCGCCGGCGCCCGAAGAGCTCGCGCCGTTTTTCCCGCAGTACGAGCTCGTCGAGCTCATCGGTCGCGGCGGGATGGGCGCGGTCTACAAGGCGGTGCAGAAGGGGCTGCAGCGCACGGTGGCGATCAAGGTGCTGCCGGCGGATGCGGCCGCGGATCCGACCTTCGCGGAGCGCTTCACGCGCGAGGGGCGCGCGCTGGCGCGGCTCGACCACCCCAACATCGTCGGCATCCACGACTCCGGCGTCGCGGGCGGCCTGTACTACTTCGTGATGGAGTTCGTCGACGGCGCGAACCTGCGGCAGATGGTGCGCGCGGGCAAGGTCGAGCCCGTGCAGGCGCTGGGCATCGTGAGCCAAGTGTGCGAGGCGCTGCAGTACGCCCACGAGGAAGGCATCGTCCACCGCGACATCAAGCCCGAGAACATCCTCGTCGATCGCCGCGGGCGCGTGAAGATCGCGGACTTCGGGCTCGCGAAGCTGCTCGGCGCGGCGCAGACCGACCTGAACCTGACGCGCACGCAGCAGGCGATGGGCACGCCGCACTACATGGCGCCGGAGCAGTGGGAGAAGCCCGCCGAGGTCGATCACCGCGCCGACATCTACGCGCTCGGCGTCGTGTTCTACGAGCTGCTCACGGGCGAGTTGCCGCTCGGCCGCTTCGCGCCGCCGTCGCACAAGTTGCAGGTCGACGTCAAGGTCGACGAGGTCGTGCTCAAGTCGCTCGCGAAGGAACCCGCGCTGCGCTACCAGTCGGCGGGCGCCGTGCGCACCGACGTCGATCGCATCGCCGCCGAACCGTACGTTTCACCCCGCGAGGCGCCGCGCCGCGGCTGCGTCGGCGGCCTGTTCCACGCCTTCACCTTCGCCTTCAACCCCTCGCCCAAGCCGCGCAAGAAGCTGTACGGCATGGAGCTCGCCTCGAACTGGATCCCGGTCGGGTTGGCGACGTTTCTGTGGTACAGCGCTTGGCTCACGGGCAGCTCGTTCCTGTTCCTCGCTTCGCTCGTCGGCACGATCCTGATCGTGCGCAACATCAAGTGAGCTGCGGCGAGGAACTCGGGCGTTGGGCGCGCGCGAGCGGGTGGGACGTGGAGGGACTGGCGGCGGATGCGGGGCCCAAGGGGCTGCGAGCCCAGCCCGCGCGCACGCGCCGCGTCGCGGAGCCCGCGCTGCACGCGAGCGTGGCGAATTTTCTGGAGCGCTGCGGTCCGCAGGCCACGGGTCCGGGGCTCGAGCCGAAGTTGCGCGTCGTCTCGTTCGCGCGCGCGAGGGACGGAGCGCTCGAGGTCGAGCTCGCGCCGACGTCGTGGGAGCTCGGTCGCGGATTTCACATGGCGTTGCTCGCGTGCTTCGCCGCGCCGAGCGAAGCGCCGCAGTGGCTCGCCGCGGCCTTGTCCGGGCAGCCGATCACGCCCGGGCTCGCAGCGGTGCACGGCGTGGTCGTGACGCGCGACCGCAAGCTCGTCGTGATGCGACGCGCCGCCGAAGTGCTCTACCGGCCGTCGCACTGGGCGGCGAGCTTCGAGGAGCAGATGGTCGCGGACGACCTCGTCGAGTCGGATGCGATCGCGCTCGCGACGTTGCGCGGCGTGCACGAGGAGCTCGGGGTTCCGCCGCGGCTCGCGCGCTGCACCTTTCTGTCCGCGCTCGTCGAGCTCGAGACGCTCAACCTCGCCTTCCTCTCGCGCATCGACGTCGCCTTCGAGTCGCGGGAGTTGCTCGCGCTCGCGCGCTCGGCACCGGACGCGCGCGACGCGGATCGCATCGACTTCGTCGACGCACAGCCGAGCGCGCTGCGGCAGCTCGCCGACAGCGGTGGGGGCGCCAGCCACGCGCCGCTGCATCCGACCTCGGCGCTGCGGATCGGACTGCTCGCGCGTCAGCTCGAGCTCGCGCGCCCGTAGTCGTCGCTGCGCCGTTCGATGTCGTCTTCGCCGAAGTAACTGCCGGTCTGGATCTCGATGAAGACCAGCGGCACGTCGCTCGTGCAGGCGATGCGATGCCACGCGCGCAGCGGAATGTCGATCGCCTGTCCCGCGACGAGGTCGTGCTCGACGCCCTCGAGCGTCACGCGGGCGCGGCCCTCGACCACCATCCAGTGCTCGGCGCGCCGCTGGTGGCGCTGGTAGGAGAGCCGCTGGCCGGGCCGCACGTCGATGCGCTTGACCCGGAAGCTCGCGCTGTCGGCGAGCACGCGGAATTCGCCCCAGGGACGGCGTTCGTGGACCGGGTCGGTCATGTTGACCCAGCCTACTGGCGGCGCAGAGCTTCCGTGGGCTTCATGCGGCAGGCGCGCAGCGCGGGCAGCAGGCCGCCGAGCACTCCGAGCAGGAGCGAGAAGGTGACGGCGCTCGCGAGCACGTTGGAGTTGACGCGGAAGGCGAAGGCCACTTCGCTGAACGTGTTGCCGTTCATCGTGCCGGTCTCGATGCCGTTGAAGGGCAGCGCCATCAGGCAGCCGGCGACGCCACCGAGCAGGCACAGCGCGATCGACTCGATCAAGAACGCGAGGAAGATCGGCAGCGGGCGGTAGCCGAGGCACAACAGGATGCCGATCTCGCTCGTGCGCGAGCTGATCGCCGAGAGCATCGTGTTGATCGCCGTGAGCACCGCGCCGATGCCCATCACGAACGCCAGCGCGAGGCCGAGGTTCTTCAGGATTCCGCCCAGCATCTTGGTCTGCGAGAGCAGGAACTGCTTCTCGGTCATCACCTTCGCCGGCACTTCCGTGTCGTTCTTGAGCCGCGCGGCGAGGCTGTTCGGCTCGGCGCCGCCTTCGGCGTCGGGATCGCCGACCAGCGTCCCGGGCACGAGCTTGGCGATCACGCGGTTGGGTCCGTAGCGATCGAGCGTGGCGAGGAAGCGGTCGAGATCGCCCCACACCTCGCTGGCGGCGCCGCCGTCGCTCTCGAACACGCCCACGACGCGGAACGGCGTCGTGTTGAGCTGCAGCACATCGCCGACGCGGCAGTTCTGGATGCGGCCGGTGATCTTGGAGCCGACGATCACCTCGTCGGTGCCCGGCGCGAAGTTGCGGCCTTCGACGATGCGAATCTCGCTCGCGCGGATCTCGAACGTCATCGGCTGCACGCCGCGCATCGGCACGTTGACCGAGCCGCCGTCCATGCGCGGCTTGAGCGCGGCGAAGTAGCACTCCATCGACGCGAGCGGCCCGTTGGGGCCCTGCGCGATCTCGGGCGTCTGCTTGATCAGCTTGAGGCCCAGGTCGCGGCGGAACTGGCTGTCGGTCTCGCCCGTGGCGCCGGGGCGCAGGAACACGGCGACGTCCTCGCGCCCGCCGCCGGCGAGCATGGTGACGAAGCCCTGCTGCAAGGCGAGCACGCCCGCGAAGATCGCGACGGTCGCCCCGATGCCGAGCACCGTGAGCAGCGTGGCGCTGCGGCGCACGAACAGGCTGCGGAGCGTGTAGGAGAGCGGAATGGCCATGTTTTCAGGCTCCCTTGGCGCGCAGCGCCTCGACGCAGTTGGCACGCAGCGCATTCCACGCCGGAATCGCGCCGGCGGCGAGGCCGACCGCGAGGCTCGCCACGGCCGCGCCGACGTAGGTCGACGTCTGGATGAAGAAGCCCGGGAAGGCCGAGCCGATCGCGAGCGAGATCGGCTCTTCGAGCACGGCGGCGAGCGCGATGCCGAACGCGCCGCCGGAGAGGCACAGCACGAGCGACTGGGTGATCAGCACGCCGAAGGCGGCCGTGTCAGCGAAGCCGAGCGCCTTGAGGATGCCGATGTCGTGGGTCTGCTCGCGACCGGCCATGAGCATGGCGTTGACCGCGCCGAGCAGGATCGCGACGAGCACGCCGGCACCGATCCAACCGAGGAACATCGGGATATCGCCGAGCATCGACACGAACTGGCGCGTGAACTCGCTCTCCGTGTCGCAGCGCACGGTCGCCGGTCCGTTCTCGAACATGCCCTCGATCTGCGCGCGCATGCTCTCGATGTCGGCGCCGGGCTCGACGCTCATCACATACACGCCGACACCCGGATCCTGACCCGCGGCTTTGAGGGTTTCCTCGAACAGGTCCCAGCGGAAGAACATCGTGCGGTTGTCGAAGTTCGCCGCCTCGGAGCGGTACACGCCCGCGAGCTCGAAGTCCCACGCCTGCCCCGACGGGTGCGGGAAGAGCGCGCCGGTGATCGGGATCTTGCCGGTCTGCTGCCACTCGGGGAACTCCGCCGCGAGCTGCCAGCCGACGATGCAGGCGTTGCGCTGGGTGAGGAACTTGCGCTTGGTTTCCTCGTCGACCTTGACCTCGGGATAGACCTCGAACATGCGCTCGGGATCGACCGCGAACTGGCCGAAGAAGTTGTCCTGCGACTTGTAGTAGCCGCCGAACCACTGCCACTTCACGACATTGGCGATGCCTTCGACGCGCGCGATCTTCTCCTGATAGGAGAGCGGGATGTCGACGAACAGGCTGATCGAGCTCATCACGACGAGCCGCGTCGAGCTCGCGGCGGCGAGGCCCGACTGCAGCGTGGTGACGATCGATGTCAGCACGCACACGAGGAACAGCGCGACGCCGACCGACACGGCGGTGATGCCGGAGCGGATCGGGTGGCTGGAGAGGTTGCGCAGGACGAGCTTGAACACGGAGGGTGCTTCTCTCGCGGCTTCAGCCGGCCGCGACGGGCTGGTTGTGCTCGATGCGTCCGAGCTGGCCCTTGTCCAAGTGCACGATCGACTGCGCGCGCTCGGCGGCGTGCGGGTCGTGCGTCACCATCAGGATGGTCTTCTTGAACTCGCGGTTGAGGCGCCCGAGCAGGTCGAGCACCTGCTCCGCGCTCTTGCGGTCGAGGTCGCCCGTGGGCTCGTCGGCGAGGATCACCTTGGGGTCGGTGGCGACGGCGCGCGCGATCGCGACACGCTGCTCCTGACCGCCCGAGAGCTGGCGCGGGCGATGGTCCATGCGATCGCCCAAGCCCACGAGCTTGAGAGCGGTCTCGCCTTGCGCGCGGCGCTGCGAGCGCGAGAGCGGCGTCAGCTTGAGCGGCAGCTCGACATTCTCGCGCGCGGTCAGCACGGGGATCAGGTTGAAGCTCTGGAACACGAAGCCGACATTCGCGCCGCGCCACGCCGCGAGCTCCGAGCCCTCGAGCTGCGCGAGATTCTCTCCCGCGATGAAGAGCTCGCCCGAATCGGGCGAGTCGAGGCCGCCGATCAGGTTGAGCAGCGTCGTCTTCCCCGAGCCCGAGGGGCCCATCAGTGCGTAGAAATGGCCCTCTGCCATTTCCAGGTTGAGTTGGTCGAGCACTGTCAGCGTCTCGCCGCCGCGCTGGTAGCTCTTGGTGAGGTTGCGGACTCGGATCATCGCCTGCGACATCGCTCTCAACCTTTCACGCGGATGCGGTCGCCGTCCGCGAGTTGCGGCGGCGGCTGGTCGACCAGTCGCTCGCCTCCCTGCAGTCCCGAGCGCACGACCGCGCGCCCGTTCTTCTCCGCGCCGAGCTCGATCGCGCGCGTGCGCGCGACATCGCGCTCGATCAGGAACACGTGCGGCTTGCCGTCGATCGGCACGACCGCGCTGAGCGGCACGAGCACCACGGCTTCGCTCTCGCTCGTGGCCGCCGCTGCCTGCTGCTGCGCCGCCGCCCCGAACACGATGCGCGCGCCCATCTCGGGCCGCAGGCGCTCGTCGGGCGCGTCGAAGCGCACGCGCACTTCGACCGTGGCTTTCTGGCGATTGGCGGTCGGCCAGATGCGCGACACGCGCCCCGCGTAGGGCCGATCCGC
>Ga0194120_10007030_pt1 | contig 15602 bp, 14 predicted proteins | sample TA2MahCa65mmetaG_FD_148642 | JGI IMG/M metagenome (GOLD analysis project Ga0194120, IMG submission 148642) | Freshwater microbial communities from Lake Tanganyika, Tanzania - TA2015019 Mahale Deep Cast 65m | ecosystem: Environmental > Aquatic > Freshwater > Lake | place: Tanzania: Lake... | reverse complement strand
CGGAGCCGCGACCCAGCAGACCCAGACCGCTGTTCCGCAGAACTACTTCACGATCGTCGTCGCCGGGCCCTTCGCCCTGCGGGGCAAGAACGCCGTGACCGCCGTCTTCGCGCTCGTTGCCGGAGAAGGACGCGATGCCCTGCTCGCCCACATCGACGGGATCCGCCAGGCGGCGGCGCGTCCTGCACGGCTGGCGACCGAAGCCGTCGAGGGCGGCGTGCGGCTCTCGTGGAGCCCGCCGGTCCTGCGCGATGTCTCCGGCTATGCGGTTTTCCGCTCGACCTCCAAGACCGGCGCGTTCCAACAGATCGGTTCGAGGATCGTCGCGTCCACCGAGTACGTCGATTCGACCGCCGCTGCCGGGACGACCTACTACTACCGCGTCCAGTCGGTCAACAGCGCGGAACAGGTGATCGAAGGAGCCACCGAGGTCGTCGCGGGCGCGACGGGACCCAAGCCGGGAATCATCGCGGGCATCACAGCGAGTCTCGGAGGGGAACCAGCAGCGCCCGTCGTCAAGCTGGCGCTCGACCTCGGCGGAGTTGACGGCGCGAAGGCGCTTCTCTACCGGAACGAAACAGGCAGTGATCCCTGGACGCTCATCCAGACGGCAGACATGGGAATGGAACTGACCGACGCCGAAGTCAGTCCCGGGAAGCGCTACTTCTACGCGGTGCGAATCGGCAGCGACGTGGGACGGCTCGGAGACCTGTCGCCCGTCGCCGACGTCACGATCCCCGCGTCGGCGGCGTCCGTGGCATCCGACCTCTCCCGCGTCGTCGCAGCTCCCAATCCGGTCCGCGCGGGACAGGCCGTGCGGTTCATGAACCTGCCGACGCGCGCCACCGTGTCCATCTATACGCCGTCCGGCGAGAGGATCGCGCGATTGGACAGCCTCGGAGCGGCGGAGATTGCCTGGACGCCGGACGCGAGCATCGCCAGCGGAGTCTACGTCTACCAGGTGCAATGGGCAGCCGAGGCTATCCCCGACGCGGACGATCCATTCAACGTCGGACCGTCGCGGACAGAGCTCCAGAACGCCTACGGCAAGATCGCCATCCTCCGCTAGCCCGGAGGCAGTCGCCGTGCCGATCCCGTACGGAATCGCGGCGTATAGCTTCGGATATCTGACCGGCTGGATGGGCAAGGGAACCCCCCACGAGAACCCTCGTCCACTCGACGTCCACGGCTTGATGGACTTGGCGGAGGGGTCCGGTCTCGGCGGCGTCGAGTTCCCTCCTCATATGGTTCCCGATAAGTCCGACGCCGGCTTCGATGCCCTGGGCGCTGAGCTCCGCTCGCGTGGCTTGACGCCGGTGTTCGACGGCTCGAACGTCCTCGATCCCGCCCTTCCGGAGTGGGTCGAAGCCGCGCATCGGGTCGGTTCCCCCACCGTCCGCGTCGTGCTGAGCGGCATTCTCTGCGGCGATCGCTCGCCGATGGCGGGTAAGTGGCAGGAACACCTCGAGAACGCCGTCTGGGCGCTACGAGCGGCGGAACCGACCGCGCGGAAGTTGGGCATCTCCATCGCCGTCGAGAACCACCAGGACGCCGACAGCAGAGACCTCGTCTGGATCTGCGAGCAGGTGGGGAGTCCGCACGTGGGCGTCAACCTCGACGCCGGAAACGCCCTCTCCGTCGGCGAGGACCCCATCGAGTTCGCCCAGCGGATCGCCCCCTACCTGAAGAACGTCCATCTCAAAGACTACCTGATGTTCCCGACGGAATCGGGATACCGGCTCGTGCGGTGCGCGGTCGGCGACGGGGTCCTCGACTGGCGCGCGCTGTTCGCGCTCTTCGACCGGGAGGCGCCCGAAGCGACGCGCAACATCGAGCTGGGCGCGATGAAGGATCGGCATATCCGGCTCCTGGAACCCTCGTGGTGGGAGCACTTCCCACCGCGGGACGCGCGGACGCTGCTGGGTCCCATGCGGCTCCTGATGACCCAAGGGCAGCCCGCCGATGCCGAGTACCGCGTTCCCTACGACCGTGGGGAGTCGCTCGCCGTCCAAGAGGCGTACGAACGCGACCAGTTCGAGCGGAGCGTCCGTTATCTCAAGAGCGTGACCGAATCGTAGGAGACGATGTCCCATGCGAGCGTTGGTGCGTTACGGCGCGGAACCGGAGGAGTTCGGCGTTCTCGATGTCAAAGACCCGTCGCCCGGGGTGGGCGAGGTGCTCCTGCGGGTCGGCGGGTGCGGCGTCTGCGGGAGCGACCTGGGGCAGTACGGCAAGCGGCTCGGACACACTGGTCATCTTCCTCGGATTCCGGGCCACGAGTTCGGCGGCGAGATCGTCGCCGTGGGACCTGGCGTCGAGTCGTACCGTGTCGGCGAGCGGGTCGTCTGCGAGACGGCGGCGTCCATCTGCGGCGAGTGCGAGCTCTGCCGGACGGGCAACTACAACCTCTGCCGCAAGCGCCAGGGCTTCGGGTTCAGCGTCGACGGCGCGTTCGCGGAATACGTCGTCTGTCCGACTCGCTCGCTGCATCGCATTCCCGACGGCGTTTCGTACGTCGCCGCTTCGCTGACGGAGCCGGCGTGTGTCGCGTTCAACGCGGTCGGCATCCATACGGACATCCGTCCTGGTGACGTGGTTCTCGTCATCGGTTCGGGAGCCATCGGCTTGATGGCGCTCCAGGTGGCGCGGCTCTTTGGCGCGACGACGATCCTCGCTGGCGTCGCCGGCGACGAGAAGCGCCTTGCCGCCGCTGCACAGCTCGGAGCCGACGTCGTCATGAAATCCGACGAGCAGGACGTCGCCGAGATCGCCCGCGAACGCACGGACGGTCTAGGGGCGCACGTCGTCGTCGATGCCGTCGGCGGCACGCCTTCGACGATGGAGCTCGCCCTGCGGGTCGTTAGGCCCCTGGGGCAGATCACTAAGATCGGCTGGTTCCACGGACCCTTGCCCTTCTCGCTCGACGCGCTCCTCGCCAAGACGGTGCGTCTCCAGGGCAGCTTCAGCCACACGTGGCCCACGTGGGAGCGCTGCCTGCGCCTGATCGCCGACGGCAAGATCCGCACGGAGCCGATGACGAGCCACATCCTCGGTCTGGACGACTGGTCGCTCGGATACGAGCTCTCGATCAGCCGCGAGGCGGTCAAGGCGGTCATCACGCCCAACGGGGCGATGTAGGAGTCGCCCATGGCGGAAGGAAGGCGAATCGTCGTCCGGTCGGACGGGCGTATCGAGGTCGAGGCGTACGACATCCCGTCGCCGGGACGCGGACAGGTTCTCATCGAGACGATCTGCACGGCCGTCAGCGCGGGCACGGAGCTCGGCGTCCAAGAGCAGGCTCGCTCCGGCGACTACCACCCCGGCTACTCGAACGTCGGCAGGATCGTCGAGTGTGGAGCCGGCGTCGACGGATTCTCGCCGGGAGACCGCGTCCTCTCCTTCGGGAACCATGCCAGCCACGTCGTATCGGGAACCGACAGCCCCTATCTGATCCCAGTTCCGGACGACGTCGGTTCCGACGAGGGGGCGTTCGGCGTCATCGGCAGCGTGTCGATGCACGGAGCGCGCAAGGCGAACGCTGCCCTGGGCGAGCATGTCCTCGTAACCGGCGTCGGGATGGTCGGGCAAATCGTCGTCCAACTGCTTGCACGCACGGGAGCTGAGACTCTCATCGCGATGGACCTGTCTAGCTTCCGGTTGGAGGTCGCGTTGCAGCATGGCGCGACGCACACGCTCGACGCCCGCGCGAGCGACACGGCGGACGCCATTCGCGACCTCACCCACGGTCGCGGCATCGACGTCGCCGTCGAGGCGAGCGGCTATCCCGACGTGATACCCAGCCTGGTGGACTACAGCCGCATCGGGGGACGGATCGTCCTGCTGGGCTCCATCTGGCATCGCCCCGTCACGCTCGACCTGATGCCCTTCCACGAGAAAGAGATCACGATGATGGGCTGCCATCAGCCCAAGTGCCCGCCGAAAGGGAACTCCTACTACCCCTGGTCGCAGGAGTACAACCGGCGCACCTTCCTCCACTGGATCGCCGACGGCAGGCTGCGGATCGCCGACCTCATCACCCACCGGCTCGCTGCGGACGACGCGCCGACGGCGTACCAGCTCCTCCGCGAGGAGCGCGACCGCGCGCTGGGTGTCCTCTTCGCGTTCTAGCGGGCTTACGCCAACGGACAGAAGGGAAGAAGGCAATGCCCGCGTTTCCGCTGCATATCGAGCCGAGCCCCGACTTCGCGCGCTTCGAGCGCGTTCTCCGACGCGACGGAGAGCCCGACCGCGTTCCCTTCTTCGAGCTCTTCTCGAACATCCAAGAGCCCATCCTCGCGGCCATCGGACGGGCCGACACCCCGCCAGCCAACCCCACGCCTCAAGAGTGGTGGCGCTGGCATACCGACCGGCACATCGAGTACCAGCACGCCCTCGGCTACGATTACGTGAACATCGGGCCCACGGGCTTCGGGTTCCCCCAGAAGGAACGCCCCACGGCGGCGACCAAGGAGGGCGTCCGAAGCTGGTACCTCGCCGACACGCACACGATCGGCAGCCGCGAGGACTTCGACGCCTACGCCTGGCCCCCCATGGACACGATCGACTATTCGCCGCTGGAGAACCTCTCCGGGCGCCTTCCGACCGGCATGAAGACCATCCCGCTCAGTAGTGGTGTTCTCGAAAACGTCATGTGGCTGCTGGGCTACGAGCCGTTCAGCATCCTGCTGTTCGAGGACCCGGAGCTCGTGCGCGACATGTTCGACGCCGTCGGGTCGCGGATCGTCGAGTTCTTCGACCGGTGCGCGTCCTACGACGTCGTCGGAGCGGTCTGCATGGGCGACGACATGGGGTTCAACACACAGACGATGGTGGCTCCCGACGTGCTTCGCGAGTACTGCTTCCCGTGGCACAAACGGCTCGTGGACGCGGCGCATCGACACGGCAAGCCGGCGATCCTCCATTCATGCGGGAACCTCGACGAGGTGATGGACGACCTCATCGCCTGCGGCTGGGATGCGAAGCACTCCTACGAGGACGCCGTGACGCCCGTCTGGGAGGCGAAGGAGCGCTGGGGCGACCGGATCGCCGTCTTGGGCGGGTTCGACATGGACAAGGTGTGCCGCTACACTCCGGAGCAGGTGCGGACGCACACGCGGACGCTCATCGAGCGGTGCGCTCCCGGCGGCGGATGGGCGTTGGGAACCGGCAACAGCGTCGCGAACTACGTCCCCGTCGAGAACTTCCTGACGATGCTCGACGAAGGGTTCGGGCGAGTGTAGCGGGAGGACCCGGCGTCAGGGCGAGAGCGAGTGCAGGTACTCCTCGACGTTCGTGTAACCGTCGCCGTCCTGGTCGCCCGCACCATCCGACGCATCGCGGGGATTCAACCCCTGCATCGTCTCCCACGCATCCGGCATGCCGTCGCCGTCCGCATCGACGGGTGGAGCCGCCGACACGAGCCGGGGATATCCGCCTACATCGCCCGGATGGTCGATGATCCGTCCGGTTCGCGCGCGCACTTCCTGCACGATCCGCGCATCGACCGCGTCCCGCTGAGGGGCCGCCGCCCCCGCGCCTGACAGAACGAGCTCCAAGACGGAGTCCGCGTCGACGGACGTGACGGCGGGCGTGTCGAACGGTGTCCGGCGGCGGTACGGCTCCAGCGACGGCTGCTCTCCCCATCCGAAACGTACGAGCGACCACTCGTTCTCCGACGGCAGGTTGCGGTGGATGCCCAGGTTCCCGGCAACGTAGAGCTGCGGCACGCTCCTCGTCTCTCCGATGACGATCTCCGGCGCGCCCTCCGGCGTCGAAGGTCCGCGTAGATAGCGGTTCCCCACGATGTTCACGAAGGAGTTGGAGTTGGTGTCCACGATCTCCGTCGCGAGCGCGCCCCAGTCGTAGATGACGTTGTTCACGACATCATGCGTGCCGCCGCCGCCGATCAGCGGATTGCGGAAGTCGTTGTGCGCGAACAGGTTGTGGTGGATGGAAGCGTGGTAGGAGCCGTCTCCGATTAGGAGACCTGCGCTGTGCGTTTTCTTGCGATGGCGGCTTCGGTTCAGCGCTTCTGCGACGACGCTCCATGAGACCGTGACGTCGTGGGCACCCTGCCAGAGGCCGATCGTCTCGTCCTCGCTCCATCCCGTCGAGAGATGATCCAGCACGACGTTGTGGGCTCCGAGGACTTCGACCGCGTCGTTCGTGTCGGCGTCCACGTCGCCTTCGTTGCCGGGACGGATTCGCAGATGCTGGATGAGCACGTCGTGGGCTGTAATGACGACGCCCGCGTTCTTGATGCAGATGCCGTCGCCAGGAGCCGTTTGGCCCGCGACCGTGACGAACGGCTCCGAGACGAAGAGGGAGCGGGTCAGCTCGATGATGCCGGATACCCGGAACACGACGATCCGCGGATAGGGTTGAAGAAGCGCCTCCCGCAGCGATCCGGGTCCGCTGTCCGCGAGGGTCGTCACATGGACGATGCGTCCTCCGCGCCCGGCGACGGTGCGTGTCCCGAATCCCTCCGCTCCTGGGAACACGGGGATTCCCGTCTGCGGCGGGATCGGTCGCGGTGTCGATGGGTTCTTCGGACCCTCGGGATCGAGCGCCCTCCCGATGAGCGGAATGACGATGACGAACACCGACGCCAGCAGCGATAGCGCGGCGATTCCTGCCACGGCGATGCTCAGCGCCCGCGTCGCGCCGCGCCGGAGCGCGCGCACGGCGATCGCCAGCGCCGCAAGCGGGAGGAGCGTCATCGCCGGGTAGAGAACGAACGGTCCCAGCCACTTCATCAGGACGGCGTGGAAGACATCGCTGACGCGGAACAGGAACAGCAGCGCCAACGCCCACAACGCCGACGAGACGCCTAGCAGTACGTACGCGGTTCGCATCGAACGTTTCGGGTACGACATGGGGGCTTCCATCTGCTATCGGAGCGCAGGCGGCGACTGCGGCGGCTGAGCGCTGGGGATCGTCAACAGCGTTGCCAACTACGTCCCCGTCGAGAGCTTCCTGACGATGCTCGATGCAGGCTTCGACGCGTCGTAGGATGCGTGCGAGAGTCTCGGTCTGCCTGCGAGCTCCGTCGTCTCAGACATGGCTCAGGCGCCGAACCAACGCCAGCAGAATCACTGCCGCGCCGAAGGCGACGACCACCGTCGCGCCCGTCGGCAGGTCCCAGACGTACGAGACGGCGCAGCCGGCGACGCTCACCACGGTTCCGAAGATCCATCCGATGATCAGGCGGGGTTTCCACTCCGTCGCCCACAGCGCCGCCGCGACCGCCGGCACGATCAGGAAGCAGAACACGAGCAGGACGCCCGCGATCTGCACGGAGCTCGTCACGACGAACCCGAACGAGACGTAGAAGAGGAAGTCCCACAGCCGGACGTTCGGTTGGCTCTCGACGCCCGACGACGAGCCGTACGAAATCGCGAAGAACTGGCGGCGCGCCAGCCAGTGGAACACGCCGATGGCAGCGTAGAGCGCGGCAGTCAGCAGCACCTTGCCCCACGTCACCCAGAGGATCGAGCCGACCAGCAGGTCTTTGACGTGCTCGGTACCGTGCGGCGAGCGGTCCATGACGAGCACCGTCGCCGCTGACGCGACCGCGTAAGCGATGCCGATGGTCGCCTCCTGCGGCACGCGGTGCTCGCGCGTACGCGTCAGCGCGAAAACACCCGCGCCGAGGAAGGTGAACGCGAGCGCGACGGCATACGATCCGTTCGACCCGAACTCCAGACCCAGCAGCGTTCCGACTGCCGCGCCGAGGGCGGCGATCTGCGCCAGTGCCAGGTCGACGAAGATGACCCCACGCGCCAGGACGTGGATACCCAGGTAGGCGTGAATCCCAACCAGCACGAGGCACGCGGCGAACGGAGCCGCCATCAACTGAACGAACTCCGTCACCGCCGCGCTCCTTCGGACACCTGCGTCAGCCGCGACACGATGGCTTCAAACAGAGCCGGGTACGTGTCGACTCCCTTCTCCGCGCCGACGGACGACGGGAGCGTCACGTCCGCGATGCTGGTGCGCCTCGCAATGGTCTCGCGCTCCTTGCGCGGATCGTAGATGGCTCCGATCACTGCGAGCGCGTCTTCGTCGCCGATCCGCTTGATGACGGACGCGATGTGTCTCGGCGAGCCCGGGATGCCCGGCTTCTCCTCGACGTAGTCGATGATGCGGAACTTCGCCCAAGCTGACAGATACTCCCACGTCTTGTGATAGGCGACGACGGGCATGTCTTGGACGACGGCGAGGCGCGTTTCCCATCGGGCGATGCGCGCGTTCATGTCCCGCGTGAACTCGGCGAGACCGCGTTCGTACTCGGCGCGGTTCGCGCCATCCAGCTCGGACAGCTTCTGGGCGATCGTCCGCGCGACGATAACGCCGTTGCGGGGATCGAGGAGGTAATGCGGGTTCCCGTCGGGATGCACGTCGCCTTGTGAGCGGTCGAGCGCGCCGGTGGGTTTCTCGATGACCTTCACGTCAGTCGAGGCGTCGAGGCTACCCTTGGAGCCAGGGCGCACCTTCGGATTGCGAGCCCCTTCGATGAGCAGCGGCAGCCATCCGATCTCGAGTTCCAGCCCGTTGAAGATGACGAGGTCCGCCTTGCTGACGTCACGGATGAAGCTCGGCTTGGCTTCGATCTTGTGCAGGTCCTGAACCCCCAGAGCGATCGAGGAGACGGTCACCTGCGAGCCGCCGACAGCGCGCGTGATCGCCGCGAGGTCGGGTGTCGTCGTGACGACGCGGAGACCAAACGCCGGCTGCGCGGCTGCAAGCGCGACCATACCGACGGAAAGAACCAGGCAGTGGATGCGTTTCATGCGGTTGCCCTCTCCCTTGTCTTCAGTAGGCATGCGCCGGATGGGCCCCGATTGTCGTGTTCAGTTGAAGCAAAAGCTCGTGTTCCGTGTCCTCGCCGTAGTGCCGGTTTCCGGAGTATTGCGCCTTGAGCACCGAGAACTCCGTTGGGACGAGGGCGACCGCCGCGCGGATGCGTTGGCTCGACCCGTCCGCGCCGAAGGGCGTCGCCCAGTCGAAGCCTCCTTGGACCCACCAGCGGCGGGTGATCTGGTACTGGGCGGCCCCATAGCCGCCGGTCGCGACGACGTCGGCGACATTCGCCCGCACGTATTCGCCCTGAAGGACCGCCTTGCCGTGGACCGCCGACAGCGGTTTGTGCTTGAGCGTCAGGTCCGCCCCGACGACTCTCGACGTGGCGCCGGCTTCCTCGTTGCGTCCAGCGACGCCAGACAGCCCGATATCGAGCGTCGTCGTCGGGCGCAGGTCGAACACGTTGCGCCATCTGCCGGCATAGCCCAGGTCACGGGCGCGTTCGCTGTGGAAGAGGACCTCGTTGTCACCGCTCGCGACGCCAGCGAGGACTTCCGAGTACCACGGCGCGGGCAGTAGCAGGCTCAACTCGACGGCGATTTCGCTCAGCCCTTCCTCGCCGAAGACCGAATCGAGGATCATCGGTGGCTCGACGAATGGGAAGGCGTGGGAATGCAGGGGATTGTGCTTGCCGAACTCCGTCTTGATCCTTCCGAGGCGGAGTCCGAATCCGGCGGGCATGGTCTGGGCGCTGACCGTCCCTTCTTCGAGCTCGATGCCCTCGATACCGTGCTGCGAGTAGATGAAGTCAGCTTTGAGGTAGGGATCGGCAAACGCGGTCAACTGGAGCTCGGACTCCTGGACCATCAGACCCCTGGTGGGAGATGCGTGTTCGGAGTCTTCGACCGGCGCATCCTCGGCTTCGCCCGCGCCCGCTCGGACCAGGATGAGAGAGTTCAGGCTGATCGCCGGATTGAAGCGGTTCGCAATACCCGTCGCCGTCGATGACGCCTCGTGGGCGCGTGCCCTCAGGACGGGTCCGATGATGAGGCCGATTGCCACGACGAGACACGTGTACACGCGCATGCAGGCTCCTCGCTTTGCGTCTGCGGTCGAGGTCCAAGCGAACTCAAGAATCGGAGTGGTGATCAGACGAGCGGAGGAGCGCGGGACAGGCGGGCGCCAGCTAGACGCAGGACGGGCAGCAAGACCGCAGTTGGCGGGCAGGATGAGAGCGGCGCGGTCGTCGGCACGATCGAGAAGGCGATCGCCGCCAACGACTGCCCGACGACGACGTACCAGAGGCATAGCGCGCACGGATGGTGCGCGTCAACCAGCTGATGCGATGCGACATGGCCAGGCGCAAGCACGAGCAGCGCAAAGATCGCGAGCGCAAGCGCCAGCCATACGTAGCGGCGGTTCTGTGGGTTCCGGCTCACTGGCAATCGTCCTCGACGCGGCGGCGGCTCTGCGTGTCACGTGACAGCTTAGCACACCATACAGCCTGTCGTCAACGTAGACGCGCCGTCTCGCTCCTCCGGCTGAAATCGCGGACGAACTCGCCGCTGGGCATCTCGAGCCACAGCAGAATCGCCATCAGCATTCCGACGGCGATCCGACCGCCTTTCGCGAGATAGGTCAACTGCCCCGCCGCGACGCCGAGCTCTTCCGCCAATGCCTGCCAGGTCATTCCGAGCTTCTGTCGTCGGACGTTGATCGCGTCGTGGAGAGCGCGCGTGTCGAGCCGACCCGGTCCCGGCGGCTTCATCTCCAGCGGCATCAGATGGTAGTTGGTCTCCGAGAACGCTTCGAGGGGATAGCCCAGCCACCGCACCATGGCGACGACGCCGTCGGTCTCCATGGGACGCCGATCCGTCGAGCGCGCGATGGTGGACGCGCTGACGCCGATCTCGTCCGCGACGGCCTGCCATGAGAGCCCCCTACCGCGCCGCTGCATGTCGAGCGCGTGGTGGAGCGCCGCACCGTCGAACCGGACATTGCCAGCTATGGCTCTCTCCCATGCCAAGACGCCGTTCGCGCTGAGCGCTACTTCCACACGGGCGGTGACTGCGGCGGCTGGTATCCCGACTCCACCACCTCGAACGGCTCGTAGCGCGCGCCTGCGACCGGTTCCGCTGGCGCTCCACCGCGCCACTTCGGGATGACGACGTACTTCATCTCGAGCCAGTCGCCCGCCACGACGCCGCCGTGCCATAGGCTATCGAGCCGCTCCAGACGCCCTTGCCGCGCCCTGGCGCCGAACGCCAGCTCGTAGACCCGCCTATCGAACGGCGATAGCTCCGCGCTGAGGTACGCGTCCTCCATCGGCTGGCCGTCGACACGCGCCCAGGCGGGGTTGTCCATGTCGCCGTTCCAGCAGACCTCGACCTGCGTCTTGACGAATCGGGCGATATCCTGCGCGTCGAAGACGACGCCGCGCTCGTAGAGCAGAACCGCCTGCGAGAGGGACAGGGAGTAGTACCCGCCTCGGTGCTCCGCGCCGATCCAGTGTTTCCACCGGCTGGGATCGTCGGGACGGATGTCCCAGTCGCCGGACGGGTCCCAGTAGTTCCAGGTGTAGCGGTCGTCGGCGAGCGTCAGGCAGCGCTTGAACCGCATTCCGAGTCGGATCGCGCGGTCGAGGTAGGACGCGTCGTCCGTCGCGTCGTAGAGATGGAGATAGGCTCGGACGGTCTTGGCGTGCTTGTTGTGGGGCTGCGTCAGGCTCGCCTTGAGGGGTCCCAGCTTCGCGTTGGTGATGTAGACGACGGTTCCGTCGGGGAGCTCGCGGTAGCGTCCGCGCGCGTCCCACTTGGCGACGAGGTGGTTCCGCGCGATGTCCAGATACCGCGCGGCGTCGGCTCCGAACTCGTCCGCGAGCTCAGGCTGCGAGGCGACCTGCGCGAACTCCGCGATGATCCCGGCGACGACGAAGTCCGTGAGGATGACGTCCGTGCGCGTGTCCGGCGCTTCGGGGTCGCGGAACAGGTCGTAAGGCAAGCCGTACCAGCCGAGATAGCCGTTCCCGTCGGCGGTCAGCAGCGAGCAGAGGTTCCCCAGCCGCTCGGCGAACGCGCGGAAGTAGTCCGCCTCGCCCGTCAGTCGATACGCGATGAGCGGCATGCGGACGTACTTGGAGCCCTGCCAGACGATGTCTTCGGGCTGTTCCGCGAACTCGCGCAGGCGTTCGACGGCTCCGTACGGCTCGGACGCGTCGACGTGCCGGAGGAACGCGTCCAGGATCGGCTTGTCCGATGGTTCGACGACCGGGACGGCGGCGAAGAGGGTCATCAGGACGGGGAGCATGGGGAGCCTCCGTGAATGGACGGCTGCTCGCGGTACAGAGGGAGCAAGTCGGTAGCCGCGCCGCGTGGAAGCTCGTTGAGCGTAGCCCGACTCGGGCTCACGAGCAACTACTAGCCTGAAGTGAGCACAAGAAGAAGGGCGGGTGTTCCCCGCCCTTCGTTGCGTTTGCGTATCACGCGGAACGCTGGACTACCAGCGGTCGCGGCTGCCATACCCGCCGCCAGAGCCTCGCTCCGGACGCGGACGGGCTTCGTCGACGCGGATCGTGCGGCTGTCAAGCTCGGTGCCGTTGAGGCCCTCGCGAGCCTTCGCGGCGTCTTCGTCGGTTTCCATCTCGACGAAGCCGAAACCCTTGCCCTCGATGACAGTGACATCCATCACGTTGCCGTGTTCGGCGAAGGCATGTCCGAGCGTGTCAGCCGTCGTCTGATAGTTCAGGTTGCCGACGTAGAGTCGCTTACCCATTGCGCGTAGCTCCTAACAGAGTGTCACGGAAGTCGACGCCGTCATCTCCCGTCATGGGACGATTCTCGGCGAGTGGGCACAATGCCCTGAGTCGCTAACCAAACACGGTCGGGAGGGAAAGTGCCAGAAGCGACTTCCATGTGTTCTCTGTCAGAGCGTTGCCCGTATTCAGACAGGTACGCGAAGCCATGGCTTCTTAACATGCGCTTACCGATCCATAACCGCCAAGCCGCCTGCTCCGGCGCGTTTCGGCGCAGGGAGGCATGATATCGAACCTTCGAGATCGATGGTGCGAGGGGCAGGAGCGATCCTGCCCCGTTCACGCCCGCGTCCGTGAGGACTGACCGGGCACGTGTTCTACCAGCGGTCGCGGCTGTCGTAGCCGCCGAACCCGCCCATGCGGGAACCCCGCTCGGGACGCGGACGCGCCTCATCGACGCGGATCGTGCGACCTTCGAGCTCGGTTCCGTTGAGTTCCTCGCGGGCTTTCGCGGCGTCCTCGTCGGTTTCCATCTCGACGAAGCCGAAGCCCTTGCCTTCGATGACCGTCACGTCCATGACGTTGCCGTAGAGGGCGAACGTGTGTCCCAGGACGTCCTCGGTCGTGCGGTAGTTCAGGTTGCCAACGTAAAGGCGCTTGCCCATTGCGTGATGCTCCTAACAGAGAGACATGGAAATCTGCGCCGGCGGACAGCCTTCGGGGCTGAAAGCACGGCGGCGGGCATTAGGCCCGCATGGCTTGCATAGTCGTACGGTCGGGAGGGGCAGAGCCAGAAGGGACTTCCACGCGTGATCTGTCAGGACGTTGCCGATGCCAGACACGTAGCCGGAGCCGTTTCTTCTGACAAACACTTACCGATCCGAACCGCCGAAGCGCCTCGCGCGGCGCGTTGAGCGCCCGGAGGCGTCCGTTGACAAGTGACTCGATCTACGCTGCCGGGGGGCAGGAACCCCCTGCCCCCATCGTCGCCCGCGTCCCGAAGGACAGAACGGGCACGTTCTCTACCAGCGATCGCGACCGCCGCCACGACCGCCGCCACCGAAACCACCACCGCCGCCGTACCCGCCGCCGCCACGAGGACCGCCAGCGCCACGCTCAGGACGCGGACGCGCCTCATCGACGCGGATCGTGCGACCGTCCAACTCGCTGCCGTTCAGACCTTCGCGAGCCTTCGTGGCGTCCTCGTCCGTCTCCATCTCGACGAAGCCGAAGCCCTTGCCTTCGATGACCGTGACATCCATCACGTTCCCGAACTCGGCGAAGGCGTGTCCGAGGACGTCCTCGGTCGTGCGGTAGTTGAGGTTCCCGACATACAAACGACGACCCATGTCCCGTTGCTCCTTTGCGAGAATCACGTAACGTTCGCCGGTTCCCGATCGCGACCGCGATCAGGCGGAACCTGCGAGCAACAGACCGATGCCCATCAGCGCAGAGCTGAAACCAACTACGGTCGGGAGGTAGGACAGCAGAAGGGACGTCCAAGCGTCGTCTGCGGGAACATGCGCAAGGAAACCGGCTGCCGAAGGGGAGCCGAGGCTGCTTCCTGCCGTCTCTTGGGAGCTCGTCGAGTCATGCGACCGCCAAGCGTCCGTCGAGCCGGAACCGAATGCCCGAGACGCGAAACCGGAGCCGAGGCTTCTGAGCAAGTACTTACCGATCCAGAACCGCCGAAGCGCCTCCTCCGGCGCCGCGAAGCGTCGGGAGGCATCCGTAGACAAGTGACTCGTTGCGCATTGCGCGGGACAGGAACCCCAGCCCCGCCGTCGCCCGCGTCCCGAAGGACAGAACGGGCACGTTGCTTACCAGCGGTCGACTTACCAGCGGTCGCGGCCGCCACCGCCGCCACGCCCGCCGCCGAAACCGCCGCCCCCGCCGTATCCGCCGCCGCCGCGAGGACCGCCAGCGCCGCGCTCAGGACGCGGACGCGCCTCGTCGACGCGGATCGTGCGATCGTCCAGCTCGGAGCCGTTGAGACCTTCACGAGCCTTTGTGGCGGCCTCGTCGGACTCCATCTCGACGAAACCGAAGCCCTTGCCCTCGATGACCGTCACGTCCATGACGTTCCCGAACTCGGCGAAGGCATGTCCGAGGACGTCCTCGGTCGTGCGGTAGTTGAGGTTCCCGACATACAAACGACGACCCATGCCTGGGTGCTCCTTCTAACGTGTCCGTGCAGAGATGCTCGCAGAAGTCCCCCAGCGCAACGACGCGCCAGCGGGACCCGCGCAGCCGAGCGAGCCGTGCCCCGAGCGGAAACCAATCACGGTCAGGAGGTAGGACAGCAGAAGGGACATCCAAGCGTCGATCGCCGGCACATCCAGGTGGGACATGGCTTCCTGGGGAAGGAGCCAATCGAACCGTGGGTCATTCGTCGACGGACACCGCATTCCTGCGGGGCGACCGTCCGAGCCAGACCGGAGTGTCCGAGACGCGAAACCGGAGCCGAGGCTTCTGAGCAAGTACTTACCGATCCAGAACCGCCGAAGTGCCTCCGCGAGGGCCCGAAGGCTCCCCGGAGACGATGGGTTCACACGCGCAACGACTTCTTCGCCGACGGTTCAGCACGAAGCCTCACAAGTCAGCGCCATCCCAAGTATGCGCTGCATCTCGCGATTCGTCAAGGGTTCCTGCTGACCTGCTCCGCTAAGTTGGGACAGTGGGCGCGACGAGGAGTATCCACCGTTGATAGGCGTCGCGACGGATGTTCTGCGTCCGTTTCTGTGCGCGAGGGATCCGATGTTTCAGGAGGAACTCATCTCAGAACGCCTGATGTGATGAGGAAGCAGGCGAGATGGACGAAGGCGGCGTAGCAGTGACCTGCCCCCAGTTTGTGCACCAGTTTGAGTGAGAGTTTGAGTGAGAGTCTGGTCCTTCCCTTCGAGCGCGCTATGGCGCGCTATGGCGCGCTCGAAACGCTTCCGGCGTCTGGTAGCCCAAGGCGCTGTGAGGACGACGCCGGTTGTAGTCCTCCCGCCACGGCTTGGCGAGGACCTTCGCCTCCGTCAAGCTCGTGAACTCCTCCAGGTTG
>Ga0194120_10007029_pt1 | contig 15603 bp, 12 predicted proteins | sample TA2MahCa65mmetaG_FD_148642 | JGI IMG/M metagenome (GOLD analysis project Ga0194120, IMG submission 148642) | Freshwater microbial communities from Lake Tanganyika, Tanzania - TA2015019 Mahale Deep Cast 65m | ecosystem: Environmental > Aquatic > Freshwater > Lake | place: Tanzania: Lake... | reverse complement strand
CGCGGGGGCAGGGCGTGGCGGTGGCCGACCTGGTGGTGCGTGAGGACCCGGATGCAGGGCGCGACTTCGTGTGGGCCGAGCAGCCGGGCGACGATGCCCCGCTGGCCGACCTGGTGCCCGAGATCGCCCGTCGGGTGCTGGAGGGCCTGCGCTTCGGCAAGACCATGCGCTGGGGGGATGGCCGTGGGCGCAGGTTCTCTCGACCCGTGCGGTGGATCACCGCGAAGGCGGGTACCGACACCGTGGAGTTCGAGGTGGCGGGCATCCCCGGTGGGGGCACCAGCATGGGGCACCGCTTCCTGGGCGGCCCGGTACAGGTGGGCAGCGCTGACTCCTACCGTGACGACCTGCGCGCCTCATTCGTGATCGCCGACCACCACGCGCGCCGTGAGGCGATCATCGCGGGCCTCGATGCCGCCGCTGCTGCTGCGGGGGCGTCGTGGGACGACCCGGCAGGAAAGATCGAGGAGGTCGTGCACCTGGTCGAGTGGCCCAGCGTCATCACGGGGCGCATCGCCGAGCAGCACCTGGCCCTTCCGGAGCGCGTGCTGGTGACCGCCATGCAGAGCCACCAGCGCTACATGCCCCTGCACTCGCCCGACGGCGCGCTGGTGCCGGCGTTCCTCGCCGTGAGCAACGGGGATCCCGCAGCGGCGGAGATCATCATCCGCGGCAACGAGGACGTGCTGGATGCCCGGCTCCAGGATGCCGTCTTCTCGTACGAGCGTGACGTCGCAGCGGGGCTCGAGCAACTCGACGGCCGCCTCGACGACATCGTGTTCCACGTGCGCCTGGGCACCCTCGCCGACAAGCGCGACCGCCTGCGGGCCGGGGTTGCCGACATCTGGACGGCTGCGGGCATCCCAGCGGGGTCGCTGGAGGTGGCCGAGGAAGCCGCCGCGCTCGCGAAGGTGGACCAGGGGGCGATCCTCGTGGCCGAGTTCAGCGAGCTCCAGGGCTTTGCCGCGTCGCACTACGCCCGGCTGGCGGGTCGGTCCGACGCCGTGGCCGACGCCATCGCCGAGCAATACCTGCCCGAGGGGCCCGACTCGCCGGTGCCGGCCACCGAGGCGGGGGCGCTCCTGGCCTGTGCCGAGAAGGTGGACAACCTCGTGGGCGCCTTCCTGATCGGCGAGCTCCCCTCCGGCTCGAAGGATCCCTATGGCCTTCGCAGGGCCGCTGCGGGCCTCGTGCGCGTCGCGATCGAGCGCGGGTGGGGCATCGTCCCGGCGCACGTGCTGGAGCCCGCCATGGCGCGCTTCCGTGCCCAGGGCGCCGACCTCGAGTTGTCGGACGCGGACGCCCTCGCGGCGCTGGAGGACTTCATCGCCGACCGCCTCGCGCACCACCTGGGGCAGGAGGGCGTTCCGCAGGATGCCGTGCGGGCCGCCATCGCAGTGCGCCCCGGTGGGCTGGCGGTAACGGCCGCGTGGGCCCGGGCTTTGCACGAGCATCGCGATGACGGTGCCCTCGTGCGCGCCGGGACCGGGGCCAACCGCTGCCGGCGCAGCATCGCGGGCTCCGAGTACGGCCTCGGGGGCTTCACCTCGGCCGGGGATGGGGACGAGGACGCGCTTGCTGCTGCCCTGGACCAGGCCGACGCGGCGATCGCGGCAGCACGCGCGGGTGGTGATCCCGCTGCCGCCATCGCCGCGGCAGAGGCGCTCGGCGGCCCGGTGGACGCCTTCTTCGAGGCGCTGATGGTGAACGCGGACGATCCTGCAGCGCGCGACCGGCGTCATGCGTTGGTACGACGCGCCGGGCGGGCATACGGCCAGGTAGCGGACTTCGAGGTCCTCGTCCTGAAGGGCGGTGAGTAGTGCCTGACGCAACCGCGACGTGGGTGTACGCATTCAGCGAAGGGTCACGCGAGATGCGCGACCTCCTCGGTGGCAAGGGCGCCAACGTGGCCGAGATGACCCGCCTGGGCCTTCCGGTCCCGCCCGGGTTCACGATCACCACGGCGGCCTGCATCGCCTACCTGCGCGAGGGCCGCACGTTCCCCGCAGGGCTCGAGGACCAGGTGCGCGAGCAGCTCGGGCACCTGGAGGCCGATGCGGGCAAGCGCCTTGGCGACCCGCGCGACCCGCTGCTGGTGTCGGTGCGATCCGGGGCCCGCGACTCCATGCCCGGCATGATGGACACCATCCTCAACCTGGGCATGGGCGACGCGAGCGTGGAGGGGCTGGCCCAGGTGACCGGCAACCACCGGTTCGCGTGGGACTCCTACCGCCGCTTCATCCAGATGTACGCCGACGTCGTCTGGGGGGTGCCCAAGCACCTGTTCGAGTCGGCGCTGGGCGCGCTGAAGGCCGATCGCGGGGCAGAGTCGGACGTCGATCTCACCACCGACGACCTCCGCGGCCTCGTGGACACCTACAAGGCCATCTTCCGGGAGCACCGGGGGGATGACTTCCCCCAGGACCCCCGCGATCAGCTGGATGGGTCAATCCGCGCCGTGTTCGAGAGCTGGGAGAACCGGCGGGCCTACGACTACCGGCGCCTGCACGGGATCCCGCACGACCTCGGCACGGCGGTCAACGTGCAGCGCATGGTGTTCGGCAACACCGGTGAGCAGTCGGCCACCGGCGTGGCGTTCACGCGCAACAACGTCACGGGCGAGAGCGGCCGGCCGTTCGGCGACTTCCTGGTGAACGCCCAGGGCGAGGACGTGGTGGCGGGAGTCCGCACGCCGCGGCCCCTCGAGGAGCTCGAGTCGGTGCTGCCTGACGCCTTCCGCGAGCTCCTCGACACCATGGCGCTGCTCGAGCGCACGTACCGCGACATGCAGGACGTGGAGTTCACGATCGAGGACGGCCGCCTCTACATGCTGCAGACGCGCAGCGGCAAGCGCAGCGCGTTCGCCCGCGTGCGCATCGCCGTGGACCTCGTGGACGAGGGGCTCGTGACCGAGGAGGAGGCCCTGCGCGACCTGGTGGACCCGTCGCAGGTGCCGCAGCTGCTGCTTCCGCAGCTCGACGCCGCCGGGGCAGGGGATGCGCTCGCCCGTGGCGTGAACGCCTCGCCCGGGGCGGCGGTGGGGGCCATCGTGCTCACCGCCGACGAGGCGGCGCGCCGGGGTGACGCCGGGGAGGCGGTGATCCTCGTGCGTGACGAGACCACGCCCGACGACCTGCACGGCATGATCGCCGCTCGCGGCATCATGACCGCGCGCGGGGGCAAGACCAGCCACGCCGCCATCGTGGCGGTGGGCATGGGCAGGCCGGCGGTGTGCGGCGTGCACGACCTGGAGTTCGGCGATAACGGCACCATCCGCCTGGCGGGGCAGCGGTTCACAGCCGGGGACGTCATCACCATCGACGGATCGTCGGGCAGCGTGTTCGCCGGCGAGGCGCCGCTCATCGAGTCCGACCCGCACAACCCGTACCTCGCGCGCATCCTCGTGTGGGCCGACCGGGTGCGCGACCTGACCGTGCGCACGAATGCCGACACCCCGCGTGACGCCCGCCGCGCCAGGGAGTTCGGCGCCGAGGGCATCGGCCTGTGCCGCACCGAGCACATGTTCTTCAGTGACGAGCGCGTGCCGATCGTGCAGTCGATGATCATGAGCGACGACGACGATCAGCGCAGGCGCCTCCTGGCGCTGCTCCGCCCGTTCCAGGTGGACGACTTCACGGCGATCTTCCGCGAGATGCGCGGCCTGCCGGTGACGATCCGCCTGCTCGACCCTCCGCTGCACGAGTTCCTGCCCAACCTCGTGGACCTCACGCTCGAGGTGGAGCGCCTGCATCAGTCGGGGCACACGAATCCCGAGCGCGAGCGCCAGCTCGCCCGGGTGATGCAACTGCACGAGCTCAACCCGATGCTCGGCACGCGTGGAGTGCGCCTGGGGCTGGAGTTCCCCGACATCTACCGCATGCAGGCCTCGGCCGTCATGACCGCCGCGGTCGCCGTGCGCGACGAGACCGGCGAGCCCCCGATCGTGGAGATCATGATCCCGCTCGTGGGCTTCCGGGAGGAGGTGCGCCGCGCGCGGCGCATCGTCATCGAGGAGGTCGAGAGCGTGCTGGCGGCATCGGGCGGGCCGCCCATCGAGTACCTCGTCGGCACGATGATCGAGCTTCCGCGCGCAGCGCTCACGGCCGACAGCATCGCCGAGGAGGCCGACTTCTTCTCGTTTGGCACCAACGATCTCACCCAGACCACGCTGGGTTTCTCACGCGACGACGCCGAGGGCGCATTCCTCACCGCGTACCTCCAGGAGAACGTGCTGCTCACCAACCCGTTCGAGACGCTGGACATCGACGGCGTGGGGCGCCTCATCCGCATCGCCGCCCAGAGCGCCCGGCCGGTGCACCCCGGCATCAAGATGGGCATCTGCGGCGAGCACGGCGGCGACCCCCCGTCCATCGGCTTCTGCCATGACGTGGGGCTCGACTACGTGTCGTGCTCGCCCTTCCGGGTGCAGGTGGCCCGCATCGCGGCGGGACAGGCGGCCCTGAGGGCCCCCCATGGGGCTGGCGCCTAGGGTCCCCGGGCGGCCGCACGGGTGTACGATCACCGCCCGCGCACGAGTCCGCCGGAGGAGTCCCGATCGCCACTGAGGAGCGCTACAGGCCCGGAAGCCTGGCCGACCTGATCGAGCTGATCATCGATGGCTGGCAGGTGGACCGCCTCCACTACGCGGAGGACTGCGCCATGTGCGACGACGACCCCCACGCGCCCGCGGCCTTCATCGAGCTCACGCGGCCGGACCAGGGGCGCTACGGCATCTACATCCCCGACGACGGCAAGGCGCTCTCGCACCGTGCCCTCACCTCGCTCTTCCGCGAATCCTCGCACATCTGGAAGCACCGCGGCGCCGATCGCATCCACCGGATGGCCGCCGCCGTGCCCATGGCCACTCCGTACGAGCAGGCAAAGTGGAGCGAGGTGGTCGATCCCTTCCCCGGCGCGCTGGTGTTCAGCCCGGGAACCCTGCGCGGCGTCGACGCCATCGACCAGACCCAGTCGGTGGGGGAGATCACCGTGGCCCTCACCGCCCTCGAGCGCTACCGCGACGGCGGGCGCCTGCGCTTCCTCATCCAGGCCCCCGAGGCGCGCAAGCGCAGGCAGATGCAGGTGATCGGCCTCAAGGTCACCGACGACCGGGGCCGCAGCTACACCACGGCCCTGCTCGACGAGAACCACGATGGCAGCCGCCTTGACGGCGCGTTCGCCATCGGGCCGGGAATGCCGGCAGACGCCGGGCAGATCTCGGTGCGCATCGCAGCCATCGGCGACCCGAAGAAGGAGTCCGAGGCGGCGCAGGGGCCGTGGGCGTTCGACGTCCAGATCACCCACGCCCTGCCGGCCCACGCGTGAGGGAGCCCCCGCTCGACCCGTGCGCCGCGCGTGCGGAGGACGCCACCCGCGAGGTTCCCGAGGACCCCTGCCCGCTGCGCACGGCCTTCCAGCGCGATCGCGACCGTATCATCCACACGAAGGCCTTCCGGCGGCTCAAGCACAAGACCCAGGTTTTCATCTCACCCGGGGGCGACCACTACCGCACGCGCCTTACCCACACGCTCGAGGTGTCGGCCATCGGACGCACGGTCGCACGCGCGATGGGCCTGAATGAGGACCTCGTCGAGGCCATCACGATGGGCCACGACCTCGGCCACGCCCCGTTCGGCCACGCCGGCGAGCACGCGCTCGACGACCTCCTGCGCGAGGAGCATGGTCGGCGCTTTCACCACAACGAGCAGAGCGTGCGCGTGGTGGAGGTGCTGGAGCGCGACGGGCGGGGGCTCAACCTCACCCGTGAGGTGCGCGACGGCATCCGGCATCACACCGGGTCCGGTCGGCCGACCACCCTCGAGGGCCAGATCGTGCGCCTGGTCGACCGCATCGCCTATGTGAACCACGACATCGACGATGCCATTCGCGCGGGCATCGTCGCACCGTCCGACCTCCCGGCCGGCGAGATCGCCGTCCTGGGCACCACGACGTCCGAGCGCATCACGCGGCTGGTCACGGACATCGTCGAGACCTCGGCAGATTCGGATGAGATCATTCAGAGCGACGAGGTGGGGGGTGCCTTCCGTTCGCTTCGCACGTACATGTTCCGTGAGGTCTACCTGGCGTCTCCGGCCGCCGACGAGGCCGAGCGCGCCCGCTACGTGGTGCAGGGGCTCGTGCGCGCGTACATCGACGACCCATCGCTGCTGCCGCCAGGGGGCGACGACGACCCGGTCACCCGTGTGACCGACTTCGTGTCGGGCATGACCGACCGCTACGCCCTGCGCGTGCACCGCGAGCTCTTCGTGCCACGCGAGGGGCCGCTCTGATGCCCCGCATCACCGACTCCAGCATCGACGCGGTGCGCCGCAACGCCGACCTGGTGGAACTCGTGCGCGGGCAGGTGCAGCTCGCCCGCCGCGGCGGGCGCTGGTGGGGGCGCTGCCCCTTCCACGATGAGCGCACGCCCTCGTTCTGCCTCATCCCGCCCGAGAACCGCACCTACTACTGCTACGGGTGCGGTGCAACGGGTGATTCGTTCACGTGGATGCAGGAGCGCGAGGGCGCCGGGTCGTTCATGGAGGCGGTGGAGCAACTGGCCGACCGCTTCGGCGTGGACCTGCACTACGAGCAGTCATCGCCGCAGGAGGAGGCCCGCAGGCGCGAGAACGAGCGCGTCCGCGAGCTGCTCGATCGCGCGTGCGCCTTCTATGCCGCCATGCTCTGGAAGTCGGAGGAGGCCGACGACGCCCGCGAGTACCTCGTCGGGCGGGGCTTCCCGGAGGACCTGCTGCGCACCTTCCGGGTGGGCTGGGCGCCGCGCGGTGGCACCGCGCTCGCCGCGCGGGCGATCCAGGAGGGCTTCTCGCGTGAACAGCTCGCGCAGGCCGGCCTGGCCCGACTGCGCGGCGGGACCGCGCAGGACTTCTTCACGGGCCGCATCACGTTCCCCATCACCGACGCCCGTGGGCGCGTGCAGGGGTTCGGCGCGCGCACGCTCGATCCCAACGAGCGCGCGAAGTACATCAACTCCCCCGAGTGCGACAGGTTTCGCAAGCGGGAACTCCTCTTCGGGCTCGACCTCGCGCGCCAGCCCGCCGCAAAAGCGGGGTTCACGGTGGTGAGCGAGGGATACACCGACGTGATGGGCCTGCACCTGGCCGGGGTGCAGGGCGCCGTGGCCTGCATGGGCACCGCCCTCACGACCGCCCAGCTGCGCCTGCTGGCCCGCGTCGCCACAGAGGTTCGGCTGTGCTTCGACGCCGACCGCGCGGGGGAGGAGGCCGCCCGGCGTACGATCGAGGCGGCGCGCGAGGTGCCCGTGCGCCTCGCGGTAGTGGGCCTGCCTTCCGGCTGCGACCCAGGAGAGCTCGCGCCGGAGCGCGCGGGGCGGGAGATCCTGGCCGCGGCGGTGGCGACGGCCGACCCGCTGCTGCCGTGGCTGGTCGACCAGCGCGTGGCGCGCGTGGGAGACAGCCCATTCGATCAGGACCGGGCGCTGTCGGACCTCGGCGACCTGCTGGCCCAGGCCCCCGAGTCGGCCGACAAGGACGAGGCGATACGGCGGGTCACCGCCCTGGGGGTGTCACCCGTGCTGTTTGACCGCTTCATGCGGCGGGCGCAGGGATCGGGCGCAACCGGGCGGGCGCGAGGAGAGCGCGGGCAGGCCGGGGAGCAGGGACCGGAGCGGCCGTCGCTCGACGAGGCCCGTGAGCGTCGGCTCCTCGCGCTTGCCATCGCCATGCCCACGGCGGGGAAGCCGATGCTCGACGGCATGAAGGACGATCACCTCGGCACGCCGGAGCATCGCCAGGCCCGCGAGCTGATCGTGGCCGGCACGGAGGGCTGGCCCGCGGAGCTGGCGCCCCTCGAGGCCGCCCTGCGCGCCGAGGCGGCCGACGGGGGCAGTGCGGAGGAGCTCAGGGACGCCTACCTGCGCGTGGAGAAGCGGGCGCTCGAGCGCGGCATGCTGGCTGCGCGCTCATCTGGCGACGAGGCCGGGTTCCTCCGCCTTCAGGCGATGGTGAAGACGGTCGAGGCCGCTCTCAGGAGCTCGGGCTAGGCGACCACCGCCACCGCGGCGGCCCGAATGCGGGTGTCGCCGTCGAGCAGGGTGACGGTGGCGGTTACGGCGTGCCCCGCGAGGCCATCGGGCCGACGGCCGGGCGGTCCGATCCACGCTATTCCGGGCGCCCTGCCGAGCATCTCGGCCCGAGCAGCCCAGGCCAGCACCCTGGCCAGTGCGAGGGCACCGGGGCTCGCCGCTCCCGGGCGGCCGCGGGCCACCACGTAGGCATCGTGCGCCTGGAGGCAGGCGATGAGGGTGAGGGGGTCGAGTGGGTCGTCGGGATCGAGCGCGATCTCCTCGATCACCAGGTCGGGCTCGGCGCCCGCGTCGTTGGAGGGCCGCAGGGACGGGGCCAGCTCGCGCAGCCTGGCCCCGACCGCGAACCCGATGCCCCTCGCCGCGTTGACGAGTTCTGGATCGAGGCCCGCGACGGGGTCGGGACCGTCGGGGAGACGGATACCCACCCGGCGGCCCCGGAATCGCTCCTAGGCGGCGTCGCCGGCGGCGTCCGCCGAGTCGCTGACGGCCTCGCCGATGGCGTCGGCGCCGTCCGCGGTGACCTCGGTGAAGGTGAACTCGTCGGGCTCGCCGCCGAGGCGCTCGCGCACGAACCAGTAGACGAGGGCCCCGATGCCAACCAAGGCAAGCAGCTTGATGAAGGTCTTCATGTCTCTCCTCGGATTGCGACCCGGGAACACGCTAACACGCGGTGCGCCGCGCGGTGACACCCCTGTCAGGGGGCCTCGCCGTACGGACGGGGCGGTGACCACGGCTACCATGGTCGGCTGGATGTGTCCCTGCCACGGGCGCCATGCCGCGCGCGCTGGCGGCGGACGGCGGCCCGGAGACCCTTGGGGAGGCCTGCGACGCCCTGGCGTCTGACGGCTTCGACGTGGAGCACGCCTCCGGGACGAGCGGCCTGCTCGGAGCGGCTCGCGCGCTGCCGCTGGACATCGTGGTCGTCGGCATGGGGGTGCCGGACGGCGGCGCCGTGGACGCATGTCGGGCGCTGCGGGAGTTCACGGATGCCTACGTCATCGTGGCGGGGGCCGGCCTCGACGAGGTCTCCACCATCCTCGCACTGTCGGTGGCAGCGGGCGACGTGGTGGGACCGTGCACGTCGTGGCGCGAGATGGCGGACCGGGCGCGCGCCATGCTGCGGCGGCCGCGGGTTGCCCCGGTCGCGGGGGGGCCGTTCGACATGGGCGGCCTGCACGTCGATGTGCTCGCGCGATCTGCCCGGGCGGGGAACTCCCCGCTGCATCGCACTCGCACCGGTTTCAGTTGCTTACGATGCTCGCCGGGGCATCCCCGGCGGCGGTGCCTCGTGCGCGGGTGGTCGAGGGCGCATGGGGCCGGGATGGTTCCCCGACGATCATGCGCTCGACGTCCACGTGAGCAACCTGCGCCGCAAGCCGGTGCAGGCCAGGGCCCGGACGCACGTGGTCACCGCGCGCGGCGTGGGCCTGCGCCTCTCGGCCGACGGCTAGTCGACCAGCAGCACCACCTTGCCCACCGCGGCATCCCCCTCGACGCGCGCGTGGGCCCGGGCGACGTCATCGAGCGCCATCACGCGGTCGATCACCGGCGAGAGAATGCCTCGCCCGAAGAGCGGCATTGCCCAGTGCGCGAACTCGCCCATGATCTCCGCCTTCTCCGCCGTAGTCCGCCAGCGCAGCGTCGATCCGATGATCGTGCCCTGGCGCGAGAGCAACGCGCCCATGTCGAGATCGGCCCGGCGTCCGCCCACCAGCCCGGTGAGCACGATGCGGCCCTGGCGCGCGAGGCAGGCGACGTTGTCGTGCAGGTACTTGGCGCCGACGAGGTCGAGTATCACATCGGCCCCGCGCCCGTCGGTCATCTCCAGCACGGGGTCGGCGAACCCGGCGTCCCCGACCACCAGCGCCTCGGCGCCGTGGGGTTCACCCGCCCGGGCGCGATCCGTCGCCCGCGAGGTGCCGATGCACCGGGCGCCGATGGCACGGCAGATCTGCGCTGCTGCCGTCCCGACGCCGCTGGCGATCGAGTGCACGAGGGCTACCTCGCCCGGCTGAAGGTTGCCCAGCCGCACGAGCGCCTGGAACGCCGTGATGAACACCTCGGGGATCGCCGCGGCGGCATCCCAGGGCATGTCGTCGGGCAGGCGGATGCAGTGGACGGCGGGCACCACGAGCAACTGGGCGTAGGCGCCTCCGCCGACGAGGCACATCACGCGGTCCCCGGCCGCGAGGTCCGTTTCCGTGCCAGGGGTCACGTCGAGCACCTCCCCGACCGCCTCGATGCCGAGGATGTCGCTCACCCCCGGTGGGGGCGGATACAGCCCGCGCCGCTGCATGATGTCGCCGCGATTGACTGCGGTTGCCCTCACGCGCAGCAGGATCTCCCCGGGCTCGGGCACGGGATCGGGCACGTCGGTCACCCTCATCACCTCGGGTCCACCCGCCTGCGTCACCACCACGGCCCTCATGCGCCAAGCCTATCGGGGGACCCGTGGGTGATCAGTGGATGGGGACGGTGGGAGTCGAACCCACACCCGGGGTGAACCGGAGCGGAGTTTGAGTCCGCCGCGTCTACCGTTCCGCCACGTCCCCGGCGGTCAGCGCCCGAGCGTCAGTCCTCGGGCATGATGCGGGCCAAGCCCTCTTCGATGGCCACGCGGCGGGTCTCGGCTGCGACGGCCGGCGCCACGTCGGGGTTGAACACGCTCGGGATGATGTAGTCCTCGTGCAGCTCGTCGGCGCTGATGACGTCGGCGATGGCCTGGGCGGCGGCCACCTTCATCCCCTCGCTGATCTGCCGTGCGCGCACGTCGAGGGCACCGCGGAAGATGCCGGGGAAGGCCAGCACGTTGTTGATCTGGTTCGGGTAGTCGGAGCGGCCCGTGGCCATCACGCGCACGTAGGGAGCCGCGACCTCGGGCATGATCTCGGGCGTCGGGTTCGCCATGGCGAACACCAGCGGGTCCTTGGCCATGCTCTTCAGTTGCTCCACCGAGAAGGTGCCCGGGCCGGAGAGCCCGACGAACATGTTCGCGCCCTTGATGGCCTCGGTGAGGTCGCCCTCGATTCCCTCGGGGTTGGTGTTCTCGGCGTACCAGTCCTTCATGAAGTTCATGTTCTCGGTGCGCCCGTCGTAGATGGCGCCACGGGTGTCGCAGCCGATGATGTTGGTGACGCCGGCGTTCATGAGAATCTTCGAGCAGGCCACGCCGGAGGCCCCGATGCCGTTCACCACCACCTTGAGGTCCTCCATCCTCTGCCCGGTGATCTTGCACGCGTTGATGAGCGCGGCGAGCACCACCACCGCCGTGCCGTGCTGGTCGTCGTGGAACACCGGGATGCCCAGGCGCTCCTTCAGGGTGTCCTCCACCTCGAAGCACACGGGGGCGGCGATGTCCTCGAGGTTGATTCCGCCGAACGCGGGTGCGATTGCCTCGCACACCGCGATGAGCTCCTTGGCGTCGTGGGTGTCCACGCAGATCGCGTAGGAGTCCACGTCGGCGAACTCCTTGAAGAGCAGCGACTTGCCCTCCATCACGGGCATGCCCGCCGCGGCGCCGATGTCCCCGAGCCCCAGTACCGCGGTGCCATTGGTGATCACCGCCACCATGTTGCGCTTGAGCGTGTAGTCGAACGCGGCCTCGGGGTACTCCGCGATGCGGCGGGCCACGGCGGCCACGCCCGGCATGTAGGCCACCGAGAGGTCCTCGCGGGTCTTGAGCGCCGCCCGGGGCACCATCTCGATCTTGCCCCCGTTGTGCAGGCGGAACGTGCGGTCCTCAGCCGATGCCACGGTGATGCCGTCCAGCGCCTTCACGGCGTCCACCACCTCATCCTCGTTCTCGACGCTGGTGGCGTCCACCACGATCTCGCGCACCACACGCTGGTGGTCGGCCTCGATCACCTCCATCGACGAGATCGACGCGCCCTGGTCGCTGATGGCCTTGGCCACCTCTGCCGCGAGGCCGGGCCGGCCGGTCTCGAGCTCGACCCGCATGGTGATGCTGAACTGAGCGCTTGGCGTGACTCCCACGGGTCCTCCACGTAGACGAGGGCGGGACAATACCCGGCCAGCATGGATTCCCCCACGGGTACGTGAACCCTGCCGGATAGACTCGCCCGCGTGAGCACGGATGCCATCAACCCCGCCGGCGAGATCCTGCTCGTCGACGGCTACAGCCTGGCCTTCAGGGCGTTCTTCGCCCTGCCCGAGAGCATCACGCGTGCCGACGGCATGCCCACCAACGCGCTCTACGGCCTCGCGGCCATGACCATCAAGGTCATCGAGGAGGAGAAGCCCTCGCGCGTGATCGTGGCGTGGGATCCGCCCGGCAAGACGTTCCGCGACGAGCTCTACCCCGAGTACAAGGCGGGGCGGTCAGCTACCCCCGAGGGGTTCAAGGCCCAGTCGCTGTACTTCCGCCCGCTCATGCAGGCCTTCGGCGCCGTGAATATCGAGAAGGAGGGGTTCGAGGCCGATGATGTCATCGGAACCCTTGCCCGACGGGCGTCGGATGCCGGGCAGCGCGTGACGATCCTCACCGGCGACCGCGACGCCCTGCAGTTGGTGGACGGCAACGTGAGCGTGCTCGCCACCGGCCGGGGCGTCACCGACACCACGCGCTACGACGAGGCCAAGGTGGAGGAGCGCTACGGGGTTCCGCCCCGGAAGATGCCCGACCTTCGGGGGATGATCGGCGACTCCAGCGACAACCTGCCCGGGGTGCCCGGCATCGGCGAGAAGACCGCGGCGCAGCTGATGGCCAAGTACGGGTCGCTCGAGGAGATCCTGGCCCACGCCGACGAGCAGACCCCGAAGCGCAGGGAGAACCTCACCGCGCACGCCGACATGGCCCGCCTGTGCCGCGACCTCTCGGTGATCGACGTGAATGTGCCGATCGACCTCGAGCCCGGCGACGCGCCGCTCATCACGCGCGACGCGGAGAGGCTCGCGGCGCTGCAAGCGGCATTCCAGGAGTTCGAGTTCCGCACGCTCGCCCGCAGGGTGGCGGAACTCGCCGGCGAGGCGCCGGGGGGAGCTGCCGACGGCGCCGACGCCGGGGCCGGGGGCAGAGCGCCTGCGATCGACGTGCAGGAGGAGGCGCCGGAGGCCCTGGCCATGTCGCTCGCAGGCGGAGACGCGGCGGCAATCGGGCTGGTGGGCGATGCCCTGGCGGTGGTCACGGGTGATGGATCGGCTCGCGCCGTGACGCTGGGGGAGGGGGCCGACCCGGTCATCGGCCCCGTGGTGTCGGCTGCGCCGTGGTCGGCCCACGACGCCAAGGCGATCCTGCGGCGCGGGCGCCTCGACGGCCCGCTTCCCGAGCACGACACCATGATCGCCGCCTACCTGCTGCAGCCGCGCCGCCGCCAGTACCTGCTCGACGAGCTCGCCGAGGAGGAGGGCGTGGCAATGCGTGCCGAGGGTGCTGGGGACGATGCCTGCGCCGCCGCGGCCGCCGCCGCTGCGGTGCGGGGCCTGCGCTCGCTCCAGGAGCAGCGCATGGCGGATGAGGGGCTCGGCCCGCTCTTCCACGACATCGAGATGCCGCTGATCGGCGTGCTGGTGGCGATGGAGAACCTGGGCGTGGCCATCGATGTGCCGCGGCTCGCGGAGATCCAGCAGCAGATGCAGGCCGAGATCGCCGAGCTCACCGAGAGCATCCACGAACTCGCGGGGGGCCCGTTCACCATCGACTCGCCGAAGCAACTCGCCGAGGTGCTGTTCGAGCGCCTCGGGCTGCCCGCGGGGAGGAAGGGCAAGACCGGCTACTCCACCGATCGGCGGGTGCTGCGATCGCTGGAGGGCATGCATCCGATCGTGCCGCTGGTGGTGCGCTACCGCGAGCTGGTGAAGCTGGAGGGCACGTACCTCGCCCCGCTGCCCGGGCTGGTGGACCCCGCCGACGGCCGCATCCACACCACCTTCAACCAGACCGTCGCGGAGACCGGGCGCCTGTCATCCACCAACCCGAACCTCCAGAACATCCCGGTGCGCACCGCGGCCGGCCGGGAGATCCGCGACGCCTTCGTCGCGGGCGACGGCTTCACCCTGATGAGCTGCGACTACTCGCAGGTGGAGCTGCGCATCTTGGCGCACTGCTCCGGCGAGCCCGCGCTGCGTGACGCCTTCGCCGAGGGCCGGGACGTGCACGCGGCCACGGCGTCGGAGGTCTTCGGCGTGCCCCTCGACGAGATGGACCGCGAGGTGCGTGATCGCGCAAAGGCCGTGAACTTCGGGATCATCTACGGAATCTCGGACTTCGGGCTCGCGGAGCAGCTGGGGATTCCGCGTGCCGACGCCCGGGAATACATCGAGACCTATCTCGCGCGCTACCCCCGCGTGGGGGCCTTCGTGGCCTCCACCATCGCCCAGGCCACCGAGGACGGCAACGTCACCACGCTGCTCGGCCGGCGCCGGGCGATCCCCGAGCTCACCGCGCGCACTCACCAGCAGCGCCAGTTGGGTGAGCGCCTCGCGGTCAACACGCTCATCCAGGGCTCGGCCGCGGACATCATCAAGGTCGCGATGATCAGAGCGCATGGGGCACTGGCGGAGTCGGGCGCCGGTGCCCGCATGGTGCTGCAGATACACGACGAGCTGGTGGTGGAGTTCCCGCCTGACGCCGTCGACGCGGTACGCGACCTCGTGGTGGAGGCCATGACCGGGGCCTACGACCTCGACCCGCCGCTGGCTGTGGAGGTGGGGGTGGGCCCCACGTGGCTGAGGGCCAAGGCGTGAGCGCGGAGGCGTCCGCCGCCCCCGAGCCACCAGAGCCCGGGCTCGACCCCCACCGGGTGCTGGAAGTGCACCGCGAGGCCCGTCCCGAGGTGATCGAGGCCGCGTTCACGGTGCTGCGGGAGATCGCATGCCGGGACGAACGCGACGGCGCGCGGCAGATCGTGCGGCTCACATGGGCTCGCCGGGTACTGCTCGACCCCTGATTTCCGCTACATTGATGCGTTCCGCAACCCGACCCCGGGCGCGTCTGCGCGCGCCCGGCTCAGCAAGGATAACCTCACAGACGATGAGCACCACTGACGATGTGATCAGTATCGACCCGGACGCCCCGGTCTTCGTCCTCCAAGGCCCCGAGTACATCGAGGTCGACGGCAAGCATCTCCCCAACTACGACATCACGATCCCCGAGTTCGGCGAGGGCGACGTGGTCAGCGGACGCGTCGTCCGCATCGACAAGGACGAAGTGCTCGTCGACGTCGGCTACAAGAGCGAGGGCGTCGTCCCGCTCAACGAGCTGAGCATCCGCAAGTCGGTGAACGTGGATGAGGAGGTGCAGTTGGGCGAGATGATCGACGCCCTGGTCATGCAGAAGGAGGACCAGGACGGCCGCCTGATCCTCTCCAAGAAGCGCGCTCGCTTCGAAAAGGCCTGGAAGCGCATCGAGGCGGCCTCCGCCAGCGGCGAGACCGTGGAGGGCACCGTGATCGAGGTCGTGAAGGGCGGCCTCATCCTCGACCTCGGTGTGCGCGGGTTCCTGCCGGCGTCGCTCGTGGACATCCGCCGCGTCCAGGATCTCGACGAGTTCACGGGCCAGAAGCTCGAGTGCAAGGTCA
>Ga0194120_10007025_pt1 | contig 15606 bp, 15 predicted proteins | sample TA2MahCa65mmetaG_FD_148642 | JGI IMG/M metagenome (GOLD analysis project Ga0194120, IMG submission 148642) | Freshwater microbial communities from Lake Tanganyika, Tanzania - TA2015019 Mahale Deep Cast 65m | ecosystem: Environmental > Aquatic > Freshwater > Lake | place: Tanzania: Lake... | reverse complement strand
CGGGACATGCCTTTGACTGTCCCCTTCCAGCCCTTCTGATATTCTCCATCCACGAAACAATGGGCATGCGTCGCATCGCTGCCCTTCGTGAGCTCGTACACAATTTCGACATCGCTCCCGACCTTCGCCCCAGCTGCCGGGCTCGTGATCGTGACCTTGCTGCCGTCATCCTTTGCGGCCCACGCATCGACCCCGGCACCCAATGCCAGCAAACCAACGACCGCCAACATTGCACCTACGCGCATCATCGTCGATCCTCCTCCTGATGAAATTAAGAGATACGGTTACTCAACACACCGACAACCAACGCTACACTTTACCGCGACCGCCTTCGATCTTCAATCCGTCTCTGACAGGTTTTCCACCAAGACACTCGACCACGAACCACATCTGCGTTTGATTGCCCGGCAGTCATCACACACCGACCGGTCTCTTCTTTATCCCCTCCACCACCGACGACAGAATCAGTCGTCCGTCGTCGTTACCTAACACGGACTCGGCGCAACGTTCCGGATGCGGCATCAGGCCGAGCACGTTGCCCGCGGCATTGCGAATGCCGGCGATGTTATCGAGCGACCCGTTCGGATTCGCCCCCGAGGTCACCTTGCCATCCGGCGAACAGTAGCGCAAGACGATCTGGGCATTGGCCTGAAGGCCTGCCAGCGTCACCGGATCAGTGTAATAGTTGCCATCTGCGTGGGCGATCGGAATCTTCAAGACCTGACCCGGCTTGCAGGCGTTGGTAAACGGCGTGGCCGCATTTTCCACCCGCACATGCACATCGTTGCAGATAAAATGCAGCGACTGGTTGCGCAGCATCGCGCCGGGCAACAACCCCGCTTCGAGCAGAATCTGGAATCCATTACAGATACCCAGCACCAGTCCACCGTCAGCAGCATACTTCTTCACGGCTCCCATCACCGGCGAAAAGCGCGCGATCGCACCGGTTCGCAGATAATCGCCGTAAGAAAACCCGCCGGGCAAGATGACGGCGTCGAGTCCCGTCAACGTGGTCTCTTTATGCCAAACCATCGTCACATCCTGTCCAAGCACGTCTCGAAACACGTGCTGACAGTCGTGATCGCAATTACTGCCAGGAAAGACAACAACGCCGATGTTCATCCCAGCACCTTTGTGATGCGTGATGAGTGATCAGTGATGGGTGTGGTGCAGCGACAAATATTCACTCCTGCGAGCCTTGAAACTCTCTGTATCAACTCATCACCCATCACTCGTCACCTCTCACTGCAGTTCGTATCGATATTCTTCAATGATCGTATTCGCCAAGAGCTTTTCGCACATGGCCTTGACCTCAGCTTCGGCCTTGGCCTTGTCCTGTTCTGCGATGTCCAACTCCATATACTTCCCGACCCGCACATTCGCCGCGTGCTTGAACCCGAGCGAGTCCAGCGCATGTTCGATGGCTTTGCCTTGGGGGTCCAGAATTCCCTGTTTCAGCGTCACATGAATTTTGGCTTTCACGAATTGCTCTCCTGCTTTTTTTCCGCTTCAGTCATCCGATCCACATATCGCTTAATCCAAAAGATCACACCAATGGTGAGGCCCCCGCAAAACACCAACCCGACGAACGCCCACCGCCAGGGTGATTCGTTCAGCCGGTAGGCCATTATGCCCACAATGGCCGCCCACACCACGATCGACGCGACCAGTCCATAATTCAAATACGCCCGCAGCATTCGCTTCCTTCTTCCTCCCCTCTTAGTGAAGAACGGTTCCAGGCCGTGCGGGAGGGATGCGGTGATCGGTTTCTACTGCGCGCATGTGACGAGCACCGCCCTTGACTCAACTTTTAAATTGGTCTTGTGTGCGCGTCGCGCGAGCACAGAAACCGGCAGCGCGTCCCTCCAAGACCCCCATCACCCGCACACTCTTCTGAGCACCTCCTGATACGCCTCCTCGATCTTCCCCATATCCTTTCTGAACCGATCCTTGTCCATCGATTCACCGGTAGCCATGTCCCACAACCGGCACGTGTCCGGCGAAATCTCGTCGGCCAGAATCAGTTTGTTGTGACACACCCCAAACTCCAGCTTGAAATCGACCAACTGCATCTTCCTCTCGGCGAAAAAGGGCTTCAGCACCACATTGACGCGCTGGGCCAGATCGCGCAACTCGCGCAGCACGGCAGGCGTCGCCACGTTCATCAGGCGAAGATGATCGTCATTGACCAACGGATCACCGAGTGCATCGTTCTTGTAGTAAAACTCGACGATCGCCGGCTCAATGGCCTCGCCGACTTGCAACCCCAGCCGCTTGGCCAAGCTGCCCGCCACGACGTTCCGTACCACGACTTCGACGGGCACGATGGTAACTTTTCTGGTCAGCATTTCCCGCTCACTCAGCCGTTCCAGGAAATGCGTCGAGACGCCACGCTCTTCAAGCAGCTTGAACAACCGCTCCGACACCTTGTTATTGATGACGCCTTTGTCGATGATCGTACCCCGTTTTTCGGCATTGAAGGCCGTCGCGTCGTCCTTAAAATACTGGACGACTTGGTCCGGCCGCGAAGCCGCGAAAATCTTCTTGGCTTTCCCCTCGTACAACATCGGTCCGATCCCGTCCATAAACTCTCCCTCGCCGGATACGCTACTGCGCGAACGCCTCAATCAGCTCATCCAGCGACTTGACGGTGCCCATCAACGTCGGATGGCCGAACCGGGGCGTGTATTGAAATTCCCTGACCTGTTCCAGCGACAGAATCAGGCTGTGGAAATCTTCCAGCTTGGACGTTTCAAAATAGGTGATGAAATCCAGATCGTCCAATCCACTGGAATGATAGAGCTTGCGTTTGATCGTCTTAAGATACGGTAATGTCGCCTCCGTGTGTTCCCGCATCATGACCGCACGCTTCTCCTGATCCAGCGCCCACCAGTCGGCACTTTTTCTGACCGGAATCACAATGGCATACGGTTTCGGCCACGGATCACTCGCCACTTTCAGGTCGGCTTTCAACTGATCAGGAAACCCCGGCACGTAATTCGCCTTCTTGGTCACCCCATGCATGAGCCCGGTGCCTGTCAGGTATTTCCCGAAGGCGTTGCCCTGAAGATCCACGAGAAATTGTTGCGTGTCTCGAAGCTCCGCGGCATGGACGCGGAACATGAGATCGGCATGGCCGGACATCCCGCGCAACAGATAGAGATCGATGGCGATTTTCTCCCGATGTTGCTCGACCACCCCCTTGAACAGAGTCAACTGACTGATCCGCGTCGCCTGATCTTGCTTCATCCAGCTGTCATTCAGCCTGAACGTAGCAAAGGTGCCGTAGACGCCCGGCTCCGTCAGCAGCTTCTCCCGATCAGCGGCGGCCTCCGCCAGGGATGGAGCAACAACCAATCCAACGCAAACGTAGAAGACCCCGAGCAGCAACGTGATCCAAGAGGCGAGTGGATTCATGGTGAAACCTTTCCGCCAGGTCGCATAAAGACGTCGACCAGCAAGCTATTCGAAGGAACGTTGCCGCGCGTAGCCGCGATAGGCGCTAGAGGATGGGTTTCTTGAGAATCAGGGCGATGAAGGGTTTCCCGCCTGCATGCTGGCCGGTTAAGGCTTGCAGCAGCGCCCACCCGTTTCGCCCGTAAGCGTTGGCTTGCACTTCGAGCTGGCTCCGGGCAATTTCTCTGGAGGACACGTCCCCCTCCGCCGAAAACTCGGCCACAACCACTTTGTAGTCCACACTCTTGACCGCTGGCGTTCCGGTAAAGATGACGAAGTGAAGCATCAGTCCACTCACCGCCGGTTGTTGCGCCATCAACGCATCCCAGCCTTTTTGGCCTGCTTCGTTGAGGCTCTGCTCCCACTTGAACGGATCTCCTGAAAGCACGAGACTGAATCGCTCGCCGCCAGGCGGGACCTGAGTCCAGCCCATCGTCGGCGATACGGTAACCAGAGCTGTCAGGAGAGCAAGAGAACGAGCAATCTTGCAGACCATGGACGCCTCGCTCTTCGAAGAGATGTAATCCTACGCCCATCCCCCCTCCTGCCGGCTACCCCTCTTTATAGGTAGGTCAGACATGTTCCGAACGTTCACCGCACCCACGGCCATGCCCCGTTCATCCTCGTTGTTTATGTCTGGATCTGGACGATCTGAACACCCGCTTATAAATCCTGTCGAGATGTCGCAGGTAATATTTCGGATTAAAACACGCCGCAATCTCGCGCCCTGTGAGATGGCGTGTAATGAAAGGATCCTTGTTTACCAACTCCTGAAGCCCTCCGGCGCCTTGCCACGAGGCCATGGCATTGCGCTGCACCGCTTCATAGGACTCCTTGCGCTGCGCCCCTTTCTCAACAAGCACCAGCAACAGCCGCTGCGAATAAACCAGGCCACCCGTCAGTTCGAGGTTCCGCCTCATCCGGTCCGGGTACACGACCAGGCGCTGGATGAGGTCCGTCACTTTGGATAGCATGTAATCGACGAGAATCGTGCTGTCCGGCATGATGACACGCTCAACCGAGGAGTGGCTGATATCCCGCTCATGCCACAAGGCCACGTTCTCCATCGCCGCCAGGCTGTTGGCCCGCACAAGGCGCGCTAAGCCGCAGAGGTTTTCGGAGACGATCGGATTACGCTTGTGCGGCATGGCCGACGATCCCTTTTGGCCTTCGGAAAAATACTCTTCCGCCTCCAGCACCTCGGTCCGCTGGAGATGCCGAATCTCCGTCGCGATTTTTTCGATCGTGGCAGCCAAGAGCGCGAGCGCCGTCGCATAAGCCGCATGCCGGTCCCGCTGAACGACTTGATTGGAGACCGGATCGGCCGTAAGGCCCAGCTTCGAGCAGACGTACTCTTCGACGTCCGGCGCTTGATGCGCGAAGGTCCCCATCGCCCCGGATAGTTTACCGACCGCGATTTGCCCGCGAACGTGCCGCAATCGCTCGACATGGCGGCCGACTTCCTCATACCAAATGGCCAGCTTGAAGCCGAACGATATCGGCTCACCGTGAATGCCGTGCGAGCGGCCAACCATCACCGTCTGCTTGTGCCGCAAGGCCTGCTTCTTTAGCACGACGAGAAACCCTTCGACGCCTTCCAGAATGAGATCCAGCGCTTCTGTCATCTGGATCGCCAATGATGTATCGACGATGTCGGAAGATGTCAGGCCCATATGCAGAAACCGATGTTCCGGGCCGACCGAATCCGTCAGGGATTCGAGAAAGGCGATGACATCATGTTTCGTGACTCGTTCGATATCCGCGATGCGAGCTACGTTGATCTTCGCCTTTTTACGGATCTTCGCCGCTGTGCCGCGCGGGGCTTGCCCAGCCCGTTCGAACGCCGCGCAGGCCTGCAACTCAACCTCGAGCCAGATCTCATACTTATGTTTCAGTTCCCAGATGGCTTTCATCCGGGGCCTGGTATAGCGGTCAATCATTGAAACCTCGTGAAATTGGAGACGTGAGACGTGAAACGAGACTTGGGGGAACCCCTTGCCTTTGCTGTAACATTTCACTTTTCACGTTTTACCTTTCACACGAGCAGCGCCGCGCTTCGTTTCCAGTTTCGGCTCGGATGCCAGAACCTTATCCAACACGCCGTTGACGAACTTCGATGCCTCTTCGTCGCCGAAGCTCTTGGCCAATTCCACCGCCTCGTCCAGCGTCACCTTGGCCGGCACATCGTCCATCCAAAACAATTCGTACAGTCCCGCACGGAGGATATTGCGATCAACGATCGGCATGCGGCTGACTTTCCAATTCGTCGCGTACTTGGCCAGCACCGCATCGATCTCCGCCTTCCGCTGGATGACACCGGCCACAATCTGTTCGGCGAAGGCCTTGGTGTCATCATCCACCTGAAGCGGCTTCCAAAACTCGTCCAGCCAGAGCCCTGGTTTCCTGTGAACGTCGTACTGAAACAGAATTTGCAAGGCCTGCTCGCGGGCCTGATGACGCGACCCCATAGCTATCGAGCTGACAGGCTGGCAACACTACGCGCTGACAAGGCAGCTGGCCGGCAAGCACCCAAGGGGGAAGACTGACGAGCGTATCTCATCCTGCTTTCCCGGTTCGACGCTTGACCGTCCCGCCTGTCAGCCTGGAACTTGTAGACCTGTCCGCCGCTCCTTTCAACCTCCTCATCACCGTCACCATCTCGATCGCCACCTTCGCCGCCTCTCCCCCGCGGTTGAATATGGCCGGATCCGCCCGTTCGACCGCCTGTGCCACCGTCTCTGTCGTCAGCACCCCAAACACGATCGGCACCCCAGTATCCAACGCCACCTGGCCGATCCCACGACTCACCTCGGCACATATGTAATCGAAATGTGGAGTATCGCCGCGGATCACCGCGCCCAAACAAATCACTGCATCGAACTGGCCAGACTCAGCCAGAGTTTTGGCCACCAACGGAATCTCAAAGGCTCCCGGCACCCGCACCACCTCGACGTGGCCATCCTTGATCCCTTGCTTGGCCAAACCGGCGAGACAAGACGAGAGCAGTTTACCCGTCACGGACTGGTTGAATTTCGCAACAACGATTCCGAACTTCACTCCTGCCGCACTGTGAAATCTTTTGCTGGCTTTCATTGCACAACCGTCGTCATGTCACAAGTCGGAACGTCATCAAGTCTGCTTCGACCTGAAGACGTGTGACGTTAGACTTTCTTGAGAATGTGCCCCAACTTCTTCTTTTTCGTCCGCAGATATCTCACGTTCGCCTCGCGGGGCGGAATCTCAATTGGGACCCGCTCGACAACGTTCAAACCATAGCCTTCGATCCCAACGATCTTGCGCGGATTGTTCGTGATGAGCTTGATCTGGTGCAGGCCAAGACTCGCCAATATCTGCGCCCCGACGCCATAGTCACGCAGATCGGCTTTGAACCCGAGCTTCAAATTTGCCTCGACCGTGTCGCTGCCCTTGTCTTGGAGTCCATAGGCCTTGATTTTGTTGAGCAGGCCGATCCCCCGCCCTTCCTGATTCAGATAGAGCAGCACGCCGCGGCCCTCTTTCTGGATGGTCTCCATTGCCGCATGGAGCTGATCGCGGCAATCACAACGGAGTGACCCCAGCGCATCCGCCGTCAGACAGCCGGAATGCACCCGCACCAATGTCGGCTCTCCACTGTCCACCCGTCCCTTCACCAGCGCAATATGCGTCACGCCGTCGATCTGGTTCTCAAATGCCACCGCTTCGAATTCGCCGAACGTTGTCGGGAGCTTGGCACTCGCCACGCGGCACACGAACGTTTCCCGCCGCATGCGGTGCTCGATCAACGCCTTGACGGTAACCATGGTCAGCTTGTGGCTCTTGGCGAATTTCGCCAGCTCCGGCACGCGGGCCATGGTGCCGTCCTCGTTCATGATCTCGCAGATGACTCCGGCCGGAGACAATCCGGCCATCCGCGCGAGATCGACTGATCCCTCTGTTTGACCGGCGCGCTTCAACACGCCGCCCTGCTGCGCCTTGAGGGGAAAGATATGGCCGGGACGGGCGAGGTCGCTTGGTTTCGATTTCGGGTCGATCGCCACACGAATCGTGGTGGCCCGATCGGCAGCGGATATACCGGTCGTGATGTCCTTTCGCGCGTCAACCGACACCGTGAACGCCGTGCCGAACGTGGCGGTGTTCTCGACGGCCTGCTGGGGCAGTTGCAGCTCCTCGACTCGCTCCGGCGTGAGCGCCAGGCAGATCAGCCCACGCGCGTGTTTCGCCATAAAATTGATGGCCTGAGGAGTCACCTTCTCGGCGGCAATAACAAGATCGCCTTCATTCTCCCGGTCTTCGTCGTCCACCAGGATGATGAATTTGCCCTTTTTGATGTCGCGAATCGCGTTGTCGATGCTATCGAACGGCGTGGTCATGCTCACATAGTTGAATCGTCTGTCGGGTTGGATCAAGCAGTGCGGAGGCAATCTACCACTGAACATTGGCCATTGTCACGGGCCGAGGTTCTGTTATAGTTGGCAACCTCTATGGCCAACCCGGGGAATGAACAAGAAGACGAACTGCTTGAGCCGGAAGTCTTGGCTCCTTCGGACGAGGAGTTGCTTGACCTCCCGCTTCCTCTTGAGCTCAGCCCCACGAAGCACGGCAATACGAACACGCCTGCCGACACCACGGCGGTGGTGCCGGTCACGGCGCTCCAGCAATATCTTGCCGAGATCCGTCGCTACCCGTATTTGTCGAAAGAGGAAGAGCTTCGCCTGTTCCATGAATATCACACGCAAGGCAGCCGTGAAGCGGCGGTGCGGCTCATCATGGCCAACTTGCGCGTCTCGGTCGCCATCGCCTCGGAATATCTTCACACCGGCGCCGACCACATGGATTTGATCCAGGAAGGCAATGTCGGCCTGATGCAGGCGATCAAGAAATTCGATCCAACGAAGAACGTCCGGTTTTATGCCTATGCTGCCTGGTGGTCGCGCGCGTACATTCTTCGGTATCTGCTCAATACCTATCGACTGGTCAAGGTCGGCACGACGCAGGACCAGCGGAAGCTGTTTTATAATTTGCGAAAGGAAAAGGCCACACTCGAGCGGGAGGGGTTTGCCCCTGACACGAAGCTCCTCGCGGACCGTCTCAATGTTCGCGAACGTGACGTCATCGAGATGGACCAGCGCCTGGGCAACTGGGAGCAGTCGTTGGATCAACCGCTTGGGGAAAACCAGGACGGCAGTCTGCTCGATATTCTGCCCTCCCAGCAACAACCGGCTGACGAACAGCTGGCCGATCATCAGCTGCGCGCCCTGTTTCGCGCAAAGCTGGCGGAATTCACCAAGACGATCGAGGAACGGGACGAGGATATTCTCAGAAATCGCATTCTCTCCGAGACCCCGCTGACCTTGGATGAACTGGGCGACAAGTACGGCATTACCAAGGAACGAACCCGCCAGCTGGAAGCCCGCATCATCAAGCGCCTGCGCGACTACATCAAGAAAGACGTGAAAGATTTTGACCGATTGCGCATGTAGCCTCCTGTCCCCCTCGGCACAGCGGTCAAAAATTACCCTGGAATAGCGCAATATCAATGAGTTATCATGCCGGCTGTCCAGCATCATGGGGCCAAAAGAAAAACCTCGTGTTCCCCCTTGACTTGAAGTGACCGAGGACTATCTAAGGCTTCGAGTTTTTGGTAGTGGGCTTCTGCCGGATCAACACGCCAGTGCCGTCTGACGTAGGCCCAATCCCACATCGTTCACAACATCGGGTTAACTTTCATCAGGAGGAGGTTCTGTTATGAGCGCAGCTGCGAAGGACAAGAAGGATGTCGCCAAGGGATTCCAACCCCTGGGTGACCGGGTGTTTGTCACCTATACTGAGGAACTGGAACGGACCGCCGGCGGGATTTATGTGCCGGATTCAGCGAAAGAAAAGCCGCAGCGAGGGATCATTCAGGCGGTCGGCAAGAAAGTCGAGAACGTCAAGGTCGGCGACCAAGTGTTGTTTGACAAGTACTCCGGCACCAAGCTCCGGATCGAGGATGAAGATTGCTTGATCCTCAAAGAAGAAGACATTCTCGGGGTGTTCACGGCATAACGTGTCCACCATCGACGCGAACATTTTCAAACCATAAGAAATTCTCAGACTAAAAACGGAGGAATACCATGGCAAAGCAACTCATGTACGGCGATTCGGCACGGTCGTCCATCCTGAAAGGGGTGAACCAACTGGCGGATGCCGTGAAAGCCACGCTCGGCCCGAAGGGCCGGAACGCGATTCTCGACAAGAAATTCGGCGCGCCGACGATCACGAAGGACGGTGTGACCGTGGCCAAGGAAGTCGAACTGAAGAATCCCTATGAAAACATGGGGGCCCAGCTGGTTCGTGAAGTGGCCAGCAAGACCAGCGACATCGCCGGGGACGGCACCACGACCGCGACGGTGTTGGCCCAAGCCATCTATCGCGAAGGCGTCAAGAACATCACCGCCGGCGCGAATCCCATGGAGATCAAGCGCGGCATCGACAAGGCCGTCGAGGCCGTGACCGCCGAACTCAAGAAGCTCAGCAAACCCTGTCAAAGCAAGACCGAGATTTCCCAGGTCGGCACGATCTCGGCCAACAACGACAAGACCATCGGTGACCTGATCGCCGAGGCCATGGAAAAGGTCGGCAAGGACGGGGTGATCACGGTGGAAGAAGCCAAGTCGATGACCACATCGTTGGACGTCGTCGAAGGCATGCAGTTCGATCGCGGCTACATCTCTCCCTACTTCGTCACCAACGCCGAGCGGATGGAATCCTCCCTCGACGAACCGCTCATTCTGATCAACGAGAAAAAGATCAGCAGCATGAAGGATCTGCTCCCGCTGCTCGAGCAGGTGGCCAAGATGGGCAAGCCGCTGGTCATCCTCGCCGAAGAAGTCGAAGGCGAAGCGTTGGCGACCTTGGTCGTCAACAAGCTGCGCGGCACGCTGAACGTCGCTGCCGTGAAAGCACCGGGCTTCGGCGACCGCCGCAAGGCCATGCTGGAAGACATCGCGATCCTCACCGGCGGTCAGGTGATTTCCGAAGACATCGGGATCAAGCTGGAGAATGTCAAGTTGACCGACCTCGGTCGCGCCAAGCGCGTCACGATCGACAAGGACAACACGACGATCGTGGAAGGCTACGGCGATCCGAAGAAGATCGAAGGGCGCGTCAAGCAGATCAAGGCCCAGATCGACGAAACCACCTCGGACTACGACCGTGAAAAGCTGCAAGAGCGGCTGGCGAAGATCGTGGGCGGCGTGGCCGTCATCAACGTCGGCGCCGCGACCGAGACCGAAATGAAGGAAAAGAAAGCCCGCGTCGAGGACGCGCTCCACGCGACCAAAGCGGCGGTGGAAGAAGGCATCGTTCCGGGCGGCGGCACCGCGTATCTCCGCTGCATTAAGGCTCTCGATGGGGTCAAGGACGTGCCGGCCGAGCAGAAAGTCGGGCTGGACATCGTCCGCCGGTCGCTCGAAGAGCCCATCCGCCAGATCGTCACCAATGCAGGCGGCGAAGCGTCTGTCGTGGTCGGCAAGGTGCGGGAAGATAAGAACACCAACGCCGGCTACAACGCCGCAAGCGATGAATACGTGGACATGATCAAGGCCGGTATCATCGATCCGACCAAGGTGTCGCGCTGCGCGTTGCAGAATGCGGCCTCCGTGGCGGGCCTGATGCTCACCACCGAAGTCATGATCACCGAACTCCCCGAAGAGAAGAAGGAAGCGGCCGCCGGCGGTGGACATGGCCACAACCACGGCATGGAGGGGATGTACTAAGCCAGTGCTGAGTCCTCAGGACTGAGTGCTGAGATGATGAAGAGCTGATAGCTCGGAGTCTGCACTGAAGGGCCCGGCGGGCAACCGCCGGGCCCTTCGTGTTTTCCGGCACACGGCCGTCACTCCTCTCACTTTTTTGCTGAGACCGCCCGGAGGGTCGCCTTCAGGATCAGCGAGATCTTGGGTTCGGCGAAGAACGACAGGAACATCCGGTGGACGATATCTGTATGGCGCTGGTGGTCAGCACGAAACCGGGCGATCGTAGTTGCTCGGTCTCCTGCATCGTACCCCACTCGGATCGCGCAACGCTCCAGCTCCTCTCCATTTTCTGGCAGCGCATGGGTCTGAAGGTCGTGGACCATCTGCAGTTTGTGTTCCACGTCTCGAAGAAAGAGGTAGGCGGCGGCCAACGCATCCCGCTCTGCCCTAGACAGCAGCTTGTAGCGAACTAACCGGTCCAGCGATCCGAGCGTGCTGCGATCCACCAAACCTGCTATGTTTCTCCCCGCAATTACCTGTACGGTCTGCACGAAGAATTCGATCTCGCGAATGCCGCCGACGCCCAGCTTCACGTTGCGCCGCTCATGCCCACGCTCGGCCATGTGCCGGTCGATCGTCTCCTTAACCGCTCGCACCTCGTCGACCACCGCCAGCGCTTCCACCAGCCTCGTTGGCTTGGAGCCCCTCCCGAAGATGAACGGCTTGACCCTCTTGAGGAACGATCGGCCGACCTCCGGCGAACCGGCCACCGGCCAGGCCTTGAGCAACGCGAGCCGCTCCCACACCTGGCCGCGCGTGAAGCAGTATTGCGCATAGCCGTCAAGCGAGCGAGCCAACTGGCCCACTGCTCCTTCAGCCCGCAACCGTAAATCGACCCGGAAGATATAGCCTTCCCGTGTCGGTTCAGCCAGTGCCTTCGTCAGTTCGCGAGCCAGGATCTCGAAGTATTCTTCACTGGAAATCCCAACCCCGGGGGGACGGCTCCCCTGAAGACTTCCCGGCACGCGGGTCTCTCCATCGTGTGACTCATAAATGTACAAAATGTCCACGTCGGAGCTGTAGTTCAGTTCATGTCCGCCAAGCTTGCCCATCCCAATGACTGTAAAGCCTGTGGTGACCCATCGTCCTCGGCGGTCTTTGTGCATCGGCACGCCGTATTGCCGCTGCAGATCGGCATCGACGATTTCATAGGCCACGTGAATCAACAGCGAGGCCAAATCGGACAACGCCGCGGTCGTGTCCGGCACGGTGGAGAGCCGCAAGAGATCGCGCACTCCAATAAGGAGCATCGCCTGACGGCGGAAACGGCGCAACACATCGAGCTGTAACTCCTTTGTCCGCAGATGTCCGATCTTTCGTCGGAGCGCGGTTTCCATACTCTTCCGTGTCGGCGGTTTGGACAGAATATCTTCTTCATCGAGCCAGTAGACAAGCGTGGGGTCACGGATGATGGTGAAGGCCAGCGCATCGCTGTTGCCGAAAATCACACAGAGCAGATTCAGCATGTGCGGTGAACTGCGCAGGAAATCCAGCATAGAGATGCGGGCGACACTCGCCAACAGGCGCTCCCAATGATTGAGCGCCTGATCGGGGTCGGCGGTGCGGGCAACGGCCTCCAGCAGCTGCGGCACAATCTCAGCCAACTGGCGCCGTTCATGCGGCTCCCCCGCCATAGCCTGGAGATTCCGATCCGCCTGTTTGATATGTTTCAACCCATAGACCGAGAGAATGGCCTCGGTCTGCGCCCAGTCCGGCTCGGTCGCCAGGAGCACGGGCGTCGGATCAGGCCAGGCAGGAGGTGAGAGGGCAGACCGGTCAACCGTGGTGGGGGCACTGCCCTTGGGTCTCGTCATGGCGCGCATTATACTGATGGGGTCCCTCTCTCACAATGAACCATCTTGAGGTATACTGCGGCAGACCATGGACAGCGTCAACCGTCAATCAATCCTGACATCCGTCACGCCACTCTGTCAGGATGTCCCATCCGACATTGTGCACGACTTCGTCAGTCGAATGGATCCAGAATATTTCCTGCGGGTGGACTCCGCAACCGTCGCGGCGCACGTCCGTCTGGCCGCCCAGCTGACACCGGATCACCTCTGCGAACTCACGATTGTGGAACAACGCGGGGGACACGTCGACCTGACGATCGTCGCCTACGACTACTTCGCGGAATTCGCCACCATCTGCGGATTGCTGTCTGCTTTCGGACTGAACATCGAAGAAGGCCAGATCTATACCTTCACCGATGCCGCATCGCCATCGGCCGGCAAGTCACCCCGCATCGGGCCGCGCCGGCGGCCCACAACGCGGCCCGGATTGAGCCGCAAGAAGATCGTCGATCTCTTCCGGGTACAACCGGTGCCTGGTGTGCCGTTCGAACGGGCTGAGCAGGCGAAGCTCGGTGAGGAACTTCGGTCTGTCATCGGCTTACTCGACACCAATCAGTTCGCGGAAGCCCGCCATGCCGTGAATCGGCAATTGGTCGAACAACTCGGCAAGCGCCGAGGTTCGTTCAGCGGTCTGCTCCATCCCGTGCACATCACCTTCGACAATAGTCGGTCGGCGACGGACACCATTATGGACATCCGGTCGGATGACACCCCGGCGTTTCTGTACGCCTTTGCCAATGCACTGGCCATGCGCAACGTGTACATCGCCAAAGCCCAAATCGAGATGGAAGACTCGAAGCTGCACGATCGCTTTCATGTGCGCAACCGCTTCGGCCAAAAACTGACTGATGCCACCGATCAGCAGCAACTGCGCTTGACGGCCGTGCTCCTCAAGCAGTTTACTCATGCCCTCACCTGGGCCCCCGATCCAGCCAAAGCCCTCGATGCCTTCGACCAATTTCTCGACTTGATCATGCAACAAACCACAGGAAAGGCGCAGCAGGAAACCTTGGCGGTTCTGAGCGACAAAAAAACATTCCCCATTCTCGCCCGCCTGCTCGGCGCCAGCGATTTTCTCTGGGAAGACTTTCTCCGTCGGCAGCACGGAAATCTACTCCCCTTGCTGCAGGACTATCGCGACGCTCCTCTCCTCACTCCGCAAGCCTCACTCCGCAAGGAGCTGGATCGGGCCGTCAATCGGGCCAAGACCGACGATGCCAGAAAAACGGCATTGAACAGTTTCAAAGATCGGGAAATGTTCCGCATCGACATGAAACACATCGTCGAGCCCGGCATCGCCCTCGCCGACTTCTCAGCGGCACTGACTCAGCTGGCCGACGTCATCGTCGACCGGAGCTTGAAAGACTGCCAAGCCAAACTGAACCAGCTCTATGGCCCCCCGCTTCTGGCGAACAAGAAACCCTGTCCCTTCGCGATTCTTGGCCTGGGGAAGTTTGGCGGCAAAGAGCTCGGGTACGCCTCCGACATCGAGGTGATGTTTGTCTATGGTGACGCGGGCCGCACCGGGGGCAAACAGCCGATTGAGAACAGCGAATACTTCGAGCGGCTGGGGCATGAACTGCTCCAATGGATCGAAGCCAAACAGGAGGGCATCTTCCATCTCGACGTGCGCCTACGGCCGCACGGTGGGAAAGGATCACTGACCAACCCGTTCGACGAAATCACCAGCTATTACAGCGACACCGGCCTTGCCGCCCCACTCGAGCGCCAGTCGTTAATCAAGCTGCGGCGGGTGGCCGGTGATGCCACGCTGGGCAAACAGGTCGAGGCCCACCGCGACCGCTACGTGTACAGCGGTGCGCCCTGGGACATCCCCACGGCGCTCGACTTGCGACGCCAACAAGTACGGCAATTGGTGGAACGCAGCACAGTGAATCTCAAATACAGCCCAGGCGGGATCGTCGATATTGAATACGCCGTGCAATACCTCCAGATCATGCATGGCCAGAGACTCCCCGTGTTGCGCACCCCCAATACCATGCAAGCCCTGGCGGCCCTCGTCGATTGTAAGCTGATCGCGCGTCAGGATGGGGAACGGCTGCGCCAGGCTTATTTCTTCATCCGCATGCTCATCGACGGCCTCCGCATGGTCCGGGGCAACGCCAAGGATCGGGTCCTCCCACCGGTCGATTCCGATGAATTCATCTTCCTGGCCCGCCGCGTCGGCTACACCACCGACGACTGGAAAGCCGGCGCTCGACACCTCCAAACAGATATTGAACAGCACATGAACCAGACACGGGAGTTTTTCGAGAAGACGTTTGGGAAGGTGTGAGGCAAACCCCCTACGTGAGCCGAATACGACTCCTATTCGGCTCATCTACTACATCAGACACGCTTCATGCGGCGCCATGGGTTCTACCCCATTTCCACGGACACCTGAGTTAAGAGCTTCTCCCCCTCTTGCTGAACCGCCAGTCTCCGACGCTGGCGCGGGTTATGCCAGCGTTCGATGTAGTCAAAGAGATCTGCTCGGGCTT
>Ga0194120_10007024_pt1 | contig 15607 bp, 13 predicted proteins | sample TA2MahCa65mmetaG_FD_148642 | JGI IMG/M metagenome (GOLD analysis project Ga0194120, IMG submission 148642) | Freshwater microbial communities from Lake Tanganyika, Tanzania - TA2015019 Mahale Deep Cast 65m | ecosystem: Environmental > Aquatic > Freshwater > Lake | place: Tanzania: Lake... | reverse complement strand
TTTTACGAGCGCGAAATGACTGCCTACGCCATTGCGCGTGGCATTGAATACATCTATGATGAATGTCCGTTTGCAGAGGGGTCGCAGCAGATCTTCTACAAAGAAGCCTTGAACCAATTGGAAACCGCCCGTCCTGGCTCAAAGCTGACGTTTTATACCCGCTTCCTTGAAGCGCGGCAAAGCGGGAACTTATTTATCGAGAAGGATATTGAACACGCGCATTTGCATCCGTGCCCCCAGTGCGGCCAGCCAACATCTACGCCTGATCTGTGCTCATTCTGTAGAATGGTCGAAAAAGCGAAGACGGGATAAATTATCGTACCAGGGTAGTGATCAGCCCGATCAGGAATAATCCCGCTGAGACGTATCCTGCGATCTGTTCGGCGGGGAAGATGGTGATGGGCGGCGCTTCAAAACTTAACTGATTGATGCTCGGCTGCGGTGGAATATCCTGCTTGCCGATCAACGCATTGCGAAACGCGATCACATTCGGCGGGCGATTATCAGGGTGCAGCGACATGGCCCACAAGATGGCTTTTTCCACGTGGGGGCTGAGGCTGGGGTTAATTTGTCTGGGCGGGATCAGGCTGCGGCTGGTTAAAAAGCGTTTGCGTACTTCGGCGGGCGGTTCATTTGTCAGCAGGTGATAGAGAGTCGCGCCAAAGGAAAATATATCTGCCCGCGGGTCGGTGTGGGTGTCATCGCCGCCGTATTGTTCGAGAGGTGTGTAGAGCGCAGTGCCCTGCCCGTGAATGACCGTAATGGTAACTTCATCGGGCGCCATGATTTTTACAAGACCAAAATCCACAAGTTTGACCAATCCGCTGGGTGTGATCTTGATGTTGCTCGGCTTGATGTCGCGGTGGATGATGGGCGGTTCCTGATTGTGGAGATAGTTTAGTGAATCGGCGATCTGCACCGCCCAACGCAGGACTTCGTTTTCAGGCAGGAAGGTTTTATTGCGGCGGGCATCCTGCATTCGTTCACGCAGGTCTTTGCCTGGCACATAATCCATGACGAGATAATCATGATTGCCTTCAGAGAAGTAATCTGACACTTTTGGCAGGTTAGGGTGGTCGAGGCGCGCAAGGACAGAAGCCTCGCGAAAGAATTGCTCGCGTGACTGGGTCAGGATTTCGGTTGGGAGAACCTGATCGTGCTCAACTTCTTTGAGCGCACAGAGACGTCCTTGCAAGCGTATATCTTCTGCAAGGTAAATACTGCCTGTGCCGCCCTGCCCGATCTGTTCGCGGATCTGGTAGCGCTCACGCAGGATCTCCCCTTTCTTCAACGATTGGGGCAATTCTTCTCCTTTTGTTGCCAGCGGAACCTGTGAATGAAGTGATATTTTCGGCGTGTATCACTTTTATATTAAGTACATGAAATTTACAATATAATCATGCACAGAATGCCGCTTTTCTGCTATATTATAAACGCCTTTGCGGATGGAGAGTGTCATAATTCCGTTGGCGGTCTTTGAGGAGAGTTATGGAACACGATGAGGAATTTCCCATTCTTGTTGCGCAAGATGGTCCCTTAAAGGGACAGCGCTGGCAGGTAAGCCACACATTAATGATCGGGCGTGATCCGAGTTGTGATGTACAGGTGCAGGACAGGCAGGTTTCCCGCTTCCATGCACGCATTACACCCAATGCCGAAGGGGTAACCATAGAGGACTTGGGGAGCAAGAACGGAACAAATCATAACGGAGTTGAACTGGCAAGCCCCATCATGTTACAGGATGGGGACTTGCTCGGTATTGCGCTGGCACAGCAATTTATCTATTTAACATCCGATGCCACCATGCCGCTGGCGGAAAGCGGTGCGCGCTCGGGTCGATTGTTGATGGATCAAAAATCGCGTCAGGTGTGGGTAAATCAGCAGCAGGTCACTCCGCCGTTATCTGCACAGCAGTTCAAGCTATTATGGATGTTATATAAAAAACAGGGGCAGGTCATCAATCGCAGTGATCTTGTCTCCGAAGTATGGGGGCAGGAGCAAATGGCGGGTGTTTCAGACCAGGCGCTCGATGCCCTCATCCGCCGCCTGCGCGACAGGCTGGCTGTTCTCGATCCCAGTCATCAGTACATCAATACGGTGCGTGGTCATGGTGTCCGTTTGGATAACCCGCCCATTGGAGAGTAGATCAACAGCATGGATGCTCAATCAGAAAAACTTCTTGCACACCTGATCCGAAATACACGCATTGCAACCCTTGCCACATTGCGTGACGAAACGCCTCAAACCTCGATGGTAGCCTTTATTGCCTCAGACGATTTTTCCTTGTTCCATATTTTTGTCAGCCGCCTTGCCCAGCATACAGTGGATATGCAAAAGGACAAACACGTAAGCCTGTTCATCTGCGAGACCGATGACAACCGTGAAGACCCCCAAACTTTGGCGCGTGTGTCCATTCGTGGTACGGTGGAATCAATTCAAAATGGGGAGCCTGGTTATACTCCGCTCAAGGAGCAATATCTGGCACGCTATCCAGAGGCTGGGCAATTGTTCCAATTATCAGATTTCAACTTCTGGCGCATCCAGCCCCGCGGCGGACGGTATGTAGCGGGCTTCGCAAAGGCATACAATATTACGCCTGATACCTTGAAGAAGGTTTCGACTAGATAGAAAACCAAGTGACAGTCACTTTGCAGGGACTGTCACTTTTTAGAAGCATTAGAGGTTAAGACATGAATAAACTAAAACTGCTTGGAGTGTTTGCGCATCCTGATGATGAAGCGATGGGCATGGGCGCGACCTTTGCAAAGTATGCTGCAGAAGGTGTGGACACGCATCTCGTCTGCGCCTCACGCGGCGAGAGAGGCTGGTCGGGTCCCGATGAGCAGTTCCCAGGTTTGGAAGGACTCGGCAAGATCCGCACCAAGGAACTGGAAGCTGCAGTGGAAATCCTCGGGATAAAGAGCCTTTCCTTCCTCAATTACATTGACGGTGATGTCGATCAGGCTGACCATGCCGAAGCGATTGGCAAAATCGTTACTTATCTCCGCCGTATTCAGCCGCAGGTGGTGGTTACCTTCCCGCACGATGGCATTTATGGCCACCCTGACCACATTGCTATTGGGCAATTCACCAATGCGGCAATTGTTTGCGCCGCAGATGCATCCTATAAGGATGCAGAGAATCTCCCTGCGCATCGTGTTTCGAAACTGTATTACATGGTCGATAGCGTGGAATTTATCGAGCTCGTCGCTCCGTTTATGGATGATATGACCTTCCCTGTGGATGGGCAGCTTCGCGGCGAGAATCCCTGGCCTGCATGGATGATCACCACCCGTGTTGACATCAGCCAATATTGCGGCACCGCATGGCGCGCCATTCACTGTCACCAAACGCAACTTGGCTCCATTGGCCGCCTTGCAGATGTGGACGAAGATGCCGCCGTTCCCATCCTCGCAAAGCAGGGCACATTTTTCCGCTCGTTCAGTTTGGTCAATGGCGGCAGAAAGATCGAAACCGATCTTTTCGAAGGATTGAGATAAAAAGAGACGGTCATCCTAAAGATGACCGTCTCTTTTTATCTTCTTCGCTTTAGTTCATATTTTTCTTCATCGAATATTTCAACGCGACTTTATATACTTCGCCCAAACGCTCGCCCATTTCCTTGGCTTCGGGGTTATCGCCTTGAGCTTCCATTTGTCCTGCTAACGCGGTCAATGTATCCAGTAATTGCTGGGTTACCATTTCATCATTTTGCTTTAGCGCAGCTTCGATGGCAGCCGCATCAGGCAATTGGATCAACTGCTCGATGAACATCACTTCTGGGGGCGTGCTCGCCGATTGAAGCACCTGAATCATCTTTTGCAGTTTTCCCATGCGGGCGTAGTCGTTCTGGTCTGAAGCGTGTCGCAGCATTTGCTGGGCGATCTCCACTGCATCCTGCGTGAAGCCGTCTAGATTTTCCCTCGTAGCTTTTTCAATGTCATCCTGTGCGAGCAGAGATTCGACAAATTGCTGCGCCTGTTTGAAGCGCGCTTCCATCTGTTTGTCCACTTCATCCACAAATCCCAGTAATTTTTCGCGAATGCCTTCCAGCCTCGTTTTTTCCTCGCCTGTTTCCTTTTCGATCTTCTCGCTCAAGGTTTGGAAGAACATGTAATCCATTCCCGCACGGGCAAGAGAGACATACGCACGGATGCGGGCATCGGTCTTGGATTCGAGTACGAAGTCGAGCAGCTTCTCGCGCGTCAGACCTTGCCCAGCTTCTTGCAGTACCTTTTGGGCTGCTTCCATTTCTCCGACAGATGCCTTAAGCTGACGACCATACTCGGTTTCTTCCAGCAGTTGGGTTTGGATCTCGATCAACGCGCGCGCAATCGGCTCCTGTCCGCTTTGCATGGCGCTCTGGGCGATACGGCTGAACAACGCAAAGAATTGATCGTCGATGATTTTCTCGTTCTGCTTGATCAACTCCAAGCGCACATCCTTCGAAGTGACCTGCATCAGCCGTTCCATGAATTGGACGCGTTCCTGTTGTCCCTTGATCATTTCGGGTGTGATGCCGTCCTTGCCAAGGATCGTCTCCAGCATGGATTCATACGTCAAATTGGCTTGCGGGCTAAGCAAATACCCTTTGCGCTTTTCGGGCGGCAAGCGCTCGGTCACCTGTTTGATGAGCGGACCGATCATGCGTTCCTGCTCGTTCATAGGCAGCATCAGCTCAGACGGGAAGAAGGTGAGCAGAAGTTCCTTGTCATTGTCGTGATATACAACAGGGGTGGCGAGTCGTCCCTGATAACCGCAGAAGGGACACTGGGCATGGTTCGATTGTCCGCTCAATAGCCGCTGTTTGGCTTGCGGGTCGGCGGTTACATCGAACAACTGCTCGACATTCGCCTGGATCATTTGTCTGCAACGTGGACATGCAATAGTTGTTTGTGCCATTTAATGAATTTCCGATTTCAAATTTTAGATTGACGATTTTATGGATTACGCATCCCGCATTACAGTAATGTAATCCGTGATGCGTAAAGAAGAAATTACCTGACGAAAAAACTTTCCAAAGAATTAACCGACCAGTTCTTCGAGGCGGTCAATATATCCTTCCATGACGGCGAAGGTTGCTTCCACTGCTTTCGGGGTGGTCAGGTCAACGCCTGCCTTCTTCAACACATCCAATGGGTAGGCAGAGGAACCAGATTTGAGGAAACCGAGGTAATTTTCTGCCGCGTTTGGTTCACCGCGCAGGATTCTGCTTGAAAGGGCATGTGCGCCAGAAATACCCGTTGCATACTGATAGACATAGTAATCTGCGAACAGGTGGCTGAATGTGGACCAAACCATGCCCACACGCGGACGGTCGATCTTCACTTTGGGACCAAACCCTTCGGTGAAAAGATCCGCCATCAGATCCTGCATTGAATCGGCTGTGAGCGGTTCGCCGCGTTCGGCACGCTGATGGGTTTCCAGTTCAAAGCGGGCGAGGGTGGGCATCTGGAAGAAGTAGCGGAAGAAATTCCCGCCAACCGCTTCTTCGATGAGGGCGATGAGGAAATTCTTATCTTTGATGGTGTTGAGCAAATGCCCGCGCATCATGGCTTGATTGAAGTTTGAAGCCACTTCTGCCACGAAGAGCGAATACCCTGAATACGCATACGGCTGATTCTTCCACGTCAGGTGGGAGTGCATGGAATGACCAAGCTCATGTGCCAGCGTGCTCATGCTGCCTACATCATCTGTATAGGACATCATAATAAAGGGATAGGTTTCAGGCGAGCCGTAGGAAAATGCGCCATTCATCTTGCCGAGGTTGGGTGTGGAATCAACCCAGCGGTCTTTGAGACAGCCCTTGCGGAGTGTCTCCACATAGTCACTGCCCAGCGGAGCGAGGCTGTCGCTGATGTGATCCACTGCTTTTTCGAAGGGAATTCTGACTTTCTTCTCTGCGATCGGCGCCCACATATCATAGTATTCAACTTGCTTCAACTTCAATACTTTGCGTCGAATTTCAAAGTAACGATGCCAGACGGGCAATTTCTTCTTGAAGGTGTTGATCAGATTATGAAAGACCGCTTCAGGGACATTGTTGTTGAACAAGGAAGCCGAAAGTGTTGTGTCGAAACGGCGTGCGCGCATATTGAATACATTGGCGCTGATGGATGAGGCAAGGTTGGCGGCAAGAGTATTCTTGAATTCAAGGTGCTTGTCGTGATAGCTTTCAAAGGCGGTCTGGCGTACTTTGCGGTCGGGGTGTTCGAGCAGGGTCGAGAAGAAATTACTTTGAGTGACTTCGATCTTTTTCCCCTTGCTGTCTGTTGCAGGGGTGAATTTGAAATCAGCATTCACCAACATGCTGGTGCTGTTGGAAGGTCCGCCAAATGGATCTGCCAGCATACCAAGGATTTCCTCCACCTCTCCAGAACGGACATGTGCCTGCTGGCGGAAGAGATCATCAATGCTTTGGCGATAGATGGCAAGCTTCTTGTCCTGCTTCATCCATGTTTCCAGCTTTTTTCTGCCGATCTTCAGCAATTCGGGATTCAGATATGCTGTTGCAGCAAAGACCTGACCAAACATGCTCTGCGCTTTTCCAACCATGGCCGCCGAGGCTTGATTGGTAGTATCCACTGCGTAAGCAAACTGCGCGTACATATAAATGGTCTGGGCACGACTCATCAGCGCTTCGATGGCTTGCATCCCTTTCAACAAGGTTGCGGGGTTTTGCCCCAGCTTGCCCTCGAACTTCTTTACGCTGGGAACATCCTTCAGCACGGTTTTCAACGCCGCTTCCCATTGCTTGGACGATTTGAAAACGCTCTCAGCGTTCCAGGTATATTTCTTATTCACTTTACTACGGGCAGGAATAGACATTGGATTATCCTTTTCACTATGATTAGATAATTTTACCTTCTCCGCCCTGCAAAAGCGAGAGGGGAGAAGTACAAAGTCAACGCGGCAGGGAGAAACAAATTCGGGCACCAGAATCAGGTATCGGGTCAGCCCAGATGCGCCCGCCGTGAGCTTCCACAATGGCGCGGGTGAGGTAAAGTCCCAGCCCTGCGCCTTTCGTCTGCTTCACAGCATTCGTCGAGCGGTAAAAACGATCGAAGATGTATGGCAGGTCTTTCGCTTCGATGCCTGGTCCTTCATCGCTGACGCAAATGACAACCTGGTCGGGGCGCGCACTTCCGCTGATCTTGATCTCACCCTTTGGCGCATACTTCAACGCGTTGGAAACGAGGTTGGAGAGCACTTGCTCGAGGCGGGTTTCATCACCAAGGATGACAGGAAATTTTTCAGGGAACTCAGCGACGAGTTTATGCTTCGGCGCTTGGGATGCGAAACGCTCGGTCACTCTTAACGCAAGGCTGGGCAATGAGACGTCAGCTTGATTCAAGCTGAGACCTCCCGCCTGCAACCGTGATGCATCCAGAAGGTCATCGATCATTCTGGAGAGGCGGTCTGCTTCCTCTTCGATGACGGCGAGCGAATCGCTGATGGTGTGTTTATCCCATTTGGCATCGGCGCGCCGCAGCGTGGACGCATAGCCTTTGATCAGCGCCACGGGTGTACGCAGTTCATGGCTGACGATGGAGATGAATGTGGCTTTGATCTCGTCTGCCGTTCTGAAGTGCGTAATATTGCGCACGCTGACGATGACATTGCGGAGTTTGTTTTCCTCCGAAAGTAACGGCGCGTACGTAATGCCGACTGGCAGCGGAGGGGGAGCGGGACGTTCAAGATCGCCTTCCACATAGAAGTTGGCATTGGTCGTAAGAGGCCAGCCGTTGGCTACTGCTTCTTCAAGCGTGTTGCCGTGCGGCTCTTTCTTCCAGCGAATGATGGCGTTATGGTCTTTACCTTTGATCTCATCGCGGGAAAGTCCATATAGTTTTTCAAAAGCGATATTACTGCGTTCGACGACAAGATTTGAGTCAAGGATCAGAATGCCGTCTGCGCCAGAGTCTAGCAGTGCATCCAGCCGCTTTTTCTCATACGTGACCTGTCCATACAGCGTCGCATTGAACACGGCAATGGCGGCCTGGTCTGCAAAGGATTGCAGTAACACACGGTCGTTGGGTGTGAAGAGGTCGGGGTAATTACGGAAGATGAAGATAACGCCGATGACCTGACCATGTGCAGCGAGGGGTAAGCCTGTGCCGTTGAGAATGCCGCGGCTGGCGGTGTAGGTCATCTCTTGTAACATGCGGTTAAGTTCGCGTACGTCCAACTCGCGCACTTTTTCTTCTGCCAGCAACGGGGATAAATACGAAAGAAAAGCGGGTGCAATGCCATGTGCCGCCGCCACGCGCCAGCCGTCTGCATGTTTGAGCGCGATCAAGCCAGCTTGCCCTGCCAGCATTTCAATGGAGATGCGCAAAATGCGTGCCAGCAGTTTCTCGAGGTCGAGTTCCTGTGTGAGCGCGCGCGAGATCTCGAGCAGGTAATCTCTCTGGCGGACGCGAAAGTCCGGGAGCATGGATGGAATAATGGACATGGAGTTTCATTATTTTATCACTGCGGGTGTAAGATTTTTATAAGCAAAAAGCCTTTTTAGGCTTGTTTGATGATCAGGTCGAAAACAAAAACGGCCTTTGAGATTTTGTCTCAAAGGCCGTTTTTTTTAATACTTCTTACTCGTTACTTCTCACTTCACTTCTTTTTCCGCCGCAGTTAAAGCATCTTCGAAAATGCGCAGACCTTCATCCATTTCACTCTTACTAATGGACAGTGGCGGCGCAATGCGGATGACGCTCTTACCGCAGGACAGCATGAGCAAACCGCGCTCGTACCCGAGTTCCACAATGCGTTCGGTCAGGTCGTGGGCGGGTTCCTTGCCTTCCTGATCTTTGATAAATTCCACGCCGATCATTAAGCCTTTACCGCGCACTTCGCCGATGCTTTGGTGACGCGCCTGAATTTCCTTGAGCGCATCCATTGCATATTCACCGACTTCTGCCGCGTTCTGCATGAACTCACTTTCGACGAGCTCAATGGTCGCAAGCGCCGCCGCGCAGGAGATGGGATTACCGCCGTACGTATTTCCGTGTGTGCCGATCTCCCAATCCATTACGGATTTTCGCGCAATGCACGCGCCAAGCGGCATGCCCGAAGCGATGCCTTTTGCCGATGTGATAATGTCTGGCTCAACACCAAAGTGGTCTATTGCCCACCACTTGCCCGTGCGCCCCATGCCTGATTGCACTTCATCAAGGATCATCAAGATGCCATGCTTATCGCACAATTTACGCAGGGCGGGGTAGAACCCTTCAGGCGGGACGATGTAACCGCCTTCTCCTTGAATTGTCTCAACCAAAATGCCCGCCACATCTTTCGGCGGCAGAACCTGCGCCAGAATTTCCTCTTCAATGTATCGCACCACAGTTTCGCCGTAATCTTCTCCCTTGCGGCGTTCCAACACGGGGCGGTAAGGGTTGGGGAAGGGGGCATGCGTCACGCCATTCATCAACGGATAGAAACCGCCGTGGTATTTTGCTTTGCTGGCAGTGAACGTCACAGCGCCCATTGTACGTCCATGGAACGCGCCTGTGAAACCGATGAAGTTCGTGCGTTTGGTGTGATAACGCGCCAGTTTGATGGCCGCCTCCACCGCTTCGGTACCTGAATTGGTCATGAACGAAAGCGCATCTTCCTTGAATGGTGCAATTTCGTTCAGGCGTTCACCAAGGCGGATCCAATTCTCGTGATAGAAATCGGACGAGATATGAACGAACTTTTCCGCCTGCTCCTGAATGGCTTTCACGACTTTCGGGTGCGAATACCCCGTGGAAACCACCGCGATCCCGCCCATGAAATCCAAAAAGCGATTACCGTCCACGTCCCACACTTCGGTGCCCTTACCGTGATCCATCACGAACGGATATCCACGCGGATACGAAGGCGAGATCACCTTGCGGTCACGCACAATCATTGCCTGAGCCTTTGGCCCAGGTAAGTTAGATTTGGTCATACATGCTCCTTGTTAATATCAGTGCGGCAACTTGTTGCCGCCGCACAAATTTACAAATTGATTTTCATCTCAGCCAGCGCGCGCGCGCCCAGCAGCCCCATTTCATCTCCTAATGCCGCAAGGGTGATGGTTAACCCCTCCAAATAGCGCGAATGAAAAACACGCTTCTTCAAACTGGCATGAAAAGGCGTAAACAGCAACTCTCCAACCTGTGAAACACCACCGCCAAAAATGACGATCGATGGATCAAATGCATGCAGGCAGGACGCAACCCCAATGCCAAGATATTCCCCTGCACGTTGATAAGCATGGATAGCCAACTCATCCCCGTTTTGGGCAGCTTCCGCCACATCCCGCGCTGTCATGGATTCGTCCCGCTTCAAACTTGACCTTGTGCCTGTTGCCAGTTCCCCAAGCACATACTTCACAATGGCAGGTCCCGACGAAAACGCTTCCAGATGTCCATTGAAACCGCACGAACACGGCGGCCCGTTCGGATCCACAATGATGTGGCCCAGTTCCGCAGCCAAACCGTGATATCCCTGCAATAATCGATCTGCCACGATCACCCCGCCGCCGATCCCCGTGCTGACAGTGAAGAACAAAACATCATGATGTCCCTTGCCGACACCAAAACGATACTCCGCCAGCGCGGCAAGATTGGCATCGTTATCCAGAAATGTAGGCACGCCGAAATGCGCTTCCACTTTAGGTGCCAGCGGAAAATTATGCCACTCCGGGTTATTGGGCGGTGCAAGTAAATACCCTGTATGCGGGTCTAATGGGCCAGGCGAACCAAGCCCAATGGCGGCTACATCTTCCCCGGTCGGCAGAACCTCTTCGATTACCTGCAAGAGGCGTTCCAATCCACCAGGAGTGGAGGCCAGGGTGGGAATCTTCTTCTGTTTAATCGGTTTAATTTGGTCGGGCGCATAAGAGGCGGCACGCATTTGGGTGCCGCCGATATCAACTGCAATGATTGTGGGCATACGCACAATTATACCGTAAGGATATTTTTCCGCCCCATTGCGCCGTTTGACGGAAGTATTCAACCCTGCTATCATCTTTTTTATGCAAAAAAGCCCATTTTCAAGGTTCTGGCAAACCCTAAAAGGGATACCTCGCTGGCTTCGTCCGGGGTTGGGCATCAAACGTTGGCTGACAATGATCCTGATCGGCATCACTCTCCTGGGCTTGGGTGTTGCTGTCATTCTGATCGACATCTATCGCACCGACTCCACCAACTCGACACTGCTCACCTTCCTCTCCTATGCATCCCTGCGCTTTCTACCACGTATGCTTCGCGCCTTCATCTTTGGCGGATTGGGAATCTGGCTCGTCTTATTTGGGATCGTACAACTCAATCGCTCCCTTCTGCGCCCGTTCCTGCGCCCCGGTTCGGACGTAGTTGACACGCTGACAGATTTCCAGCGCCGCAAACGCGGACCGCGCGTTGTTGCCGTTGGCGGCGGACATGGGCTTTCCACACTATTGCGCGGCTTGAAATCACACACGGGCAATCTCACTGCCGTCGTCACGGTGGCGGATGATGGCGGATCATCGGGGCGACTGCGTGAAAGTCTGGGCATTCTTCCGCCTGGTGATATTCGCAATTGCCTTGCCGCTCTCTCCAATGATGAAGACATGCTCACCCAGCTATTCCAATATCGCTTTAGTGGTTCTCCCGACCTCGAAGGACATTCTTTCGGTAATCTTTTCATCACCGCGCTGGCAGATATTACAGGGAGTTTTGAAGATGCGGTGGTTGAGTCGGGCCGCGTGTTATCTGTAAATGGACAGGTGTTGCCATCCACACTGCATGATGTAAAGCTGGTTGCCAGCATGGAATTGCCACACTCCCTCAACGAAGTCCGCGTGGTGGGGGAGAGCAAGATTCCCGAAATGGCGGGGCGCGTTCGGCGTGTGTGGCTGGAGCCAGATAATGCACCAGCTTTCCCGCCAGTGATCAAAGAATTGCTCAGCGCCGATGTCATCGTGGTTGGTCCAGGGAGTCTGTATACCAGTATTTTGCCCAATCTTTTGGTGCGCGATCTGTTAGCCAGCATTGATGCCAGCCGCGCCATTAAGATCTACGTTTGTAATATCGCCACACAGTCAGGTGAAACCGATGCCTTCACCTGTTACGACCATGTTCGTGCTTTGGAAGGGCATGTTGGGGAAAACCTCTTTGACATTATTCTGTGCAATGACAATTATGAAGGGCAGTTGGACCCGTCATCGGTCTGGGTACATGCCGACGATAAGATTCTCTCTGATGAGCGCACGCATACCGCAGATTTAGTGGACGAGGCGCATCCTTGGCGTCACGACTCGGTCAAATTGGCGCAATCCATCCTCGATATTTATTACGAGCGAACAGGTCCACTTAACTGAAAACATCAAAAGTAATCGATTACATTTGTCATAACAAAACACGGACGTACGAAAATTCACAAATTCGGCTTAACGATGTACAATTTAGCTTGTATGAACGACCATACCAGAGTTGACACAAATTATACGAATCCCGTGTGCTCTGAATTAAATTCAATCCTTGGAGGATATTCCCATGACAATCAAAGTAGGCATTAATGGATTTGGTCGCATCGGACGTCAGGTATTAAAGGCGATCCGTGACCTCTACCCGCAGGAACTCGAAGTTGTTGCGTTCAACGACATTGGCGACATGAAGACCATGGCGCACCTGCTAAAATATGATTCGAACTACGGACGCTACAACGGTACCGTGGAAGTTGCTGACGATGCGCTCATTATCGACGGCAAAAAGGTCAAGGTTTTCAAAGAGATGGATCCCTCCGCTATTCCATGGGGCGACTTCGGTGTGGATATTGTGGTTGAGTCCACTGGCTTGTTCACCATCAAAGAAGATGGCGTGAACAAGAAGGGCAAGACTGTGAAAGGTGCTGCCAGCCACATCAAGGGCGGCGCGAAGAAAGTCATCATCTCCGCTCCCGCCGAAGGTGAAGACCTCACCATCGTGATGGGCGTGAACGAAGACAAGTACGACCCCAAGAATCATCACGTCGTTTCCAATGCATCCTGCACCACCAACTGCCTCGCGCCTGCCGCGAAAGTAGTGCATGACCTATACGGCATCAAGCGCGGTTTCATGACCACCGTCCATGCCTACACCAACGACCAGAAAATTCTCGACATGCCGCACTCCGACCTGCGCCGTGCCCGCGCCGCTGCCATGAGCATCATCCCGACCACCACTGGTGCAGCCAAGGCGATCTCTCTTGTCATCCCCGATCTCAAAGGTAAATTCGACGGTTATGCCCTGCGTGTGCCGACCAGCACCGTTTCGGTTGTCGATTTCACCGCTGAACTCGAAAAAGAAACCACCACCGAAGAACTGCGCCAGGCCTTCCGCGATGCTGCCAAGCAGCCCCGCAACAAGGGCGTGATGCAGGCTGTGGACGAACCCCTCGTCTCCATCGACTACAAGGGCGATCCGCATTCCTCCTCGGTTGACCTGCAATTCACATCCGTGCTCGGCAAGGAAAAAGGCAACTTCGTCAAAGTCGTCACCTGGTACGACAACGAATGGGGCTACTCCTGCCGCACCGCCGATCTCGCCGCGCTGATGGCAAAATCCCTGTAACATTTTTTGTAGGGGCAGGTCTCAGACCTGCCCCTACTTTATGGTGGAAACATGAACAAGAAAACTGTAAAAGACATCGACCTCAAAGGCAAACGCGTGCTCATGCGCGTTGATTTCAACGTGCCCATGGCAGACGGCAAAGTGACCGACGACAAGCGCATCAAAGCCGCCCTGCCAACCATTCAATTTGTATTGGATCAGGGAGCCTCGCTACTTTTGATGAGCCATTTGGGACGCCCCAAAGGCGGCTCAGACCCCGAATTCAGCCTGCGTGCCGCTTCGGAAGCATTGTCCACACTGATCAATCGTCCCGTAACCATGGCACCCGATTGTGTTGGCGCGGAAGTGGAAGCGATTGCAAAGAATCTCAAGCCCGGCGACGTGGTGATGCTCGAAAACACCCGCTTCCACAAAGGCGAAGAGAAGAACGACCTCGACCTTGCCAAACAAATGGCAGCGCTCGGCGACGTGTACGTCAACGATGCCTTTGGGTCTGCCCATCGCGCTCATTCCTCTACTGAAGGAATTGCGCGCTTCCTGCCTGCTGTCTCTGGCTTTTTGATGGAGCAGGAACTCGAATACCTTGGCAAAGCTGTAGCTAACCCAGAACATCCTTACATTGCCATCCTCGGCGGTGCGAAGATCAGTGACAAAATTTTGGTCGTTGAAACCCTTGCCGCAAAATGTGACAAACTTATCATCGGCGGCGGTATGGCGAATACCTTCCTTGCTGCAAAGGGACTGAACATGCAGGATAGTCTCGTCGAAGCGGAATCGCTTGAAACTGCCAAGACCTTGCTCGGCAAACTGGGTGACAAGCTCGTCCTGCCTGTAGATGCAGTCATTGCGGATAAATTCGATGCCGAAGCCAATACACAGGTTGTAAATGTTGATCAGATTCCCGCAGGCTGGCGCATGTTGGATGTCGGTCCCAAGACCATTGAAGCCTACAAATCCATTATTGGGACGGCAAAACTCATCGTCTGGAACGGACCTGTGGGCGTGTTCGAAATGCCCAAGTTCGCAGAAGGCACATTTGCACTGGCCAAACTCCTCGCGGAGTCTGAAGCGGTGACTGTCATTGGTGGCGGTGATTCAGCGAGCGCGGTCAAAAAGGCTGGCGTTGTCAAACAGATGACGCATGTCTCCACTGGCGGTGGCGCATCGCTTGAGTTCCTCGAAGGGAAAGAGCTGCCCGGTGTGGCTGCTTTGCTCGATAAATAACATTCTTCTTTAATAGTACAAAAGGAGCAGGCGGATTTTATGCCTGTCTGCTCCTTTGCTTTGTATAATGCCATCATCAATTTTACAGGAGAGAAGAAATGGAATCGACAAACTACAACCCTGAACCGCAACAGGCAGGGACAAATAAAAACCGTACCATCATTATTGCTGTTATTGTTGCAATTGTGCTTTGTTGCTGCTGTCTTGTGACGGTTGTGGGCGGCTATTATATGTATCAGGGGTATGTGCAAGCCCAGCAGGCAGTTGAGGAATTTCAAAATTTTGAGATCCCCGAATTCCCAACCCCTATGCCATTTGACCAGACCGACCCGAATAGCGAAACGATTCCCGAAGTTCCCAATTTTGACCTGACTGGCGAAGTGCCCGCAGGCGGCTTGGCAGACGACGAAACCCGTCTGACAGCATGGTTCTCCGTTCAATTGATCGCGGCGATCTCTGGCTGTGAAACTCCCACTGTGGACGGTACATCCATTAACGTGGTGCAGCAGCCTGATGCGAGCGGGGTTTGGGTGGAGGAGTGGAACGTGAATTGCGGTAATGGTTCATTCAGCCCGCAGAAGGTTACCTTTACCCCCGAAAATGGGATTGTGAAGGTGGAAGTGGAACTTCCGTACCCATAACGCAAAATAGGTTTTTCTCGAGAATGGTTTAACAAAAGCGGACAAGAAAAACCCTTGTCCGCTTTTGTTGTGCGCCCAGCATGGGCGTTGGCTAGAGGGTGAAAGACCCTTATGGAGGTTGATTGCACCAACCATTAGCGGAAGGCAAGGGCGTTGTCGCGAGGCAGGGTCTGGAGGAAGCCGGAAGCA
>Ga0194120_10007023_pt1 | contig 15610 bp, 18 predicted proteins | sample TA2MahCa65mmetaG_FD_148642 | JGI IMG/M metagenome (GOLD analysis project Ga0194120, IMG submission 148642) | Freshwater microbial communities from Lake Tanganyika, Tanzania - TA2015019 Mahale Deep Cast 65m | ecosystem: Environmental > Aquatic > Freshwater > Lake | place: Tanzania: Lake... | reverse complement strand
CCCTTCAAGCTCCTTTCGATTCCCCAAGCCTACCGACAATCTCTTCTCGGTGAGGCTTACCGGTCCCGCCGGGCCTCCCCCAGCCTGAACTCCAAAAGCTATTTTCATAGCCTATGCCCCACTCCGGGGCCGGGCTCGTCCAACAATCGGTTCAGATCGCGGAGAGCTCCGCTGCGCTTCGCTCTCACGATCTAACCTTATTCGTTAGCCATCATTTCGCAACCTCCACCACCTGGGCGAACTGTGGCTTATAGAGAAGTATGCGCTCGAAGGGCGATTCGCAAAGTCGTTCTTCCGCAGGCCACCAAAGCTCCTGATCTTGTGACCTATCCATAAAGTCAACCACCAACAACAACCAGTACACATCACAAGGCTGATACTTCTTGGCCTTCTGGTTTTTTTGCTGGACCAACTCGCGAAGCCGCTCAATCGAAAGAAACGGAAGGCAGTAGCACTGCACCGACCGCCACTGAGCATCGCCGTACTGCTTGGCGTTGTTGTACACGAAGCGCAGTTGTGGAATGTGTTTAAACAATGTGGGGCTGACTTGCCCCGAGGGCAAACGGTCAATCCTCTTTGCTAAATCGGCCAGTGCTCGTGCGATGGGGTCGACTTCGAGAATGGGTTGATTGGGCTGGAAGTCCACAGATAGCTCAATGCACCTACCTCCAGCAGCCGAATGCAACTTCTGCGCCCGCACTAAAGTTTGCCGCCGACGAGTGCGTTGTACCTGTTCGCTCGCGGGATCGGCACCCGAAGTGATATACAAGCTTGCAATCTCAATACCGATGACCGTATCACCACGAATGATGACGTCTGGCATATCGGTATACACCAGTTCACCTTTGGGCATGGGATAGTGCAATCGAAACTGCTCGAAGTAGTAGCGCTCGATTTGCTGATTGCTAAGTTGACTCATCTGTGACGGCTAACGAATAGCGTTTATCTGCCGCGCTCGTGCGTTTGAGTCGAAGAGCCGGCGTTGAACGCGGCGGAAAAACCGGGTTGGACTGAACCGCTGGCGCGACGGTTGATTAGGGAATTAATACGCGGGCTCGAAAAAAAGGTGTCTGACCTCTTTTCCTCTCGCATTTCAGTATCTCCTTTCAGGCCGTTTGAGTGTTTAGTTGATCTCTAACGGCGGCCCTCAGCGCATTGCCGGAAGAGCGCCAGCGCTGGAGGCAATCCGCTAGAGGTCTTGGTTGGGCGTATTATGTCCCGTCGGCCCCAAGTTGGTGTTCTGCCAGAGAGTCCGATGCAATTATCCCTTCGCTTCTCGTTTGGTCATGTGCGCAGTTGCTACCGACAGCCACCCTTTGGCCTGTGCCGTCGCATACGCACTTTGGCTCGCCTTGAACCATTCCATCTTTGTCTTGTAGTGCTTCGCGTCGTCCAGCACGCGCTCTCTTGTCCAGTATCCCTTTGGTTTTTGGGATGGCGTCATATGCCTAGTTGCCTCTTCGATCCATCCCTTCTTGTAAGCTATCTGACAGGCAGCGTTACCACAGTTAGACCACTCGGCTAGCGATCGGTACCGCTGTGCATCGGCCAAGACTGTTTCTCTCGTCCAAGCTCCAAGATTGGCCAGAACCTCTTGCTCTTCCAGTGTGAGTTCGCGTCTAACCAAAGCTGTGGTGTTTCCACTTGCCGCTGCAATCGCTTGTAACTCTGCTACGAGTGTGCCCTCAATTTCTTCCGTCTTTTGCTCTTTGATTTCTAAATACGCTAGCCCAACCTTTTTTGTGTATTCCCGCTTAAGTGCGTCTCGTCGTAATTGAGATGGCAGATTCTTCCTGAACATACTGGTCGAAGATGCCTCGAAATGCTGCCGTCCTTGGTATTCAATCACTAATTTGTAGTCAGGCAAGTAGAAGTCGTACGGCAAATGCTTCTTATGCTTTAAGTCGTCAAATCGCTTCTGGTGCTCAAATATGATATCGTGCTCCAGCAGGAAGCAATATATTGTGTATTCTCCATGCGAATACGTCTTTACCATATGCTTGGTGGCTTCCCTATACCAATTTCGCCTCTTTGCGGCATCATAGGCGGCGCTATCGCCTAAACTCCAGGCAACAATGGTGGTGTATCGTCTGGCACTTTCCATACATTTCTCTTTCGTCCAGTATCCATTTATCTTGCGGACTCGCGTCATGTGCTCACAACAAGGCTCCAGCCAGCCTTTTGCACCTGCCAACGCATAGGCGCTCGCATTGTTCTTCTTCCATTCGGATCGGCTTGAATATTGCCGTGCATCAGCAAGTAAATTCGCGAAGGTCCAGTACCCCATCGGCTTGTGCGGGCTGCCCATGTGCTGGCACGCCTCAACTACCCACCCATTTTTCTTGGCTGAACTGAAGGCACCCCCGCTAGCACGTGCCCACTCGGCCTGATATGTATACTTTCGTGCATCGGCCAATACGTTCTCTTTAAGGGTCCAATAGCCTCTAGGATGTTTCCTACTCTTCATTTGTTGTCACCGGTGGGGCAAATGGTTCAAGTGCCATAGCATGTGGAAGCCATGGTACTGATTCTTCGGCGTGGATTGCATGCTACGTCGCATGGTTATGGCGCCCAACGTGAAAGTGAGCAGCCTCCGCGGCTTTTGCAGGCCCGCTCGACTGCAAGATTAGAGGACATATGCGAGCAACCTGACGAGCCAGTAAAACAGGAAGGACGCGCCTAAGAAGACTAGCGACCAAACGGCCACCAGAATTGCCTTATGCGGCTGAGGCATTGGGATGAGGTTAAGTATCTTCGCAAACCCTTCATCTGATTTGGTACTCGCGTTCACCTGATTCCAAGTAAGCGGTGGAAAGTAAAGATATGAAACGGTGATTTGTTCTTTCGGCACAAGGACGGGGATGACGATTTCCGAAGCGCCCTCCGGGTTCTTCTCAACTGTGTATTGAACAGGCGGATAGACGGTCACATTCGGAGGAAGCACGGTGTGCGCGAGCCGAACGTTGTGGGCTGCTTTTCGACCGGCATTCCGAACTACTACGCTGTGTGTATGGACAACGGTGTGTTGCTCGTCCTGCAAGGTAAATGATGAAACGTGCCCGATAAAAGAGACCACTTTTGCGCGAGCTTCCGCGTAGTGCTTAATGACAGCACCGATAAGTAGCGACAGTAGTGGCCCAACGACCTTTGCAAATGTATCAGCGTCGAAAGTCATGCTGATTTCCTCTAACGAATAGCGTTTATCTGCCGCGCCCGTGCGTTTGAGTCGAAGAGCCGGCGTCGAACGCGGCGGATAAACCGGGTTGGACTGAACCGCTGGCACGACGGTTGATCAGGGGATTAATACGCCGGCACAGGGAACCCAGTCAAGGTCTGTCGGCGGTGGGTGTGGAGGGAACGGCCGGCGCGGATGAAATGGCTTCGAAGCCTGGGGGCGTATGGCCTGTTCCTGCGGTCAATGCCAGGTTGGATTCGGTGGCCTTCCGCGACTGTACGAGAGAGCCGGCAAGCCGCTTCCAGCGTGTTGCCCAGCCCTTGTTTCATATGACGGAGAACCCAACGATTCATGCCGGTGGTTCCCGGCCAGCGGGTGGCGACGCCAGAGCGGGAGGGGGCTGCGGCTGGCGGGTTCGATGCGGTAGCAAGATCGCCACGATCCGCAGGCTGCCTTGGCCGCAATGGGGATACCGATCGATATCCAGGCGTGCGACCCGTTTCTGCCTGGAACCCTGAAGTGGGTCGCGGAATGGGCGACGCACCTTCATGAAGAACTATCTCAGTGATGACAGCGATTAATTTGTTCTGCATCTGAGCGGGGGCCATCACGCTTGGGCTACGGGTTTGTACCCAGCCGCGACCAGTCGAAACCGGAGCCGGGGTCGATCTTGCGCGCGGGGGCGATATGTTCGTGACCGGTGATGTGTTCACGGGACAGGGTCGGATAGGCGGCCAGCAGGGCGTCGATGACCTCGTTCAGCCGGGTGTACTGGACGTCTTCATAGCTGGAATCGTCAGTGCCTTCCAACTCGATGCCGATGGAAAAGTCATTGCAGACCTCGCGGCCCCGATAGCAAGACACACCGGCATGCCAGGCGCGGCGATCGAAGGGTACGTACTGGATGAGTTCCCCGGTCCGGCGGATGAGCAGATGCGCGGAAACCCGCAGGTGGGCGATGCCGGCGTAATAGGGGTGCTCTTCCGGATCCAGGGTGTTGGTGAAGAGTTGGGTTACGCCCTCCCCGCCAAATTGGCCCGGGGGCAGGCTGATGCAGTGGATGACGATCAGGGAGAGATCATCCGGCGCCCGCCGCTCGTCGTGATTCGGACTGGGTATGAAGCGGGCCTCGCACAAGCGATGGTCAATGATGTTCACGCTCTACCTATTGGATCATTCTTCAAGTCGAAGGTGTATGAGCCCTCTGCTGGACCGTTCGAGCCTTCATGGCTCCTGATGTTCATCAGTCATTTCACCTGGGTTGGGCGGTTGGGGTAAATCGGTTCAGCCATCCTCGTTTTGAGCCAGACCCTGCTCAAACCCCGCCATTCCAGCAGGGAAGCCCATGGCTATCGTTATGCCGATGGATTCCGTCACAGGTTTACGCCGGGAAGGTATCCGCCATGATGAGGAAATCATGTCCTTGCCTGGCGCCTTGGCGCACTCATCTTAAAGTGCGGCCCTTAACGGACGCAATGGCTGCGTCGCCATTGATGATCGCAATTTTCCCGCTACGAGTCGTAGCGACCATGGCGCATGGTCGACCGGGGCCGTGGTGCTGTGAAAAGATGGCTTGCCGCTGTTCTGGCTACCCCGGGAGCCTTCCTGCCCCTGGCCGGTTGCTGAATGTCGAAATAGCAACCGTGAGGATGATCCGAGCGCCCAATGTGGGTCTGGATGCACCAACCGGCGGCACGACCCGGATAGTTGACTCAGGCGCCGGAAGCGCGCAGGCGTGGCGCCGGCGCACTTTCCGTCAACTCTCATTTTGAGTCCGGCCCTGGTCAAACCGGCAGGGGATGCTGGACTCCGTCGTCCCGGGCCCTTATAGCGGTTCTTAATCGGCTTCGATACAGAGACAGGGCTTAGTTCTATGATTGTTAACGGGATTTTCGTATCGAATGCGAACGCGCACCGCTATAAGACGGGCTGTGCGCTCCCTGGCCGCTTCCATGAGGCGGCTTCGCGTGGGTCGATTGTTTGAGAGCGGGTTTGACTGGCACGCCGATCCTCCAGGCCTATTGGCGTCCGTTCATCTTTACTCTGGTGTGATATTTGCCTTAGGTTGGGTATTCATTACTACATGCTGCCCATTTCCCATGTCCCAACAATTGGTTATCGCCTCCCTGCCCGCCGCTTCCATAGGCAATCGCTTCGGTTATCGCTTCGACGGCGACCGGGTCGAACTGAACGCTGACATTCAGTGCTATTCCCCAGCCCATGCTGGCCTGGACTGGGCCTTGCAACTCTGGGCCGATGAAGCAATCAAGATCGCTGAGTTGCCGCTCGGCCAGCTCTTTCCCGACAACCAAGGCAGGCTCGAGGCCAATGGCGTCGCCACGGCCATGTTGCCGGCGGGCTCCTTGCCCCATGCGCTGTCCCTCAAGCTCGTGTCGGGATTCAACGGCGTGCATGATTGTCTGCACGATCAGCGCGACTTCGAAGTCCCGCAGGGTTTCGAGCAGCCCCGGCTGAGGGATCCGGTGGAATGCCGTCTGGATGGGGAGGAATTCTTCCTCGACATCGCCGGCATCGAGAACCCCCGTGAGGTCGACAACCTGAGCGGTACCCTGGCGCTGGAAATCTGGTCGCTGGACAGTCCCTATACCGGCGGCGCCTGGCAAGGCACGCAATTGGCCAGCCTCGTGGCCGGGTGCCTTCAGGGCCAATCCGGGTGGGCCGAAAGCCATTTTACGGCCAAGGCAGCGCCCATTCCCGAGGGGGGTCACCCGACACTGATGCTCCGGGAATGGACCGAAGCCGGGTATGTCACCCGAGATTACCGCGCCTTGCCTTCCTTGATGACGCCTAGGGCGGCTGAATGGACTCCCAGCCCGGTTCCCGTTGTAGCGGTCGAGCCGGCTTCCGAGTCCTCGCCCGATGCGCTCGTAGCCGTCAACCAAGCCAGCGCCGAGGAGATCGAGGCCCTGAAGGGCATCAACCGCAATGTGGCCAAGGCCATCGTGGAATCGCGTCCATTCGACTCTGTGGATGATCTCATTCGCGTCAAGGGCATCGGCCCCAAACTGCTGGAAAGACTGCGCCGGATTTTTCGGGTTTAGGGAAGCACGCTCGACTTTTGGATGAGCCTTTCGCCAGGCCTGAGCTAGCCAAGACCCACCGATTTAGGCATCAGAGTCACGCGCGCCTCGGCGATACGCTCAAGACCTCTGATGTGCTCCCCGGCTAGGGGGGGTGAGTAGCCAAAGGACTGCCGACAGGTGTGCCAGAGTCGGGAGCGCATCTCAAGCCTTGGGTTTGCTGTAACCTTTTGGCGCCCGGGATCAGTACGCTCCAGCAGTCCACACTACATACAGCCAAGCGGCTTGGTGAGGAAATGGCCTGTAAGGTCACAGTGTATGCCCCTCACCGTTAGTCCACAGATGGGATTTCGTTGCTAGGGTCGTCAGCCGGGATTCCGCAGCGCTTCATCCGGGCTGTTTAGCTGCCTTCCTTGATCAGTTTTTCGCGTGAGCCTTGCACGTTTGCGGTGAATCTCGCGCGATTCCCACTGTCGGCAGTTCATTCGTCGGGGCACGGCAATGATCAGCCACGGGGTATAGGCCTTCACTGCCCAACAGATAATAGAGTTGTTCCCGGTGTGCAACCCTTGAAAATCAAGGGCTCCAGCTAGAGATTCCTCGAAAGCACCTACAAATGGCGCTCTTGTTCGGCGCCAAATTATTGTAACATATTGATTTATATCAATATCACATCAGGAACAACTCTATTATTTTCGATAAACGTTGCGGCGATTGCCGATCCTGACCACGAGTATCGTTAAAGCGCTATCCTCGATAGCGGCGATGAGGCGGTAATCGCCCACCCGGTGCTTCCAGAGGTTGCCTAGTCGCACGCCCTTGAGGGCTTCGCCGATACTCCGTGGGTCATCCAGCACCGCCAAGCGTTCCCGCGGGAAAGCCGTGATGCGTTGCGCGATGGGTTTATCGAGTTGCGACAATTCCTTGACGGCCGCCGCGTCCAGTTCAATCCGCCAAGCCAAGCTCGCGCTCCACGGCTTCTAGGGTATGAGCCTTGCTCCGACCTGCCCGAAGGTCCTCTAGCCGCTGCTCGGCCAGATACACATCCTCTAGGTTGTCCAGATGCTCAAGGATCGCTTCCGTGATGTAAAAGCTTTTGCTGCGTCCGGTCAGCGTTGCCAACTGATTAAGCCGTTGGGCTATGTCCTCCGGTAAACGGATTGAGACAGCGGCCATGCGAGTGATCCTCCAAAAATTAACGCACTACAAGTATCACATGACTCTCGCGATGGTAGTAGGGGGGGAGCCGTCGGGTCAGGAGCCGGTATGGCGCCCGGTCATGGGGCTGTCGGAAAACAACCGTTTGTCGTACTTGAAGCATCCGACGGTCATACCTTGACCAGTTCTTGAGTGATGTTACGCACGGTAGGCTATACCGACATAGAATGCTGAGTGTTGCTTGAGTTCATGGGGGCGAAAGTCATGAATAATCCTCTTCTGGAGTTGTACAGCGATTATCTGATCAGTTCGTTCGCACTGATTACTGCCACGGGGCTGTCCCCACGGCTCGACAACGCGTTCAGCCATGACCAGATCACCCGCTTCCTGTCAGGGTCGGACTACACCTCCCGCGACCTGTGGGCGCTGGTGAAGCCGACCGTCCGCGCCATCGAGGCGGACGACGGGGTGCTGATCTTTGACGACACGATCCAAGAGAAGCCTCACAGCGACGAAAACGCAATCATCGCCTGGCACTTCGACCACTGCGCCAACCGCACGGTCAAGGGGGTGAACCTCCTCAACGGCCTGTACCAGGCGGGTGGCGTCAACGTGCCGGTGGCGTTCGAGAGCGTCCACAAGGACGTGCCGTATGGCGAGGTGGAAACCAGGAAGCTCAAGCGCCAAAGCGCCACCACCCAGAACGAGCGCCTGCGCCAGAGGCGGCGGGTGTGCCAGAAAATCGCACTGCGCTACCGTTATGTCCTGACCGACAACGGGTTCTCGTCCAAGGAGAACAGGGTCTTCATCACGGTGAACATGGGCAAGGAGTTCGTCATGGCCCTCAACAGCAACCGCACCGTGGCCTTGACCCCGGAAGACCAGCGCCAAGGCGTTTCGTCCGGGTGGACGCGCTGCCGCTGGAGGAAGGCGCCGTTGTGCAAGGCCACCTCAAAGGGGTTCCGTTCCCGGTGGTATTGGCCAAGCCAGTCTTTACCAACCAAGACGGCAGCACCGGTGTCCTCTATCTGGCCTCAAGCGATCTCCTGCTCGACTACGGCCGCCTCACGGCCATCGACCAAAAACGGTGGAGCGTCGAGGTCTTCCACAAAGCCATCAAGTCCAACACCGGCTTGGCCCGCTCGCCGACCCACACCGTCAGGACGCAAAGCAACCACTTTTTCGCATCCATCTATGCGTTCTTCATACTCGAATTACTCAAGCCGAAGCACCCGATGAACCCTTTTGCCCTGAGAAGCAAGCCCTACATCAAAGCCTTACAGGCGAGTTTTGCTGAACTTCAGCGGCTTACTACGTAACGTCAGTGACGTAAATGGAATAGTCCCACATGGCTCGAACCTCCCGGACTCAGCAGGCAAAGGAATTGTCGCAAGCGCAGGCGCTCTTGGCATTCGGGTTGATGAACTTGAAGCCGGAGCCCTCCAGGCTTTCGACGAAGTCGACGGTGGCGCCGGAAATGATCGGCAGGCTGGCGACGTCGATGAAGATTTTGACCTGGTCGCATTCGATGACCGTGTCGTCCGCCTCCGCGGCCGGTTCCAGCTTCATGCCATACTGGAATCCCGAGCCGCCGCCGCCACTGACCTGGATTCGCAGACCCTGAGCGCTGCCGCCAGAGCCCTCGATGAAACGGTTTACGGCCTGTATCGCCTTATGAGTCAATGTCACCATGATCTATCTCCGGGAAATGGTGAAAATTATTCGCCCCGCACCTTCCAAGACAATGCCCATGTCATGGATAAAGAATGACTCATCATCATGATTATCAAGCAGTTACTTGCGTTTCACCGGCTTTACGCGGGTGACATTCCAACAAAGCGCCGATAGTTGTCCGATTTGCGACAAGGCCCTGTGCCGCCCGGCGGAGGTGACAGGGTGAGGTCCGCGGCAACAGCCTGGCGCCCGGGGACACCCGACACCCAGATGACGCCGGCGTTACCGATTTGAAAGAAAGCTACTCCGTCCCCTCCCCGAACATCGCGTCATAGCGGAGATTATCTCCCGGGCGCAGTTCATAACACTCGGGCTTGGCGTCCGGCTCACCGGCGTCCAGCAGTTCGCTCACCGTGACGAAGCGATAACCCCGCTCACGCAGGACGCGGAGGATGTTGGGCAGGGCGGCGGCCGTGCCGTTGCCGCGCCCGTTGGCGTGGAACACCACGATCGAGCCCGGCTTGATCTCGCGCAGGACATGCCGCGCCTGCGCCTCGGGTGTTTGCCCCCGGGCCGCGTCGGCGCTCACCACGTCCCACTGGATGGCGGTCAGGCCCAGAGTGTTGACCGTCCGCAGCGACTCCGCGCTGCAAGTGCCGTAGGGAAAGCGCAGGGTCCGCGGCTGGCTGGGCACGGCGCGGAAAGCCTCGTCCAAACCATGACGTTCCGCCTTCTCGGCCAGGTCCCGCCAGAGCCGTTGATACTCCGCTTGGGTCCAGACGATCTGCTCGCGCATGCGCTCGCCCGTCAGCACCCGCAGATTGCCGTGAGTCCAGCCATGGTTGCCGATCTCGAAGCGCGGGTCCGCCATCAACTGCTGGGTCTTCTCCTCATGATTGCGCATCCACTTGCCGCCCGCGAAGAAGGTCGCCCGCACGCCCTCGTCGCGCAGACGGTTGACGATGCGGCGGTCATAGCCGGTCACGTCGTCCGCCTGCTCGCACAGGTCGAAGGTCAGCGCCACCGGCTTGTCACCCGGCGCCACCGTGACCCGGCGAATCGAATCCTCCCGGCCGCTCGGCAAGGGCGGCGCCGGCAACCGGATGTCCTTGATCCGGGGCGGACGATGATCCGGCTTGATGGACCGGATGACCTCATCCCCCCGCTGGCCGCGCAAGGACTCCGGGCTCCACAGGGACAGTAGGGCCAGCGCGGGATCGGCCGGCCGGGCGGACACGGGAGGGGGAGGCTCGGGCCTGGGCGGTGACGGGGCTTCCGCCGTGACGACGCGCTCCACCGACGCCCGGTCCGCGCGGGCGGCTGCCGAAGGGGGTTCGGCCAGCCTCGCCGGCGGGACCGGCGCGGGTCGGGTCTCCGGTGTAATCCCGCCATGGAGCCAGGACCACCCATCCATCCCCTGGCGCTCGGCCAGCCAAACGGCGATCAGCGCCAGACCCGCCCCGATCAGCAGCACACTCGGGCCGAGCCCGTTCCGCGCCGGCCATCGCCGCCGAGGGGGCCGCCCCCGGCGTACTCCCGCCATCAGCCCGGGGCGCGCCACATGAATTGAGGCCCGCGGAATGGCACGAACAGGAGCGTGGTCCGCCCGATCTCGATTCGATCATAGGGGCTCAATTCCACCGGACCCACCACTTCATTGTCGTTGTGGTAGACGATGCCATGGGATTCGCCGGGCAGCAGCAGAAAACCGCCCTTGCGCGGATTGAAGCTGATCACCGCATGTCGCTCGCGGGAAACTCCCTCGTCGCCGGGAATGCAGATGTCCATGCCCGGCGCCCGGCCGATGAAGTTGCGCTCGCTCCTGATGCGGAAGTCCCGGCCCTGGTCCGGTCCCGCGACGCAGACCAGCCAGCCCACCACCGGGTCGATGCCCAGTTGCTTCTTGACGTGCGCCACGGTCACGCCGGGATCGCCGGCTCCCGGCTTTGGCCAGGACTGGCCGAACGGCTCCGGTCCCCGGTAGGGCCGGGTAGGCGGCTCCCGATCCGGGTCCCCGGTGGTCGCGCCCAGGGCCAGCGTCGCCCGGATATCCAGGCCGGGCACGCCGCAATGCGGGCAGCCTGTATGCTTGTCCGTGTCGTAGAAATGTCCGTGGTCACAGCGTTTCATGGCCATCATTCTGCTCCTGGAACGTGTCGTGTGAGATGCGTCGCCGCCCGTGATTATCCTCCGCGCTTCAGGGCGGGACCAGACCGACCCGGCCCTCGGCATCCAGCCGCAGCACCGCCATCAACTGTTTGGGCTGGCCCATCCTGAGCGTGAGGCCGGGCAGGCGCAGCGTGCCTTCGCGGAACAGCACCGCCCCGTCGACGGCCGACTCGGCCATGCCGGAATGGGTGTTGAAGAAATGCACGTAGACCCGGTAGTCCCCGGGCGCCGCCGCGCCATCGGTGAAGACCTCATTGCCCGGGCCGATCAGGCTGTCCACGCTCAGATTGCCCGAAGCGCCCGCGACACTGCGCCGCTCCCAGTAGAACTCATGACCGGCGGGGTCGACCACATGCAAATCCAGGTCGGCGCCCAACGTCGGCCAGTGGATGTGGATCAGCAGAAAGGTTTTCTTCAATTCCTGCCGCAACGCGGCATTACGCCCCCGTTGCTCGGCCAGTTCCTCCGCCCGGCTGGCGGCTTCCGCTTGGGCGGCCTAGGCGGCGCTCTCGGCCCGGGCCGCGCGGGCCCTGGCATCGGCCAGTTGCGCCTGCATCGCCTCCGGCGCGGCCGCCGGCGGTGACGGCGCCTGCTTACGGTAGAAGGGCAGCAGGATCACCATGACGATCAGAAAGGCGCCCATCGCCCCGGCGATGACATCCAGCATCGACAGATTGAAGATGTTGATCTCGCGCTGGCGCCGGCGCATGGTTCAGTCCGACTCCACCCAGACAGCCAGGGCCGAATGATTGCCATGTCCGGCGGGAACGCGGCCCGGCAGCCGTGCCGCCATGCGGTCCAGCCAGTCACGGACATCGACCGCCTTGGCCAGATCCACCGCCATCTCCGTTTCGTACACATATTCCCAGAACCCGTCGCTGCACAGCAGGAAGGCATCCCCGACCGCAAGGTCCACCGGCTCCGCCACAGTGTGACGAAGCACCCCGGGCGAACCCAGGCACCGGGTGAGGCGGTTGCGGTCCGCGTGTTGGCGGATGGCCTCGGGCGGGATTTCGCCAAGATTGACGAGCGCCCGCGGCACGCTGTCATCCAGTGTTTGCCAGACCAGCCGGGCGCCGCGAAACCCGTACAGTCGGGAGTCGCCGCAATGACCCCAGCGGGCGTGTCCGCCATCGATGACCAGCAACACCAGGGTCGTGCGCATCTCCACCAGTTCGGGGGCCATCTCCTGACCTTGGACGATCCGGGCATTAGCCGCGGCGATCAGGTCGCCAAGTTGCTCCAGCGCCTGCCCGGGCGCGGCGTGGAAGGCCGCCACCAGCGCCTCGCCGGCCAGCGCCGAGGCGACCTCCCCGCCCCTATGTCCGCCCAGCCCGTCGGCCACGGCGAGCACACCCCGATCCCGAGTGGGCATCCAGTCCTCGATCACGGCATCCTGATTGCTGGGTCGGCCTCCGGCGGCGCTCAGGCAGGCAGTCGAAATTTTCATCGTTTCAGCTCCAGTGCAAGGCTATCGACCCGGGCGAAGCCGAATCTGGAATACCCCCATCCCGTGGCAAGCGCATCCGGCATGGCGGCAGGCTGCTTCAGCCCAGCGTCTCGACGTCGAACCCCAGCACCGCGCGGCGCTCGCGGCTGAACTCGACGCCGATCAGATGGATGGGGGTGCCCTCGGCGCGGTATTTGTCGGCATAGCCCCGGTCCTTGATTTGTTGCAGGGCCCGGCCTTCGGGCATGAGTTCCACCACCTTGAATTCGAACAGATAAACCTGCCCATTGAAGCGCACCGCCATGTCCAGCCGGCCGTGGCTGGAGGCGTCCTCCAGCACGATGTCCAGACCCAGCGCGGCGAAGTGGCTGTAGAATACGCTGGCGTAGTAGCCCTCGTAACGGGCGATGGGATTATTCCGGTACCAGTCGGCCGGGATGCTGGCGAAAAGCTGGGTGAAATGGGCCTCCAGACCGGAAAAGTCATTGGCCAGCAGCCGATCGTAAAGTCGACTGGTCTGGCGGCTGGCCAGACCGGGATCGCCCAGATAGGACTTAATGAGAGCATCGTTGAGGGAACTCTCCACCTCCTTGTTGGGATAACCCAGGGTGTATTCGGTGTGGGCGGCCAGTTGCCGCGTGCCATGGAAGGTGAGGTAGCCGGTCTGCCAGAGCAGGGCCTCGGTGGCGATATGTTCGACATCGAACGTCGAGAGCAGCGATTCGTCCGCGACCAGCCGACCCAAGAGCGGCGAGTCCACCCCACGCCGCGTCAGGAGGTCAATCAGAAAGGTCGGTGTACCGGTCTCGAACCAGTAGGGACGGAACTGGCGCTTGTCGAACAATAGCAGCAGATCGAAGGGGTTATAGACCGCCTCCCCGGTCCAGTTGTAGCCGTTGTACCAGTCGCGGATGGTCTGCCGATCCAGGCCCTCCAGTTCCGGTGCGAACACGGTGTCGACATCGGTCTCGGTGTAGCCGCAGAGCGCCGAATAGGGTGCGTCGACGGTAATGTCATTGAGGTTGTTCAGCCCCGAGAACAGGCTGACCTTGCTGAACTTGGAGACGCCGGTGAGGAAGGCAAAGCGGATGTGGGCGTCCGAGTCCTTGATGACCGAGTAGAGATTGCGCAGGCCATCGCGCATCTCCCGGGCGATCTCGGGTTGCGTAATGTTGTCGAGAATCGGTTTGTCGTACTCGTCGACCAGCACCACTACTCGTTCGCCGCTGGCCGCATGCGCCTCGCGAATCAGTTCGGCCAAACAGCCCTGGGCGGTGGGCTGCGCGCAGCGCAGGCCCAGCGCCTCTTGGTTGATGTCGAGCTGCTCGCGAATCTTCGCCTCCAATTCGGTCCGATCGCCCACTAACCCGCCGCCAAAGCTGAGCCGAATCACCGGATAGCGTCGCGCCCAGTCCCAGCGGTCATGCACATACAAGCCCCGGAACAGCGGCTCGCTGCCGGCGAACAACTCGGCCAGCGTGTCCAGGAACAGCGACTTGCCGAAGCGGCGCGGCCGCGAGAGGAAGTAGTGCGAGCCCTGCTCGATCAGGCGCAGGGCAAAGGCCGTCTTGTCGACGTAATAGCAGTTCTCCTCGCGAAGTTTGCGGAAGGTCTGGATACCGATGGGGAGTTTCTGGCGGATCATGGCTTTGCCGGGATTGATCTGACTAAATGAGCGTGTGGGTTGGCTTGAAGCGTTGATATTGGGCGCGATCCCCGAATGCCGCAAGCGCTTGGCATAGGATTTTTATCACACGAGTCCAGCCTGACAGAAAGCAATGCCGTGACACCGGCATCGCCATCCAAAGCCACAGGCGGCGGCCTTACTCCCATTCCAGCCGGAAACGATAGCGCGACCCGGCGAGCTGGAAAGACTCGCCAGGCCGCAGGCGGACGGGCCGGCCTGGCTTCAGCCGCTGGCCATCGGCGAGGAAGGTGCCGTTGGACGAACCGCAATCCTCCAGCAGCACCCGCCGGCCGCCGTCCCAGCGGACGCGGCAATGCCGCCGACTGATGCGCGGCGCCTCGGCGATGACCCATTGGCACTGGCGCGCGTCGCGGCCGATCGTCAGCGGCTCCGTCCCCAGGGTCACGCTGGCGCCGGCGTCCGGCCCCTCCAGGCAGCGCAGCCGGGGCGGGGCGCTTGCCGGGTCCGCCGGCGCCGACCCACACCCGGACCCGCCCGAGAGACGCCGCGCGCGACTGCGGATGACCCATAGCCAAATCCCGATCAGCCCCGCCGCCAACCAGAATTTCCAGGAGGTCAGGAGCTGCGCGCCGGCTGGCATGGCCGAATCAAACCGCCCGGCGGCCTGGTAGGGAATGCCCAGACGGTCCAATTCCGGCAGCAGTTCGTCGGTGAGCACCGCCCAGGCCACGCCCTCGCCCACGGGCGCCCGCTCCAGCCCGATCCCTTCCGGATTGGCGGGATCACGCGCCGCCACCTCGGCCAGCGCCTTCTGCGTGATGATGCCGATGACCTGACCCCTCGCGTTGTAGAGCGGCCCGCCCGAGTTGCCAGGATTGACCGGAGCCGTGGTCTGGAGGCAGCCGACCCCCGCGATCTCGGTGAACTTGCTGACAATGCCCTCGGAGAAGGACACCTGTCCGAGATCCCGCTCGGAGCGCACGGCCGCGCCGGGGAAACCGGCGGCGATGACCACATCACGCTCCTCCACCGTCGCCCGCGTGGCGAAGCTCACCGCCTCCCCGCCAAAGGGCGCCTCCAGCTTGAGGACGGCCAAATCCTTGCGCGGCGAGCGCCACTCCACCACCGCCGGCAGCACATCCTGCCGGGGCGTGATGAGCAGCGCCCGCCCCTCGGTACCCTGGCCCGATTCCTGACAGGACACCACATGCCAGTTGGTAACCACCCGTCGGCCGCCGTCGATGAGAAAGCCAGACCCGAAATGAATCGCCTCGGGCCGCTCGGGTTGGCCGCAG
>Ga0194120_10007017_pt1 | contig 15622 bp, 18 predicted proteins | sample TA2MahCa65mmetaG_FD_148642 | JGI IMG/M metagenome (GOLD analysis project Ga0194120, IMG submission 148642) | Freshwater microbial communities from Lake Tanganyika, Tanzania - TA2015019 Mahale Deep Cast 65m | ecosystem: Environmental > Aquatic > Freshwater > Lake | place: Tanzania: Lake... | reverse complement strand
ACCAACATCTAAACAAATCTCTCCAATGTTACATAAACTGTCTTCTATTTTATATTGAGAACCTTGTTGGTTGCATTTTAAGCAGCTTGTTTCATTTTTTCTCTGTCCTGGTTGGCAGTATAATTCTACTTGATTTACAACAAACTGAGCTGAATTAACACCAAGCCTTGTTAATATATCCTCGTTATTATTATTTACTGATTCAATTTTAATAGGATATGATCCGGGTGAAACTAAATTAGAAGATCCTAAGCTTAAGGTTGTAACATCTAATGATTGTCCCGGGTTTATTGGAAATGGTCCTTGATTAGTTAATCCATTATATATCCATCCATTATCCTGGCTTGAATAATAATCATCATCATTTTGGTCTACCCCAACATTAAACGTGCTGCTTTCACATGCACTGCTATCTTGGTTCTTTACATTTATTGTATATATATTTGAGCTTCCAGGATTACCCGAGAATGTTGCCGGTATAATTGTGATTAGAGGCTTACCTCTTGTGCATTGTAAACCTAGAGGCACATAAATATTAACAATATCAGATTCTGTTAATCCACTCCCGTCTAAATAACTCATTTCAATATAATATTTATAAGTGTTACCAGGAATGATATTTTGATGATCATTATAATTGCATTCATTTAATTGACAAAATTTTGATTCATCTCCTGAAATAATTAATTGAAAATCTGTTTGTTGATTATTTCTATAAATTTTAAATAAATATACTCCTTGTTGTTTTAAAGGATTTCCTAAAACTTTTTTATTAAATATATTTTTTATAAAATTAGAAATCTTATCAAATAAATTTATTGATGATTCTTCATTGACAATATTTCCGGTTAATGTATTTTTTATTAATGAACCTTGCGTAAGAGGTAATCCAATATTATTATCTTCGTAATTCCAAGCTAAATTTACACCTTGATTATTATATTCTGGTTGTTGTAGGGTTATCTTAAATTGGTCGGTTGAAACAACTTGGCTGAATGAAGCAGTAGCTGTTCTTGCAGAATTCATTGTTATTGTACATTGATTTCCTAGATTAGGATTTTCTTGATTATCACATCCGGTCCATCCATTGAATGTATAACCAGATGATGCCTGTGCTGTAAGGGTAATCGATGTTCCAGAACTATAAGTTTCAGTACAATCAGTTCCGCAAGTAATTCCTTCAGGATCGCTTGTTACACTTCCCGTTCCCGATTTTGTTATTGTTAAAACATATTTTGGAATACAATTTCCATCGATGCAAGTTCGATCGGGATCACAACTAATTACATCACCAAACTCAAAACAACTATCGTCATCATAATTGCCACATGTTTGATATCCATCTCCAGAGCATTGTTTAGCTCCTTTTGTGCAGTCATCAGTGCAAGGTATTGAACAAGCCCCATTAATACATTGTTTGTCTGAAGGGCAATCAGTCCAAACTCCCTTTTCATTACAGATTTGCTTTTGATTATCTAGATTGCATGAATTTGGCTCACATTGATTTGGTCCTCCAACCACCGTTTTCTTGAATAATTTATTAAAAAAATATTTTAAAATAGAAAAAAAGTTTTCCTTAGAATCAGATGATATCTCTTTTGCTGTTATCAGATTGTTATTACAAGAATCCCAGCATTTTTCTTTATCGTTACATGTGTTATCTAAATTAAAATAATGATTTCCTTTTCCAGTTCCTTGGGGGCAGCAGAAATAGCCCTTTTCATAACAAGATTCTTCTTTAAATAAAGATTCTGCAAAACTATTTTCATTAAAATAACCCATAGAAATAATCATTACCAAAAGCATTGAAAAAACAAATAATTTCCTTTTTTTTATATTTTTGAAAACATTCAAGTGCATTCCCTCTTTATTTAATTTTATTTAGTAATAGTTTATATATAAACTTTTCCTTTTATGTTGTTAACTCTTAGATCATAAAACATATAAACAAAAGAATAAATTATTTATTATGAAAAAAATAAAAATTATATTTATTATAATAATCTTAATTTCTTTAGTATGGATATTTGATTTATTCAAGTCAAATAAATCATTGGAAAAATCATTTGAAAAAACAAAAATTAAAATTAATAATAAAGAAATAAATTCTTATGTTGTTGATAATCCGATTACAAGAGCCAAGGGATTAAGCATTTTTAATTCTTTAAATGAAAATGAAGGAATGATATTTCTTTTTTCCGATAAAAGTACTCCAAAAAAAATTGGAATTTGGATGCAGGGGATGAAGTTTGACATTGATATCATCTGGATTAGAAATAATAAAATTGTCCATATTGAAAAAAATGCACCTTATCCAAGGAATCTTATAGTTAAATCTTATTATCCTGAAGAATTAGCAGATGCTGTTTTAGAAGTTAATTCAGGTTTTGTTGACAAGAATAATATAAAAATAAATGATTATGTTGATTATTAAAAAACAAGAATAATCATTTTCACAACTTTTTTATCATGCAAACTTGAGTAAACTAATCTTGTTATTTTTACAATATTACTTGATTTTATTTTGTTTATATTATCATATTTGCCATAAAATTGTCTTTCATTATAAGAAAGAATTTTATTATCATGTTCAAAATAAACTAAATAATCTTTTTTTGTTCCAAGAAGTATCTTTGTTTTATCATATGTTGTTTGTGCAAATTGATCAAAATTTTCTTTTATTATTTTTCCATCATTTAAAAATCCTAATCTTCCTTGAGGTTGTGCATCATTCCAATTTAAGATTTTATAACCGTTATTCATCAATGAATTTGATATTTCTGTTCCATCAATTATTAATTCCTGAAAATTATTGTTTTTAGAATTTAAATCAATATTAACCCTTATGAAAATAAATGTTATTAATATTAAGACAAAAAATCCAATCAAGAAATCAGTATAAGATGCCTGGGATTTTTTAAACATTTTAAAGCATGGGACTATTTGATCTCACAACAGATATTTTTCCTTCATTGTCTTTATATCTGCATGTTGCCTTTGGTAATGTTAACTGCCCTAAATTTGTTACCCTTGATTTCATTTTATATGCGATTACTCTTTCTTCTCCTTTTAATAATTGAAGAATTTCCCAATTAACTATGCTTCCCGTAACTCCCTGTTTTGTTGAATTTGGTTTTAATGTCCCATATTCATGAGGCAATTCCAATACCCCTGGAATTATATCCTCAATTCTTACATTTCTTAATAAATTTCCCTGATTCTTTAATATTAATAAGATCTTTAATCCAGCTATGTTCCCTTCTTTTGATCTTAACAATAAAACTTTTTTCGTCATTGTCAAACCGGCATAATTTCTTCTATATACTAAATAAATTAGTAAAATGATTATTAATAATATTATAATTGGTTTTCCATAGCTTGTTTTAATCAAAATAAAATAAGAATCTCCTGGGTTTAATGTAAAGTCCCATTTATATTGGTATGCTCCGTCTAATTTTTCAATATTGCTTGGCTCTGGGTTTACTTTTGTGAATAAATTCTGGAATGAGCTGAATGTTTTTGTATAAGTTTCTTTTGCTATATTATTTCCATTATTCTTTTTTGTTATTTCTAATGTTTTTGTCAAAAATGAAAATTCTTCTTTTTTTGATTCTTTTACATCGCTATAAATTCCAATTTTTAATAATTCAGTGACATTTGCAGCAATATTATTATCCAGCAAAATAAATATATTTGTTTCATAATCGCCTTCTTTTATATTGCCCAAATTGATTGTAAATGGAAAATCTTTTTCTTCATTATTCATTAAATCTGTATTGAAATTTTGATTTAGAATTTCGCTTATTATCTTTACATTTAAATTTTCTATATTCAATGATTGCCTGTTTCTCAGTTTCAATGTTACAATATTTTCTTTATTCGGGCTTAAGCCTTGGGGGTTATATTCATATTTTGCCTCGATTAAATCTTTATAAGGAACAACTGTAATTATAAAATTTGTATCTGTATATTCTTCTGGTTTGCTTGTTAAATATGTCCTGACATTTAAAGAATATTTTCCAGGAGCTAATTTTCCTATCGGATAAAATTTTATTGTGTCTTTTAATGTCCTTCCAGAGTCAATTTTATAAAAACCATAATTGCTTTCTTTTCTCCAGTTAGAATCAGTAATTATTGATTTTATTTCTCCGCCTTCTTTGTTATTAGTTATTTCTATATCAAATACAGCTGGTTTTCCCTCTAAAATCACATCTTGAACGGGAGTAACTTTAAGCAAAATATTGGTAATCGGAAATTGGCTTGACTCTGCATTTACTATATTAATCAGTGTTAAAAGAATGAATATTAAAAAAATTATTTTTGATATTTTCATTTTTATACCTCTTTTGTAATGAACTTAAAGAATATGTTATATTTAAATATTGCTATTTTAAAAAATTTTTATTCTTCCATGAACTTATCTAAGTTTTCTTTTAATTCTTTGTCCTTTGATTTTAAATATTCTCTTGCTAAAATCCAGAATATTAATCCCAGGCTCTTTTTTCCTTTGTTATTGCATGGAACAACTAAATCGAGATTATTTGTTTCATTATTTGTATCACATAATGCAATTACAGGAATTCCTATTTTTAATGCATCCTTTACAATATTTTTGTCCGGCCATGGATCAACAACCAGAATTAATTTTGTTTCTATGAATGTTTTTAAATTTGGATTTGTCAATATTCCCGGAGGATATCTTCCTGCAAATATTCTTATTCCTGTTAATTTTGAAAACAAAGAAACAGCCTTCCAGCCATTTTCTCTTCTGCATACGACTAAAACATCTTCTGGATTATATTGGGACAATAAATTAGCAGCCAATCTTATTCTTTTATCTATTTCCTGGACATTTAATACAACTAAACCATCTGGCCTTGTTTTGTAAATAAAAGGAGCCATATATTTAGTTCTGAATTTTGTTCCTATGTGAATTCCAACTTTTAAATATTCATCTAAAGGTATTAAAAACTGCTCTTCTTGATTTGCCATAGAAGATTAAATTTGTGTATGATTTATAAAGCTTTTTGTTAAGAAAAAAATAAAATAAAAAAAAGAAATTAATGGTGCATTATTTCTTTTAAATCCTTTACAATCTCTTTTCCTTCTGGCTGCAATGCTTTTCCTAATCCTACTCCAAGAGCAATTGCTAATCCAACTGCTAAACCAGCCATTAAGATTAAGAATGTATTTTCTAAGATTGAGGATTCTACGCCAATTTGGTCTAATGCAATAACCAAGATAATATAATAAATAACTATCTTGACTAATTTGCTGAAGAATCTTGTTCCTTTTGTCATTGTGTGCTCTTCAATTTTCATGCTTACAAAATGAGCTAATGCAACACCAAAAATCACTATAATTCCAGCAAGAACAACATTAGGCAACCATAATACAAATTGGTTTAATACTGCAGAAATTCCGCCTAGTTTAAGCAAGTCAAATCCTTCTTTTAAGAATATTATAAAGATATACCATTTAGTTATCTCTCCTAATATCTTTGATAAATGGAAATGTCCCACTTGTTTTCCGAATTTAGATTTTTCCAAATAAGAATCTAAACCTGCCTTTTCGAACAATAATCTAACTCCATGACCTATTCCCAATGCTACAAAATAACCAATTATTATAAGAATAATTGCAGCAATTATGCCAGGCAATATAGTTACAAAGCTGTTCCATAAACCAATTAATGGATCTAATATTAACGAACCTGTAGTTGAGACTGCATCTACCATCAAAACTCCACCTCCTTTTTTTAAAATAATCTAATTAAGATATATTAAATTTTATTTAAATACCTTTCGATTTAATTTCTTAATTTTTTAGTGGTAAGGATTTTTTGAATTAAATAGTTTTTTAAATTTACTAATTATTTTATTTTTGGGCCTATAGTATAACCTGGATAGTATGCACGGCTTCGGAAAATTGAAGAAACCGTAAGATTGGGGTTCAAATCCCCATAGGCTCATAAAAACTTTTACAAAAAGTTTTATCAAAATAAAAAATTTTGCAAATAATTTTGATGGGGTTATGGGCTAATTTGGTTATGCTTTGAGCTTCGGGGGTTCAAGATCCCAGTTCAAATCTGGGTAACCCCATAAAAAACTTTAAAAACTATTTCTATAATAAAAACAAAATGCATAAAGCAGAAAATCACTTAAAAAATAAAAGTGGAATTTTATTTGTAGAAAATGTTAGCACTTTAAGTTTAGCAGAAAAATATAATACTCCGTTATATGTTTATTCTGAATCAAGAATCAAGGAGAATTATAATAATCTATTTAATGCATTCAAGAAATATTATGATAAATTTAAGATTTATTATTCAATCAAGGCGAATGACAATCTTGAAATTTTAAAATTATTAAAAAATTAGGATCATATGCGGACTGCTCAAGCCCGGGAGAGATTTATCTTGCCAAAAAAGCAGGTTTTGAGGATATGATATATTCTGGAATTTATTATAATAATGAAGATTTAGATTATGGAGTAAAAAACAATGCAAAAATAAACGTTGATGATGTTTCTAAATTAGATTATTTAAAAAAATTAAATATCAATGAAATATGTTTTAGAGTTAACCCTGGGATTGGAAATGGGAAGTTTAACCAGATTGTTACAGGAGGAAAAGAAGCTAAATTCGGGATTGTTGAAGATGAAATTTTAGATGCATATAAAAGAGCAAAAGAACTCGGCTTTAATAAATTCGGAATTCATATGATGACGGGATCTTGCATATTAGAAAGCGATTATTTTGAGAAAATTACAAAATTATTAATGGACATTGCTGGAAATATCTCAAAGAAATTAAACATAAAATTTGAATTTATTGACATTGGAGGCGGATTTGGAATTCCTTATGAAGAACATGAAAAAGAATTAGATTTGGATAAAACAGCATTCAATGTTGTTAAAATATTCAAGGAAAAATTAAAAGAATATGATCTTGGAGAGCCTTATTTAGTTATTGAGCCTGGAAGATATATTATCGGTGATTCATGCATTTTATTAACAAAGGTTGCATCAATAAAGAAAAAACCAAAAAATTTTATTGGAGTTGATGCTGGAATGAATAATTTAATAAGGCCGATGTTATATGATGCTTATCACGAGATTCTTTTAGCAAATAATTTAAAATTGCTTAAAAAAAATAAAGTTGATATTGTCGGGCAGATTTGTGAAAGCACAGATATATTTGCGAAAGACAGATTAATGCCTGAGGTAAATGAAAATGATATTTTAGCGGTATTAAACTGCGGTGCATATGGATTTTCCATGTCATCAAATTACGGCGGAAAAATGAAGCCGGCAGAAGTTCTGGTTTCCGATAATGATTCTAAACTAATAAGAAAAAGAGAGGAATTTAAGGATTTAGAAAGCGGATAAAAAAATTTATTAATCCCCAGATAATCTTAACTTTATGAAAAAGTTTAAATAAACATAATTTTACATAATTTTATGAAACAAAGCCAGGAAGGAATAACTGTAAAGAAAGAAGAGAATTTTTCAGAATGGTATACTCAAGTTATACAGAAAGCTGAATTAGCAGATTATTCAAAAGTTTCTGGCTGTATTGTATTCAGGCCAAGAGCTTATTTCATATGGGAAATTGCCCAGAATTACCTAGATAAAGAATTTAAAAAAACAGGGGTAAAAAATGCTTATTTCCCTTTGTTTATCCCTGAGAATTTATTGAAAAAAGAATCAGAGCATGTTCAAGGATTTAGTCCAGAAGTTGCTTGGGTGACTCATTCAGGAAATACAAAATTAAATGAAAAACTAGCAGTAAGACCGACTTCTGAAACAATAATGTATGATCATTATAAAGACTGGATTAAAAGCTACAAGGATTTGCCGTTAAAAATAAATCAATGGAATAATGTTGTTAGATGGGAATTTAAGCACGCTGTTCCTTTTCTTAGAACAAGGGAATTTTTATGGCAGGAAGGTCATAATGCATTTGCAGAAGAGAAAGAAGTTCAGGAAAACACATTATTAATGCTTGAGATTTATGAAAAAACATTAAAAGAATTATATGCAATTCCGGCTTTAAAGGGGAGGAAAAGCGATAAAGAAAAATTTGCAGGTGCGGTTTATACTTTAAGCTTAGAAACAATATTGCCAAATGGAAAAGCAATACAATGCTGCACAAGCCATAATCTCGGACAAAACTTTAGCAAGGCATTTGATATTAATTTTTTAGATAAAAATGAGAAGAAACAATATGCATGGCAGAATTCATGGGGGTTTTCAACAAGAACAATTGGAATGTTGGTTGGAATTCACGGAGATGATAAAGGATTGGTAATTCCTCCAAAATTAGCTGAAATACAAATTGTAATAATCCCGATCGTATTTGAGAAAACAAAGGAGAAAACATTAAAAGAAGCAGAGAAAATAAATGATTTATTAAAAGATTATAGGGTTTATTTAGATTCAAGAGAGGATTATTCAGCCGGATGGAAATTTAACGAGTATGAATTAAAAGGAATTCCAATAAGAATTGAGATTGGCCCAAAAGACATCGAGAATAAGCAGGTTGTTTTAGTAAGAAGAGATACTTTAAAAAAAGAAACTGTAAAAGTTAAAGATTTAAGCAAAAAAATCGAAAAAACATTAGATGAAATTCATGAAAACTTGTATAATAATGCAAAGAAATTCTTAAATGAAAATATTGTTGAAGTTAAAAGCATTAATGATATGAAAAAAGCAATTGATTCTGGGAAATTTGCAAAAATAAATTGGTGCTTGGGAACTAAATGCGAAGAAATTTTAAAAGAAAAAACAGAATCTAAAAGCTTGAATATCTCCTTAAATGAACAAGGAAAAGAAAATTGTTTTAATTGCGGAAATAAAGCTAATGGCGTTGCTTATTTTGGAAAATCATATTAATAAGTTTCAATTATTATATCTTTAATCCTCTGAAAATGTTTAACATTTCTTGTTAGAATTTCTTCATTTTTTATTTTTGCTATTCCTGCAATCATGCTGTCTTCGGGGTCAATTATATTTCCACTTTTTTTTAGTGAAGCATGAATAAACCCTGCTTCTTTTGCACAAGGGATATCAAATGAAAAGTTAGCCATCATTTCTAGCAATAAATATATCTTTTCTCTTTTCTCTTCGTCTTCAATATCTTTTACCCCCTGCCATATTTCAAAAACTGAAATTGAGGTTATATAAAGAGGAATATTTTTATTTTTTAGAAATCTGATTTTTTCAGCAATTTTTGATTCCCCTTTAAGAATATCTATAATTGCCGTGGTATCTAAAATCATAATTCAAGCACCTTATTCAACCTTTTCCTGCTTAATCCCCGGTTCTCTTTTATAATTTTTGCTAATTTATTTGCTTCTTTATTGTTTAATATCCCAAAAAAATCAAGCAAATTTACTTTATTTGTGATTTTATTAATAACTTCGCTGAAACTCTCATTCTCGGATTTTCTAGATACTAGCCTATTATAAGCTTCTTCTGTTATTGAAATTGTTTTTGTTGCCATACATGTATGTATGTGTATTTATATATAAATTTTTCGTTTTTTTGTATTCAAAAATCATATTGATGTCTTTTTCTTAATGGCGGGTTCGGTGCTTTTAATTTTTTCTTTTTTATGCTTATAAATATTAAAAATAATATTAATACAATTATTATTGCAATCCCGTATCTTATGTAAAATGGAATGCCAACAACATTTATCTTCATATCTTGTTTTAATGAATACTGCTTATTATTCAAATCTTTATAATCTATTGTTAAATCCAAATCTTTTTTATAAAAATTTTTTCCCTTGAAATTTATGTCAAAATCCTGGCTTCCTTTTAGATTATTTATATCAAAGACAACATCTTTTCCTAATTTGATGATTATATTTTTAATCTCAGATTCAGAAAACAAGCTGAATTTAATCTTATAATCCTTATCATATTCGACATTTTCCGGATAATCTAATTTTTTTATTTTTAAATCTGAATCTTTTAAAATATTCAAATCAAAGAACAAGCTTTTGCTGATTTCATTGTTATTTGCATTTATGAATAATTCCCTGCTGAAATTTTTTAAATTTAGATTAATATCAAATGGCTTTTCTTCATTAATATCCAAATCAATTTTCTCGCATTTATTTAAGTAGCATAAATCAATGTCTTTTAAGTTGGAATTTCCTGAATTTTTTATTTTGCATGAAATTTTAGCTTCTTGATATGAATAATAAAATTCCCTGTCTTTATCACATTCAATTTTTACATTGCTTGAATAAACTTTTTTTTCTTCGTTTTTAAACTGATCAACTTTTTTTACAGCTTCGTCCAATGAATAAACCTTGTAATCATCAGCAAATTTTAGTTCAATAGAATCTGAATTATTGAACAAATCAGTTACCTCTGCTTTTGAAGTATAAATAAATCCATTTTTTAATTCATCAGGAATTTTTAATATGAAAAATTCTTTTTTTGTTTCCCGGGGTTTTAATAAAATATGCTTTACTTTGTCATTTATTTCTTCAGGAGCTTTTGTCAGATATAATGTAATTGGAAGATAATAATCATTTAAATTTTCTATTTCTACCTGCAATGGAAAATAGCTTCCCGGGCCAAATTCATTATTGAACAAGGAAACTTTCATTTTTATGTTTTCTTTATATAAACTTCCCTTTGTTATTACCTTGCTTTTTACATCAAGTTTTTCAGCATTAATATCAACCCCGAAAGATCTCCATAAGTAACTAACACTTGGTTCTTTTATATCAATGCTTTCTCTCATTTTAACATGGGTTGAATCAACATATCCCATCTGTCCGTAAGTTGGATCAAAAGCAACCCATCCATATCCTGGAAAATAAACTTCTGCCCATGCATGGTTTCCAAAATCATTTATTAAATTTGTATATGCTTGTCCTGCAACAACCTTTGCAGGAATATTCAAGCTTCTCAGCATTGCAATGAACAATGCTGTTAATTCATCACAAACCCCTCTTTTATTCTGAAAAACCCATGAAGAATCCTGGCTTACTTCTGCTGTCAATGTTTCTAAACTGTAATTTATATTTTCTTTTGTCCATACGGCAATCTTATCAACAACTATAAACAAATCATCTTCTCCTTCGGCTAATTCAACTGCTTTTTTTCTTATGTTAATATCATTAGAAGTTATTGTTTCGCTTTTGCTTGTGTAATCTTTTAATTCAGGAATATCTTCTAAGGGAAATTTAACTTTTGTTTTTATTTTATTAAAATTTATTTCTGATTTGATTTTTGCATCTAATCCATATTCCAGTTTTTCATCTTTTGGATTTTCCCACCGATATAATATTGAATCTTTATTTAAATCATTTTTTGAAGCAGGATTATTTATGATTTTATATTCTACTTCCTGGAATTTTCCTGTTCTTGGAAAAAATGTTAAATTAGCACTTACATAATCTATTTTATAATTCTCTTCTTTATAATCTAATGTTAATTTTGAATATAATTCTGATTCAATCTCTAAATTACTATAATCATTGAATTCTTGAGCATTTGCAATATTTAAAATCATTAAAAATATTATTATGTAAATTATTTTTTTCATATTAATAAATGCTCTAATCTATCAACAAATTCCTTGAAATCATCTTTGTTTATTTCCCCTCCGCAAGCATGATCATGCCCACCAGAAGCTCCTCTTAATCCTTTTATTGCTTTGTTTATCAACGGAGGAAGAATTATTTTTGATTTGTGATATGTTCTCAAGCTAATTTTAACCATATCATCCTTATATCTTGCTACTATAATAACCTTGTCTTTAAATTTATACATTAATTCATTTGCCAATATTGTTGTAAAGCTTGTGTTTTTTACAGTATAGGTATAGAGAAGAATATTTTTTGTTATTATGCTGTCTTTTAATGCATCCTTTAATATTAACTCATATTCCTTGTTAATTTTTTCAAATCTTTTGTAAATAAACTTCCCTCTTGGAGTTGTTTGATCAAGAATTTCATACGGGTCATTTATTCTTGTCAATATATTTATTGATTTTTTAACATCATCAGATTTTCCCTTTAATATAAATGTAAATAATTTTGCAAAAATTCCGAATTTAGTTTCAAAATAAAGCTCTTCTGGTTCATTAACTTCTTTATTTATTAAATCAGGATATTTTTTTGAAAATTCATCCAAATGAGCCAGGTTCCAGTCAGACATTATCCCAATCATTGCAATCCATAGGTTTTCATTTGTTATTTCATATGCCCAGTATGAAGTTGGATAATCTTTTTTTCCGTATAATTTTGGGTTGAAATATTTTACTCCTTTAATATCTACGATCGGATGATGGTCTATCCATACAATCGGAACATTTACTTTATCAACAAAATCCTGCTCTATTTTATGTTTGTCTAGAACAATAATTAAATCTGAATTATATTCCTCAACTTTTCTTAGATAACTTTCATCAACTGTTGAATGAGTTACAATAATTCCCTTTCCTTTGTCCAAATATTTGTGAATTAATAGAAAAGAAGATAAACCATCAGAATCATCATCAAAAAATATCAATGGATTTTCACATTTCTCCATATAATTTTTAATTTCTTTTAAACAGGTCATATAGCAAAGCTTTTATTTTGTGTATTTATATGTTTTGCTTATGAAAACCTTGACAAAATTAAAATTATTTTTGACTTTGATAATTCTAATTCCATTATTAATTTTAATATTCTTTTTCTTGGGAATATTTATTTTAATTATTATATTAATTTTGTTTATTTTGTTTTTTATATTTGGAAAAGGTAAGGTTTATTATAGAAAATTATAAAAGTAATGTAATGTTTTTGCTTATCAAGAGCAGGTACAACTAACAGGTACAACCATAACGAGCATTACAATCTGAATTACAATTTGAAAAAAAAGATCCACAATTACTCATACAAGCATGAAAACACGTTCCAGTACATCCATCATCATAACAAAGATCCATGCACTCACTACGCCTTTCTAAACACCTATCAAGGCATTGCTCTTTCCTCTGACAACATGTCGCACTGCCTCCACCACCGCCACCACCGCATCCCCCTTTAACCGATTTTTTACCTAAAAAAAGCTTTTGAAAAAAATTTGGATCAACACAAGCTCCTTTTACCTGTTTTTCCTGTGAAAATAAACTTATTGCAATAGAGGCTACAATTAAAATAAAAAAAATGTAAACCAATTTTTTAATCAAAGTCTTTTCCAATCATCTCACCTAAAAAAATTGAGAAATTTTGATATATATATATCGGTGATAAAAAATATATTTTCTGAAATATATTCTTTATCTTTTATTAAAATTATTTTTTCCTTCTTAATCTATTTGCTTTCTCGCTTGGCCTGAATTTCTCATAACCTTTTCCTTTTCCTCTTAAGGATCTTGATTTTCTGCCTGAACTTGTTAATCCCCTATAAACTCTTCCTCTTTGATTTGCTAAATTCTCAACTTCAGGATATTTCTTACCAAGTTCTCTGTCTACCATAATAACTTCATAGAAATAATATTTTCCATCTTTATCTAAATAATAAGAATTAATAACTTCACAATTAGGATATTTTTTATTTGCTCTTTGTTCAGCTACCCATTGGTAATTCATCTCAAGTATCAATTTTCTCCTTGTATTTTTTGATTTTCTTCCTGAGCTTATTCTTGGACGCTGTCTTCCACCCCTTAATAATTTGACTCTTACAACAACATAACCCTGCTTTGCCCTATAACCCAAAGCATGAGCTCGATATAATTTGGTCGGGTGTTCAACCCTAGTTACACTATTCCCCCTTCTCCATTCTATTAATCTATTTTTGTTTAATTCTTCAGTTTCTTTTGAAGGATTCTCAAAAGTGTTTTTTAGGTATTTATATAATCCCATAAGCTTAAATCTTAAAGAAGTATTTAAAAACCTTTCCCAAAAGCTTTTTATATAAGTTAATATCCACTTTAAAGGAAGTAAAATGGCAGACATAGCAAAAAATTTATTTAAGGTTGTTTTAGGCATATTATTGGTTATTGTGGCAATTTGGTTTGCTACATGGAAATCTGACTGGGGGCAAGCTACTTTAACTTTAATTAAAGGCGGAATTGTGCTTTTAGTTATCTTAATTGGTTTTGTCTTATTGCTTGTAGGATTTAGTGATTTAAAGAATGCTGAATAAGAAAAAAATTGATTTAGAAGAATTAGAATCTATTTTGGAAGAGTTTGATGAAACTGAAGAAAAGGAGATTTATGTTGCTTCTTAAAAATGCCTAGAAAAAAACAAGTTAAAAAAACAGCTAATAAAAATGTTAATGTAAATAATATTATAAAACCAATCAGTTCTCAAAATACAAAAAAATATAACTGGTATTTTATACTTGCAATAATTCTTGCTGTTTTGAGCATAATAATGAGTTTCTTTATAATTATTCCAGTAATTGGATTAATTTTATCTTTAATCTTATTTTCAATTTATTTGGTTTGGTTTATTATCTCAATTATTATGCTGAGAATCTTCATTAAGAATGATATGCATTGGGCTTATTTCGTATTGCCAATTTATTATGTTATTACATTTGTAATCTCTTTTTTAATCGGCTCTGCTTATGGATTGAGCGGGAGAGCTTTGGAATTATCCACTCCGATGATAATTTACCTTACAATTATTTTCAGCATATTAGAAATTATTTATGCTTCTTATATATTATTGAGAAAAAATTAAAAAGTAAATTTAAGTTTTTTTAGTTTTTTTAATATCCCTTTTTTAGCTTTCTTCTGGCTTGTTTTTTTAGCTTTCTTAATTAATTTTTTCTTGACTTTTTTAGCTTTCTTCTGGCTTGTTTTTTTAGCTTTCTTAATTAATTTTTTCTTGACTTTTTTAGCTTTCGTTTCTTCTTTTGGCTTTATTATCTCGAATGGCTTTTTTAATTCCTCTAATTCTTGATTTAACAAGCTCATTTTATGATTAATCTCGCTTATTTTTTTTGTGCTGTCTTCCTGATGCAGAACACTTCCGCATTCATTGCATTTAAAACCATTCTCCATTGCTTCTTCTAATTCTAACCTTATGCAGCCATTTTGGCATACATAAAATCTCTGTTCATTTTCTTTTTTTAATTCTTCCCCTAAATTAGATAATTCCTGTGTTTTTCTGCTTATTAATAGATCATGAGCATGCTTAAAATTAAAACTCCAATAGTAAATATATAATCCCTTATCTCTATCTTTCTTTCTTGTTGAATATACTAAATTATGAGAATTTAACTTGTAAAGCAGATTTCTTATCTGGTTAACGCTTATCTTTAAATTTTCAGAAAAATCAAATTCGCTTATATTGTTTTTTTCCTTCATTAAATTTAATAGCTTTATGCTGTCCTTGCCAGAAATCTCCTCAACAAATCTCTCGAGTATTGATAAAAAATCCATTTTATAATTTTAGCTTAGAATATATTTAAAAAGCTTTTGTATAAAATATTCACTATTTTATAATAGCGAGAAAACTTTTAATACTCAATTAATTAAGGAATATTATAAAAAGGAGGTATTAATATGGCATTATTTCATAAAAACAAGAAACTTTCTGATTTACCTAGCTCACCAAAACCAGACTTTGATTCTGACTTTGATGATGATTTTCCA
>Ga0194120_10007016_pt1 | contig 15622 bp, 12 predicted proteins | sample TA2MahCa65mmetaG_FD_148642 | JGI IMG/M metagenome (GOLD analysis project Ga0194120, IMG submission 148642) | Freshwater microbial communities from Lake Tanganyika, Tanzania - TA2015019 Mahale Deep Cast 65m | ecosystem: Environmental > Aquatic > Freshwater > Lake | place: Tanzania: Lake... | reverse complement strand
TCAGCTCTTCCAGACGCGGCTTAGACAAGACGAGGCGAGTCGCCGCGTGGCGGCCCTCGAGCAGTCGCTGCAGCAGTACTCGCAGCCGACCACCGGCGCACCGGCCGCCGGCGCGCAGAATGTGCCGAGTCCCGGTTTTCCGAGAGGGCAAGGCGGCACTGAGACGCTTATTCCGCAGTTCGGCGAGTCGTTTCTCGATCGCCTGATGCAGATGTCGAGCCGAAACGAAGACAGCGCCTTCCGCCAGGATCTGACCAATCGACTGATCGGCGAGCGCTTCAATTTCGCGGCGCTCGAGCGAGAGATGTCCTACTACGGTTCACTGAGACGCTCGTTATCCGACATGCGCTTGCGCGGTCCCGGCGAGCTACCAGTCCTGGCGAACCAGGTCGAACAGAGCATGAAGGGGGCCTTCGAGCAGGTCGGCACCGCCCTAGATCACGTCGTGTCCATCTACGAACAGCTTTCCAGGAACAACCTGAACCCGAGCACGATGCTCTACACCGTGACGCTTCCCTATACTCAGCAGCATGTCCCGGCGTACACGACCCGCCAGGCCACGCTGTGGGGCGTCGCGATCATGACCCTGGCATCGTTCGTGCTCGCTCTCGCGGTATTGATCTACGACCGCTTCCATCCGTCGAGATGGCGGACAGCGTCCACGGAGTCTCGACCGAACGCGTAGCGTCGTGAGCACACAGGATGAGCGACTGGTGGTTCGTCGCCGTCAGCGCGCTCTGGATCCTCGGCCTCTCGATCGTCCTCGCCGCGTTCAGCTACCACGACTGGCTTCGACGCGAGACCGGGCGTCGATGGAAGGAAGCCCGGGCGCGACATGGCCTGGTAGGAGCGAACGCTCTGGGGGCTGCTAGCGGCGTCCTTCGTTTGGGAAACCGTAACGACGGCCATTGAAATCAGACGCCGCAGCTCCCCTCAACCCACCTCGGAAGACCCTCCCCTGACCAACCGACGCGACCTCTCCCGAGACGACTCCAGCGCTGGCGTGTTCACGAGGGCGGAGCCCCGCCTCGGTTTGAGAACAGGCCGTCCGTTAACAAGGGAGGCCGCTAATACGGTCTATCGTCTCACGGCTATGGCTTCTTGTGTTCCTCCTTGATCGTCCACAGGTGCACGTCGTACGGCAGGCCGTAGTCGTCGTTGATCGACACCGTCTGATCGGGTTTCCAATCCCCCATCAAAAATCGATGTGACACGACGCGCGCGCCGATTGGTAGCTGCTTCCACAGGTACGGGCGGATCAGCATGTTGAAGTGATCGCCCATGTAGAGGAGCACCACCGTCATCTTGCCCAGGTCGGGCTGCTCCAGCGCATCGCCGAGACGAATGTCGATCTTGTCGCTGAGCCCGGCGGCCTTTACATTGGCGCGTGACTCCTCGACCCGCTCAGGATCGAGATCGATGCCGACGCCGCCGCGAGCCCCGGCCTTGACGGCCGCAATGGTGATGCGCGCATCGCCGACGCCGGGCTCGTAGGTGACGTCGTGAGGCGTGATCGCCGCCATCTCGATCATCTTCGCGACGATGTTCTCCGGCGTCGGCACATAGATCACCGTCACACGGTCGGTCGGGTCGTCGGCCGACATGTCGATCGTCACGCGCTCGCCGGCGCGGAAGCTGACCACCTTGGTTCGGGTCATCTTGGTGTAGGTGTTCGGCGCCCACTTCGCGATCACCTTGTACTGATAGGAACGGTTCGGCGTCAGGGACGGAGTCTCATACCTCCGCGATACGCCGCTTCCCGAAATCGGCGTGCCGTCGATCTCGAGCTCGCCGTCGTAGGCCGGCAGCGTGATCGCCATGACGGTCGTGACGCCGGCCGCCGCAACTGACTGCGTCTGCACACCAGACAGGGATGTCGAAACAAACAGCAGCAGAGCGAATGCCAGGGTCATGGGTCCGCAATCATCTCCGCGGCGAATGGTATTGCAGGTCGAGCTCCCGCCGCGAGAGCATCATCCTGCCGACTCAGTCTTCATCGAAACGCCGTTGGCGCCGGCCGGCCTTGATATCGCCGCGCCGCTTCTTCCCCGTCAGGCGCTGTTCGCGCGCGCCGGCCTTTGGCCGGGTGGGCCGACGGGTGCGGGGGCGAATGAGGGCCCGCCGAATCAGCCCGGCAAGACGAGCGCGAGCGGCTTCCCTGTTCTGTGACTGCAGCCGGTGTTCACGACTGTCGATCAGCAGGAATCCGTCGGCAGTCAGCTTCGAGCCGGCCAGGGCGCGCAGCCGCTGTTTCACCTCGCTCGTCAGCGACGACGCCTCGAGGTTGAATCGCAGTTCGACGGCGGTCGACACCTTGTTGACGTTCTGACCGCCAGGGCCAGACGCGCGCACGAAGCGCTCCTCGAGGTCCTTCTCGGCGATCGCCAGGGCGTCGGTAATGTAGAGCATCCCCTCCAAGCCTAATCCACCCCGCGCCGTTCACGCACGGCGAGAAATGTAACCGGCGTAGCCCGGCGCGCAAGTAGGATCAGCATCGTGCGCGTCCGTTGGCGTTGGCGACCACTCCCGTGAGCGAAGCGGTCAGCGCCACCAGGGCGATTCTGATCCACGGCAACGGCGGGTGCACGGCCGGCGACATCTGGCTCCCCTGGGTGGAGCGCGAGCTCAGCGCGCTGGGACTCGAGGTCATCAACCAGACGTTCCCCGACCACATCAGGGCCCGCGCGTCGGCGTGGCTGCCGCATCTCGAATCGCTGGGCGCCGACGAGCGGACCATTCTGATTGGACACTCCTCCGGCGCGGTGGCGGCCATGCGGTATGCCGAGACCCACCGGCTGGCCGGCTCAATCCTCGTCGGCGTGTGCCATACCGACCTCGGCGATGCGTTCGAGCGCGCCAGCGGCTACTACGCAGAGCCGTGGCGGTGGCAACGGATTCGCGACCACCAGCCCTGGATCGCCATCTACAGCTCGACTGACGATCCGCTCATTCCGATCGCCGAGCCGCGCTTCGTCGCCGCGCAACTGCGGTGCAGCTACTTCGAGTTCGACGATCGCGGCCACTTCACCGATCGGCGGCAATTTCCCGAGCTCGTGAACTTGGTGCGCCGCAAGCTCACGTCCTGAGCGCGCGCGCCGCGTCCTCAGGGGAGACCGGATTGCGATGAACGCCGGTGCCCCACTCGAGGCCGCTATACCGGGTCACACGAGGCAGGATCTCGAGATGCCAATGGAACGCCGCGTCAGCCTCGCCCGATAGCGGCGCGGTATGGAGGACGAGGTTGTAGGCGGGCCGCTCCAGCGCCCAGTCAATTCTTGCCATCACCGCTTTGAAGGTGGTGGCAAGGATGTGCAAGGTCGCGTCGGACGCGTCTTCAAACCTTGCCGAGTGTGAGCGGGGCATCAGGCAGGTTTCAAACGGCACCCGCGAGGCGTACGGGGCAATGGCAAGAATCGAGGCCTGGTCTGAGATGACCCGGCGACCGTCTTTCAATTCTTCCGCAATCACATCGCAGTACACGCAGCGGCCCTGGATCGACAAGTATTGTGCCGCCCCTCGCAGTTTTTCAGCCAGAGCCGGCGGCACCAATGGAAACGCCGTGAGCTGGGAATGTGAATGATCGAGCCTGGCGCCGGCAGCCCGGCCGTGGTTCTTGAACGCCACCAGGCTCACGAATCGACTGTCCCGCTCCAGGTCCCGCATCCGTGTGCGCCACGCCCAGAAGACGCGCCACACACGATCCACATCCAGGGTGTGCAGCGGCTGGTCGTGAATCGGCGTCTCGACGATCACTTCGTGCGCGCCAAGACCATCCCGCCCGTCGAACAACCCGTTGGGACCGACGTCGAGCTGCCCTTCAATCCTGAGCATGGCGTGCCGGTTGGGCACGACGCGCACGGACCAGCCGGGCGCGTTGGCAGGACCGCCCTCCCGCCACGCCAGGATCTCGGGCCCGGCTTCGGCCTCCCGGCCCTCACTTAGCGGGCACTGAGCCGGTGCATCCTCGAGGCGTACCGGCTCCAGGTCGAAGTCGTCGCGCCGCTGGCATGCGCCAAGGTCAACGGCGACCGTCCGGCCCGTGATTGGGTCTGTTCGTAATTCCGTCGTCGTCACAGTCTGTGCCGTCTGCGCCTTCTGCGGCTCACCATCCGGGACGGAACGCGTCCTTGTAATGGGTGATGGTGGCCGGTAAGGCCGACAGATCGACACCGACGACATCAAACCGGCAGTTGGTCCCGGGCGGGCACCGGAAGCTGACGTATTCCTCCCCCATCGAGACGATCTGTCGCTGTTTCTGCAGCGTTACTTCCTCGACGGGATCGCCAAAACTGCTGCTGGTCTTGGTCTTCACCTCCACAAATACTACCGTGCCGTCGTCTCTGGCGACGATATCGATCTCGCCAAAGCGAGACCGGTATCGTCTTTCGAGAATTGAGTATCCGAGCTTTTCAAGCTCCACGCAGGCGAGGTCCTCGCCCTGCAGTCCGAGATCCTGTCGATGTCTTGTCATGCCTGCTCCATAGCAAGGCTGGTGCCATGGTGTGGACGCAGCCATGGAAGAGCCCAGACTGGGCGTTTCGACATACGATGCGGCTCGTCTGGAGTTGAGCTATGAGTCCGATTCGTCCTTTCGCCGCCACCGTAGGCGTTCTGTGCTTCACCTCGCTGCTGATGGGCCAACAGCCGCGCCCGCTGGCGCCGGACGAGTACGGGCGGTGGGAACAGCTCGCCGCGCAACGCACGCCGCTCTCGCCTGATGGCAAGTGGCTCGTCTTCGGCGTCACCCGGGCAGACCGCCAGAACGAATTACGGGTGATGCCGTCGGCGGGCGGCACCGCCACCGCGATCGCGTTTGGCGAGCAGCCGGCGTTTTCAGACGACTCGAAGTGGCTGGCAGCGCTGGTCGGAATGTCCGAGGAGGCGGAGGCAAAGCTCCGCCAAGAGAAGAAGCCGATTCGCAGGAAGCTGTCGATCGTGGAACTGGCCACCGGCGCCGTGACCACGATCGAGGGGATCGAGTCGTTCTCGTTCAGCGCCACCGGCACACATCTGGCGATGCGTCATTACGCGCCAGAGACCACCGCGTCCGCGCCGTCCCCAGGAGACGAGGTGGCGCCCAGGGGAACAGCGCTGGTGGTCCGTGCGCTGGCGACCGGCGCAGATACGACGTTCGGCTCGGTGTCCGAACTGGCATGGCAGACGCACGGTGCCCTGCTGGCCTTCGCCGTCACGGTGGAGGGTGGCGCCGGCAACAGCCTCCAGCTGTTCGACCCGTCCACCCATACGCTGCGCACTCTGGATTCATCATCAAGCTTCTATTCCGGCCTGACCTGGCGGCGTGAGTCGGCCGCGCTGGCTGCGCTGAAGTCGTCGGACGACGACACGCGCGAGGGACCGGCCTTTTCTGTCATGGCGTGGGCGGACCTGGGGGCCGCCCCTGCGAGCCGATTCGAGTTGCCGAACCGGCATGCTGAGCTTGGAGACGATCTGCGGATTGTGCGTTTCCGTTCGCCGCTGTGGTCTGAAGACGGCGCACGGCTGTACGTGGGCGTCGGTCCGTGGCGCCGGAAGCCCTTGGCCGGTAATGCTTCGCTGCGCACCCGTCGCATTGCCGCCACCAGCGAGATTGCCGATGAACTGCCCGACGTGCAGGTGTGGCACCCAACAGACACCATCGTGATGCCACGCCAGAAGATTGACGCCAACCGCGATCGCCAGCGGTCGATGCTCGCGTCGTGGAGCCTCGCAGACGGCAGGCTCACGCGCCTGGCGGGCGCCATCGGTGAGGAGGTCACGCCAATCAAGCGAAGCGCGCGCGCCGTGCTCGTGGACACCAATGCCTTCGCCATGGAGCGCAGCATCGGCCGTATCGTCGCCAACGTGTCGGTGGTCGACGCCACGACCGGTGCCCGCTCCGAGGTCGCCCGGCGTGTCGAGGACCGCTACGTGCAAACCAGTCCGGGCGGAAAGTACCTGCTCTATCTCAAGCACGATCAGTACTGGACCGTCGAGCTGGCCACCGGCGCGCAGACCAACCTGACCGGCGCGATCGCAACCAGCTTCGTCGACAAGGAGTCCGACGATACCGGCGCACAGAAGCCCGGTTTTGGCGTCGCGGGATGGACCCGCGGCGATGCGAGCGTGCTGCTGTACGACAAGGTGGATGTGTGGGAACTGAAGCTGGACGGCAGCGGCGCGTCGAGATTGACGAACGGCGCGGCCGGCGAGATTCGTCACCGCTACGTGAGGCTGGATCCGGAGGAAGAGTGGATCGATCGGACACAGCCGATCGTGCTGTCGCAGTTCGGCCTGCGCTCCAAGCAGTCAGGCTACGCCAGGCTGGACGGCGGCGCGTCGCCCACTGTGCATTCGCTGTTGCGGCTGGACAAGCGTGTCGACCGCCTGGCCAGGGCGAAGCGCGCCGACCGCTTCGTCTACGCGGTTCAGGGCTTTGACGATTCGCCAGACTACTTCACGGCCGGTGCCACGCTGACGGACGGCAAGCAGGTCACGACCACCAATCCGTTCATGCGCGAGTATCTCTGGGGCCGTTCAGCGGTGGTCGACTACAAGAGCCAGAAGGGCGTGCCGCTGCAGGCGGCGGTCTTCTACCCGGCGGGGTTCGATCCGTCGAAGAAGTACCCGATGGTGGTCTACATGTACGAGAAGCTGTCTGACGGCGTGCACACCTTCTCCATGCCGTCGGAGCGCGACTACTACAATGCGGCGGCGTTCACGACGCGCGGCTACGTGTACGTGCAGCCGGACATCGTGTTCCGGCCGCGCGACCCCGGCGTGTCGGTGATCGAATCCGTCGTGCCCGCGGTGCAGCGCGTGCTTGGCATGGGCTTCGTCGATGCCGCTCGCATCGGCATCGTGGGCCATTCCTGGGGTGGTTTCGACACCGTCTACCTGTCCACGCACACCACTGTGTTCAAGGCGGGTGTCGCCGGCGCGCCCATCACGGATCTCGTGAGCAACTACGGCAACCACCACTGGTCAAGCGGCATTGCCGAGACCGATCACATCGAGACCGGCCAACAGCGCATGCAGGTGCCGCTCTACGAGGACCTCCAGGCCTACATCCGCAACTCGGCGCTCTACAAGGCGCACGCGATGCAGACCAACCTGCTGGTCATGTTCGGCGACAACGACGGCACGGTGCACTGGCACCAGGGCGTCGCGCTCTACAACGTGGCGCGGCGGGCCGGGAAGAACGTGGTGCTGCTGCAGTACGGAGGCGAGGATCACGGCCTGCGGCGGCGGCAGAATCAGGTCGACTACCACCACCGGATCTTCGAGTGGTTCGATCACTACCTCAAGGATTCGCCGGCGCCGGCGTGGATGACGCAGGGCGAGCGTTACATCGATCGCGAGCGGGACCTGCAGGAGCGCCGGCTGCCGGCCAAGCCGTCATCGCACAGCACCGGCGACCGGTAGCGAACCCAGCGCGGCGTCGATGATCTCCACGGCCGTCGACGCCTGCGCTTTCGTCAGCACCAGCGGCGGGGAGATGCGAATCGCATTCTTCCCCGCGCCCAGCACCAGCAGTCCCCGCTGGAAGCAGGCATCGACCACCGCATCCCGCTCGGTGACGGCGCGCTCCTTGGTGACACGATCGCGCACCAGCTCGATGCCGATCATCAGGCCCTTGCCGCGCACATCGCCGACAATCGGGTGCTTCAGCTGGAGTTCTTTGAGCCGGCCCAGCAAGTAGGCGCCAACGTCGGCGGCGTTCTGCATCAGCGAGGCCTTCAGCAGTTCAATGGTCTTCAAGGCCGCCGCGCACGACACCGGATTGCCGCCGAACGTGCTGGCGTGTGATCCCGGGGGCCACGACATCACCGCTGCCCGCGCCGTCGTCACGCCGAGCGGCAGGCCCGACGCCACGCCCTTGGCCACCGCCACCATGTCGGGCTCCACGTCGAAGTGCTCGATCGCAAACATCCGCCCGGTGCGCCCCATGCCCGACTGCACTTCGTCAGCGATCAGAAGGATGCCGTGGTTCCTGGTGATGTCACGCAGGCGCTGGTGAAACTGCGGCTTGGGGACGACGTAGCCGCCCTCGCCCTGGATGGGCTCCACCACCACGCCGGCAACCTCGTCGGGCGAGATCAGGTGCACCAGCAACTGATGCTCGAGGAAATCGAGGCACTCCGCCTGGCAGGACTCGGGCTTGAGCCCGACCGGGCACCGGTAGCAGTTGCCGTAGGGCGCGTGGAAGGCGCCGGCCTGCATGGGTCCAAAGCCGCGCCGTTGAAATGCCTTGCTCGAAGTCAGGGAGAGCGCTCCCATCGTGCGGCCGTGAAAGCTGCCCAGGAAGCCAACCATGCCGTAGCGCCCGGTGGCGTAGCGGGCCAGCTTGATCGCCGCCTCGATTGCTTCGGCGCCCGAGTTCGAGAAGAAGGAGCGCGTGTCGCCGCTGAGCGGGGCCACGGCGTTGAACTCCTCGGCGAGGCGCACCTGCGGCTCGTAGTAGAAGTCGGTGCCGGACATGTGCAGGAACTTCTGCGACTGATCGATGATCGCCGCCACGACGTCCGGGTGCGAGTGACCCGTAGAGTTGACCGCGATGCCGGCGGCGCAATCGAGGAACAGGTTGCCGTCGACGTCTTCGACGACCGCGCCCGCTCCGCGCGCCATCACGAACGGATAGTCGCGCGTGTACGACGGCGACACGACCCGGCGATCTCGTTCGATTAAGGCCTTGGCGTTTGGTCCAGGCAGGGCGGTCTTGATGATCGGCGCGTCCATACGCTGATCCTAATCGAAGTGAGAAGGGAGAAGGGAGAAGTCACACTTGCGGCTTCTCTTTTCTCACTGCTCTCTTCTCACTGCTCTCTTCTCACCTCTCACTTCCGTTTCCACCGCGTGCCGTGCGGACCGTCTTCGAGGACCACGCCCTTGCTCAGCAGGTCCTGGCGGATACGATCGGCCTCGGCAAAGTCGCGCTTGCGGCGCGCGTCCTGACGGGCGTGCATCGCAGCATCGATGTCGGCCTGTGGAATCGGCGGCGCAGCATCCTCTGCCCTCCGCAGCGACAACACGCCCAGCACGCGATCGAAGTGGTCGAAGGCCGACATAATCCCCGGCGCGTCACCCGCGCCCACCTGCCGGTGGTCCATCGCGATGTTGAGCGCGCGGATCAGATCGAAGATCGCGCCCAGCCCGGCAGCGGTGTTCAGGTCGTCGCGGAGCGCGGCATCGAAGGCTCCGACCGCGTCTGCGACGCGAGCGCCGACCTCGTCGTGGGTGCCCGCCGCCGTGAGCGCCTCGACGCGGCCGAGAAAGTCGGTGATGCGGCGTAACGACTCTTCGGCTTGTTCCAGGCCGGTCCACGTGAAGTTCAACTGCTTGCGGTAGTAGCCCGACAGCAGGATGTAGCGCAGCGCCGACAGACGGAAGCCCTTGTCGCGCACGTCCTGCACCGTGTAGAAGTTGCCGAGCGACTTCGACATCTTCTGGTTGTCGACGAGCAGGTGCTCGATGTGCACCCAGCAGCGCGAGAACTCCTGGCCGGTGGCGCCTTCGCTCTGGGCAATCTCGTTTTCGTGGTGCGGGAACACCAGGTCGACGCCGCCGGTGTGAATGTCGATCGGCGACTCGCCCAGCAGACGCAGCGCCATCGCCGAGCACTCGATGTGCCAGCCCGGCCGGCCCGGGCCGCAGCCCACGTCCCAGGTGGGCTCACCAGGTTTGGTGGCCTTCCACAGCACGAAGTCGCGCGCGCTCTCTTTGTCGTACTCGTCAGAGTCGACTCGCGCGCCGGACTGGATGCCCTCGTAATCGAGGCGCGCCAGCTTGCCGTAGGACGGCAGCGTCGAGATCTTGAAGTAGATCGACCCGTCGCTGCGGTAGGTGTGCCCGCGCTGGCCGAGCGCGTTGATCATGTCGGCCATGGCCTTCACATTGGCGTCGTCGGTCGCGCGCGGGGTGTCTTCCACCGGTTCGATGCCAAGCGCCGCGGCGTCTTCGCGGAACGCGGCGATGTACTGGTCGGTGTATGCGCGGAGGCCGATGCCGGCCTTCGCCGCGCCAACGATCGTCTTGTCGTCCACGTCGGTGAAGTTCATGACGTGATGCATCTGGTAGCCGGCCACGTATTTCAGCGCGCGCCGCAGCACGTCCACGCAGACGAACGTCCGGAAGTTGCCGATGTGGCCGCGGGCATAGACCGTCAGGCCGCAGGTGTACATGCGCACGGTGTTGTCGCGCAGCGGAACGAACGCTTCCGCCCGCCGGGTCAGGGTGTTGAACAGGCGCATGGGCTACGCGGGGAGCGGCTCGGTGACGGTGTGGCTGCCGATGGTCACCGTCAGCTGGCCCTTCACCGCCGCAACGATCACCAGGCAGGGGCGGCCATCGGCGCCCTTCATGGCATTCAGCGCGGTGTTCCGCGCCCGATCCACGAACGCGGCGCCGGCCGGGCCCTCAATCCTGGCGTATTCAACGGCATGAGTGGCCACGACGGCCACGACAGAGGCACCCACGGGATCGTTCGGCACCGTCAGTTTGAATGTGAACGACGAGCGGCTCATCTCAGACCGATAGTCTATCGAACAACCGAGCCGCACGGCGAACATCCGCCGCAATCTGTTCCTGGAGGACCTCGATATCGGGGAACTTCCGCTCGTCGCGCAGACGCTGCACGAACGCCACGCGAACCGCCTTGCCGTACAGGTCCATGGACTTGTCGATGACGTGCGTTTCGATGGTGGTCGCCAGCCGGTCACCAAACGTTGGCCGCTGCCCGATGTTCGTCACACCCGGCAGCACCTGGCCGTCGATGGTGATCACCGTCGCGTAGACCCCGTGCGGCGGGATCAGCTCGTTGCCGGTCGACAGGTTCGCGGTGGGAAACCCGATCTCTCGTCCCCGCCGGGCGCCCTCCACGACCGTGCCGTCGATGGCGTAATGATGCCCCAGCAGCGCACCAGCCTCATCCACCCGGCCCTCGCTGACCAGGCGGCGAATGCGCGTGCTCGATACGACGAAGTCCTTGTAGCGGATGGGATCGATCTTCTCGGCCCGAAAGTTCAACTGCGCGCCGAGCGACCGCAACAGCGAGAAGTTGCCGCTGCGATCGCGGCCAAACAGGAAATCGGCGCCCACCCAGACTTCGGCGACGCGCAGCCATTCGACCAGCACGAGCCGGACGAACTGCTCCGGCTCCCACTGCGACATCTCGCGCGTGAAGCGCACCACCGCCGTCCCCTGGACGCCGGCTCGCTCCAGCGCCGCGAGCTTTTGCGGTTTGGTCATCAGCAAGGCGGGCGCCTTGTCGGGGCGAAGCACCCGCGGCGGATGCGGGTCGAACGTCAGCACCACGCTGGTGCCACCGCGTTCGCCGGCACCCCGCTGGATGCGTTCGACGATCTTGACATGGCCGCGATGCAGCCCGTCGAAGTTGCCGAGCGCCAGTACCGGCGAGCGCCAGGTGGCGGGACGCGGATCGTCGGGATAGTGGATTACGTCCACGCGTCCGCCTCGATGTCGAAGACCAGCCCGTCGTAGGCCAGTTCCACCCCTGCCGGCAGCGACTCGTTGGTCGCGACATGCGGCAGGTCGTGGCAGATGTGCGTGAGATAGCTCCGGCGCGGCTGGAGCCGCCCGAGCACCGCCACCGCTTCGGCAACGGTGAAGTGCGTGGGATGGGGGCGATGCCGCAAGGCATCCAGAATGACCGTCTTGACGCCATCGAGCAGCGGCCACGCCTGGTCGGGCAGGTGGTTCGTGTCCGTGAGATAGGCGAACTCACCGAATCGAAACCCGAGAATCTGCCGCGAACCGTGCATCAACGGCACCGGCCGAATCGCTACGCCGTCGATGCCGAACGGCCCCTCGATCAATCGCAAGTCGATCCGCGGCAGGCCGCCGCTCTTCTCCGTCACCGGATCGAACGCGTAGTGGAACGACTTCCGCAGCGACGCCATGGTCTGCGCATCGGCGTAGCAGGGAATGGCGCCTTTCTGCATCTGGCTGAAGCGCCGCGAGTCGTCTAGCCCCATCACGTGATCGGCATGGCTGTGCGTGAACAGGATCGCATCGACGCGCGATACGTGATGCGTCAGCGCCTGCTGCCGCAGGTCGGTTGACGTGTCGACCAGGATCTTCGGTCCGTCCGCAACGTCCACATAGATCGAGGGCCGGGACCGGCGGTCACGCGGATCGGTGGACCGGCACACGGCGCAGCTGCAGCCGATCATCGGCACGCCATGTGACGTGCCGCTCCCCAGGACGGTGACGCGCGCCTTCATCCAAAACTGCAATGCTAGCATACGCACATGAGTGATTCGCCCGGCACGACCGGAACGCGGAGCGATTCCAGGCACAGCGGCGAGCAGTTTCAGCGACTCGTCGACCTCATGCGCGCCTTGCGATCCGAGGCGGGTTGTGCGTGGGACAAACAGCAGACGCTCTTGACCCTCCGGCCGTTCGTGCTCGAGGAGACCTACGAGCTGCTCGACGCCCTCGATCGCGGCGACCACGACGCGCTGAAGCACGAGCTGGGCGACTTCCTGTTCGAGGCGGTGTTCCTGGCGCGAATCTGCGAGGAGGAGGGCCGCTTCAGCATCGCCGATTCGATCGCCTCGATCGCCGAGAAGCTGATTCGCCGCCACCCCCACATCTTCGATCCCGACGGCCAGGCGTCGCTGACGCCACAACAGGTCAAGCAGCAGTGGGAGGAGATTAAGGCCCAGGAGAGAAAGGATGCACGCAAGGACGCCGGCGAGCCCGAGAAGACCGTGCTGAGCGGCGTGCCACGGTCGATGCCGTCACTGCTCCGCGCCTATGAACTCGGCACCAGGGCCGCACAGGTCGGCTTCGACTGGGTGAAGACAGACGATGTGATCGACAAGGCCGAGGAAGAGATCCGCGAACTGCGTGACGCCGTCGCCGCCGGCGGCGGCAAGTCGCGCGAAGCGGAAGAAGAATTCGGCGACCTGCTGTTCTCGCTCGTCAACGTGGCGCGCAAGCTGGGCATCGAGCCGGAAGCCGCGCTGCGCGTCGCCAACGACAAGTTCCACCGCCGCTTCGACGACCTCGAACGCCAGGTCATCGCCGGCGGCAGAACGTTCCGCGACCTGACGCTCGATCAACTCGAAGCGCACTGGCGGATTGCAAAATCACGCACCTAGCAGGCTGTCGGGCTGTCGGGCGATCGGGTCGTCAATCAACTCGTTCCCACACTACTGGCGACGCCGACGTCGGCCCTGCCATCGCGCGCTGCGGCGTGCGCAGGGTGATAAGAATTGGGTTCTCCGCGCTTCCGTGCCTGCGTGGCGCAGACCTCACCTGGCGAATGCCTTGACCGAGACCGTCACGCCATCGGTCGACACGCGAATCTGCCCGTGCAGGTCCGTGCGATACACCGCGGCTCCGGCGGCCGCATATCTGGCCATCACGGGATCGACCGGGTGCCCGTGCGGATTGCCGCGGCCACAGCCAATCAGGACAATGCGCGGCTTCAGCGTGCGGACGAAGTCTTCCGAGCTGGAGGTGCCGCTGCCGTGATGCGGTGACTTCAAGACGACGACCGGGAGCAGATCGAGCGCGGGCAACAGCGCCTGCTCCACGTCGCGACCGATGTCGCCGGTGAGCAGCATCGACACCTGCCCGTAGCGCAGCTCCATCACCAGCGAATCGTCGTTGCGCACCTTCTGGCGCTGCCAGTCCTCCGGTGCCGGATGGTGGACACGCAATTCGACACCCCCGATGTCCATGCGCTCGCCACGTTGCAACCATCGCCAGGCCGAACGTGTTCGCGACGCCAGCGCCTGCAGCGCGATGGACGGCTGATGGTTGTTGACGTAGGTGCCATACCAGATCTCGCGCGGGGCAAAGTCGCGAACGATCGACGCGGCACCGCCAATGTGATCGGGATCGCCGTGGGTGATGGCGAGGTAGTCGAGTGTCGTGATTCCCCGCGCTCGGAGCGCGGGGCCAATCACGCGGTCGCCAATGTCGAACTCGCCGCCCGGCGACACCCCGCCGGCATCCACCAGCAGCGTCCGGCCGTTCGGCAGGGTGACCAGCATCGCATCGCCCTGCCCGACGTCGATCATCGTGAGATGCAGTTGTCCATCGCCGAAGGTGCGTGCCCAGGTATGCGGGGCGAACGCGATGACGCACAGCAGGACCGCTGCGGTGACGCGACACGATTGGCGCCAGCGCTTCAGCGGCGCGAACAGCGCGACCACCAGCGACCAGAAATACATCAGGACCAGCCACCAGTCCGGAGACGGCACACGCCACGTCAGCCACGGCGCAACGTCCACCAGCCGCGCGCTGTCAAGCAACCCACGCACGCCGATGTGAGTCGTCCAGCCTGCGACGCGTGCCAAGCCGTCAAGGCCAACCGCGTCCGCAGCCGCCGTAATCATCGCCGCAACCTGCACGACCGCCATTGACGGAATCGCCACTACGTTGACGGGCAACCCCGCGATCGTCACGCGCTGGAACACGTATGCGACGATGGGCAGGAGCACGATTTCGACGGCCAGCGAGGCGATGATGATCGCCGCCGGCACTTTCAGCCACAGTGGCGCCGGCAGAAGTACCCGCGCTGCTGCGACCACAAGCGCCGCCGTCGCCCCGAAGGTGAGCCACAGTCCCACATCGGCAATCGACAGCGGCGACGCCATCAGCACGGCGACCAGCGTCACTGCCATCGCATGCTGCGGCGCCGTCCGTTGATCGATGGTTCGCAGGCCGAGGTAGATCACCGCCATGACCGTCGCCCTGACGACCGACGGCCCGCCGCCGGCAATGAACGCGTAAGCAGCCAGCAGCGCAATGGCCGCTCCAGCGGCCCACCCGTCGCGAATCTTCAGCACCCAAAGGAGGCCCGAAATCAGGCCGGCGAGAATGGCAATGTTGCCGCCCGAGATCGCGATCACGTGATATGTCCCCGCCTCCTGGAGTCGCTGTTCGACGATCGGATCCAGGGACCCGCGATCCCCGATCAGGATGGCCACGGCAATCGCGGCCGATTGCGGATGCCGCGGCGCCACGTGCCGATCGATCGCGCGCCGAACCGCGCCACGAATCGACGCCGCGGCTTCATCCATCCACGTCCCTTCGGCCACACGCTGCACGAGGGCCGCGCTTTTCACCGTGCCAATCAGCGCTATCCCCCGCCGCGCCATCATCCGTTCGAAATCGGGCACGCCGTCGTTCAAGTACCTCGCGGGCCGGCGCAGAATCGCGGTCGCGCGAATGGTCCGGCCCGCCCGCCATTCGGTGACCTGGCTGGCGGCAAGCACGCCCTGCACGGTAAGCGATACGCCGCCCTCGGCCGGCTCGAGGCATGCTCCGGCAGACGCTCGCTCGACGCGCAGTCGCAGCGACGCCCCCGTGCCGGTGAGGAACGCATCGGCCATCAACCGCCCTTCGATCTCAACTGGGACCTCCCTCCTCTCCACATCGCGGCTGTCCATCGCGAATCCGCCGATGCGGTCTTCCAGAAACTGGCGCAACGGCGGATGCAGGGCGCGATGCTCGGCGCCACTGGCGATCAGCAGGCACAGCGGCAAGAACGCCCCCGCAATGCCAAGCCGTGCGAAGCCGAGATGCCCCTTGGCCGCGCACAGAAACGACGCCAGCACGAACAGGGCCACGCACCACTGCGCGGGCCTGGCGAGCGAAGCATCGAGGAAGA
>Ga0194120_10007011_pt1 | contig 15631 bp, 15 predicted proteins | sample TA2MahCa65mmetaG_FD_148642 | JGI IMG/M metagenome (GOLD analysis project Ga0194120, IMG submission 148642) | Freshwater microbial communities from Lake Tanganyika, Tanzania - TA2015019 Mahale Deep Cast 65m | ecosystem: Environmental > Aquatic > Freshwater > Lake | place: Tanzania: Lake... | reverse complement strand
AATCTCGATGTCGTAACGGCACTCTGCAAGAAATACAAACTCTGGCTGGTGGAAGATTGCTGCGATGCACTGGGCACCACCTACCGCGGCCAGATGGTCGGCACGTTTGGCGATATTGCCACACTCAGTTTTTATCCCGCGCACCACATCACCATGGGCGAGGGGGGGGCAGTGTTTACCAACCACGACGAGCTCAAGACGATTGCAGAAAGCTTCCGTGACTGGGGACGTGACTGCTATTGCCCGCCCGGTAAAGACAACACTTGCGGCAAGCGTTTCTGCTGGAAACTGGGCGACTTGCCCGAGGGCTACGACCATAAATACACCTACAGTCACCTAGGCTACAACCTGAAGATCACCGACATGCAGGCGGCGTGCGGTTTGGCTCAGTTGGACAAGGCTGCTCATTTCATCCAGACGCGAAAGGACAACTTTGCCTTCCTGAAAGAGCGTCTGCAGGCTTGCGAAGAATTTGTGCAGTTGCCTCAGGCCACAGAGCATTCTGACCCATCGTGGTTCGGCTTCCCGATTACGTTGAAGGAGAACTGCCCTGTCTCTCGCCTCGACCTGTTGACCTATCTGGATCAAAACAGGGTGGGTACGCGGCTCTTGTTTGCAGGCAATCTGGTGCGGCAGCCTTATATGCAAGGTGCAAATTACCGCGTGAGTGGCGATCTGACTAATACAGACAATGTGATGAACAACACCTTCTGGATTGGGGTGCAGCCCTCGCTGACCCGCGAGATGCTGGAGTTCGCGGCGCAGAAGATCGAGACCTATCTGGGTGTGAATTTCTGATGAGTCCCACGGAACTACTGGCCAGAGATATTCGACATAGTGCGCTGGAGATGGTGCATCGCGCGAAGGCTTCTCATATTGCCAGCGCTTTGTCTATCTGTGACCTCGTGGCTGTGTTGTATGGCGAGATCATGCACATCGATCCCGCTGACGAAAAACTGCCAATCCGTGATCGCTTTGTTCTGAGTAAGGGTCATGCATGCGTAGCGGTTTATGCTGCTCTCGCGCATACAGGTTTCATCCCATTGGCTCAACTGAAGACCTACGGCGATGATCACTCATGGCTCATGAACCACATCAGTCACAAGGTGGTAGGTGTCGAATTTTCGAGCGGGTCGTTAGGACATGGTTTGCCTTTTGGGGCTGGTAAAGCACTTGCAGCGAAAACTCGAAAAGAAAGCTGGCGTACATTTGTCCTGCTCAGCGATGGCGAAATGGATGAAGGCGCCAATTGGGAAGCCTTGATGTTTGCGGCCCATCACAAACTTTCACATCTAACGGCTATCATCGATTACAACAAACTCCAGAGTCTAGACTCAGTTGCCAACACCCTAGGTTTAGAGCCTCTTGTGGATAAGCTTGAGGCTTTTGGTTGTGCCGTTCAGGAGGTTGATGGTCACGATCACCAGCAGATCGCGTTTGCGCTGAGGACAATACATCCGGGCAAACCCAGCGTTGTCGTCGCACACACCATCAAGGGTAAGGGTGTGCCGTTCATGGAAAACCGGGTTGAATGGCATTACAAAAATCCGAACGATGCCCAACTGCACGAGGCTCTGGGCCAACTTGGAGTGCCACATGCGTAACGCCTTTATTGATGAGCTGATCTTGGCTGCGGAAAAGGCAGACAATATCGCGCTGGTCGTAGGCGATCTTGGATTTGGTGTTGTTGAGTCTTTTGCCCAGCGTTTCCCGGGGCGATTTTTCAACGCGGGCGTTGCTGAGCAGAACATGATGGGGTTGGCCGCAGGCCTGGCGTCGGAGGGTTACCATGTCTTCGCTTACTCGATCGCAAACTTTCCAACATTCAGATGCGCCGAGCAGATTCGCAACGATGTGGCTTATCAAAACCTGCCGGTAACCGTCGTAGCCGTCGGGGGCGGACTAGCGTATGGCAATCTCGGTTATTCGCACCATGCCGTTCAGGATTATGCCTTGATGCGCCTGATGCCCAACATGTTGATCGGCGCTCCTGGCGACCCCATGGAAGTCCGCGCTTGCATGCGCTACCTGGTCGACCATCCACAGCCCAGTTATCTTCGTCTCGGCAAAGCCGGTGAGCCATGCATCCACAAAGCGGTTCCACGCCTTTCACCAGGAGAATGGCTGTCTGTCCAAGCCGGCCTGAACGCACGGCAAGCATGTCTGACCACCGGGGCTGCTCTTGAGCTTGCTTATCGAACGCTGCAGCAGCACCCTGACCCGGAGACTGCTCTTTATTCGATGCCTCTGTGGGGTATGGAATACAAGGATGCACAAACCGCCCAGGCTGCTCCATTCGAAAGAGTCGTGACACTGGAGGACCACCTACTGGACGGCGGCTTTGGTAGCTGGATGCTGGAGGCAGTATCTAGACGGAAGGACATCATCACACGCATCGACATCATGGCACTCGACGCCAAAGTCTGCGGAATGGTCGGCAAGCAAGGTACGCTCAACAGGGAGGGTAACCTGTCAGATGAATCCTTGCGAAAAGCCCTTAGTTGCTGACCTATCTTTGGGTATCTCGAAAAACCTTACCTCTCCAGTCCCGGCAAAATCTCGCATCCGAATCCATGCTGACCTGACCCTCATGAAGAAGCGCGGCACCATCAAGACTGACCTGCTTGCGGATGGCTATCACCGGTAATAACTGGGATAACTGGGCAACGCTGCTCGGGAGTGCAGCAATTTGTTGAAGAAATTGAGCGGAATTCGATCAGGCGTATCGCTCTTTGGCCAAGTTCACTGAAAATCACGGGTTATTCGAGGTGCCCCTTTATCAGATCAAACGAAAAGGATTAGACAATGGCGAATAAGCCCGAATCTGCGTCCACTCCCATGCGTATTGCAATCCTAGGCGCAACCAGCCATATAGCAAAAGACCTGATTCAGCTGTTCTCACTCGAAAACAGTCACGAGCTGGTGCTCTTTGCGAGGCGCCCTCAAGTGGTCTCGGATTGGATGTCAGCATCCGGCATCAAAAACTGCTACCCCGTTTGCGACTTTACATCATTCAAGAACGGTCAGCATTTTGACGCCTTGATTAACTTTGTAGGTGTAGGCAATCCGGCGCAGACCGCTGCTATGGGCGCATCCATTTTCGACATCACGCTGCAATACGATCAGATGGCATTGGACTACCTGGAGTTGCACCCCGAGTGCCGTTACATCTTCTTCAGTAGCGGCGCTGTCTATGGCGACAACTTCGATGAACCGGTAACTGAACACAGCAACGCGCTACTCCCAGTGAACCAAATCGGCGCTCAGCATTGGTATGCAGTAGCCAAGCTGCACGCAGAGTGCAGACACCGCGCACACACCAACAAGGCAATCACAGACATCCGCGTGTTCAACTACTTCAGCCACTCGGCAGACCTAGATGCGCGGTTCTTGATTACCGACCTCCTGCGCTCCGCACGGGCTCGTGAGATCTTTCGGACTTCCGCAGCCAATATCACGAGAGACTACGCAGGTCCGCCCGAGATCTACCAGTTGGTCAACCGCATTCTGGATATCCCAGCAGTTAATTGCGCCGTCGATTGCTACACCAACGCTCCGATTGACAAGTTTACGATGCTGGAGGCGATGAGTTTTGCGTTTGGACTTCGCTATGAGCTTGTGCCACAAGCAACTGGCATGACAGCGACTGGCAACAAGCCCCACTATTACTCGCTAAATCGTCGGGCGTCAGAGGTGTTCGGTTACCGGCCACAGTTAACTTCACTCGAGCGTGTGCTGATCGAAGCCTCAACCATACTCGCACGAGACGCCTGATACGGATATTGCCCTGGTTCTGATCACCATCACAGTCGGCAGAGCCGCGCAGTTATTGATAGCACTCGCCGTGCTGCGGGCAGCCACCACGCTGCTGTCTCCTGAAGAAATGGGTAAAGTCTCATTGGCGCTGACGACCACCGCATTCTTCGCGATGTTTCTGGTGAATCCAGTCGGTATGTTCATCAATCGCCGCCTGCATGCCTGGCAGGCAAGCGGTTCGGCGCGCGCATATCTGGAACGCTATGCGGCCTATCTAATTGGGGTGGCGCTGCTCGCTGCCATAAGTTTGCCGATGTTCAACCTGAGCGGGTTGGTGAACTTCGGTATGCCGATAGGTTGGGTTGCCACCTTAGTTTGCACTTCGTTGATCTTCAATACGATCAACCAAACATCTATTCCATCATTGAACTTGTTGGGCGACACACGCGGCTTTGTGACACTATCCGTGGCGACGCTGGCGGCCAGTCTTATTTGCGCTGTAGCGCTGGTGGAAACAGTGCAGACATCCGCCCAGTACTGGGTACTGGGACTGTTGCTGGGGCAGATGCTGCTGGCAGTGATCGGAACACAAATGCTATTTGCCAGGCTTCATTTGAATGGCGCTCCGGCCATATCGCCGGGCATCCGCGGGCGGCATTTGAAGGTGCTGTTCGATTTCGCATGGCCCGTGGCGATTGCTGCGGGATTGGGCTGGGTGCAGTCTCAGGGGTACCGCTACATCATGGAAAGCCATCTTGGCATGGCGCAGCTTGGCCTGTTCGTGGCGGGTTACAGCATCAGCGCGGGCATGATTGCAGGCTTCGAATCTATCCTGACGGCCTATTTTCAACCCCGCTTGTACCGGGATGCGAACAAGAATCATCCGGAAGAGCAAGCGCAAGCATGGCGGCGATACGCAAGCGCGGTCATCCCGTCGCTGATATTGACGGTCGCATTGATCGTGCTGCTGGCGCCAGAATTCACGCGATTATTGCTGGGCGAGCGATTCCAGGAGGCGGCAAGTTATGTCGTCTGGGGGGCATTGGCCGAAGCGGCGCGTGTGTTGGCCGGGGTCTATTCATTGATTGCGCATGTCTATATGCGTACGCGCTGGTTGATCGTACCGACTGCGGTCGGTGCGGCACTTTCGATAGGGCTGTGTGTACTCCTGATCCCTCCATTGGCCGCCCAAGGCGCGGGGATCGCGCTGGCTGTGGCCGGCTTCGTAGTAGTGGTGCTGCTGCACATATTATTGGCGCACCGCGCGGGAGGTGGTGTGCCGTTGCGAACTCTCGGGCCAGCTGCACTGGCAACCTTTGCGTTGTGTGCGGCCATTCTGGGGATGCGGGCTCTCTTCAATACTGCTGATTGGACCGTGGTCATCAGTGTCATCGTGATTACGGGTTTGGTATATCTTGGCCTGTTGTACAAGCTCTTGCGGCAATATATCGTGGAAAAGCAGGAAGCATGAAAATATTATTGGCATGTATGTTGCACGCCTATGGTGATCCGAAGCGCGAATATTCATTCGAATATTTCAACTTCTACCAGGTGCTCAAGGCAATGGGGCATAAGGTCGAGCTTTTCGACTATATGGGGGAGATACAGGCGCACGGCAAGGCCGGAATGAACCGCAGATTGCTGGAGCACATACGCAATTGGCAACCGGCGGTAGCGATGTTCTCGCTCTATACCGACCAGTTTGAAACGGAAACCATTAACGAACTACAGTCGCATACCAAGACTTTCTGCTTCTTTCATGACGATACTTGGCGCATCGACTACTCCCGATATTGGGCAAAACAGTTCGACTACTTCTCGACCCCCGACCTGCACGGCGAAATGAAATATCGCGAGCTAGGCTTGGCGAACGCCATCTATTTTCCCTTCGGCTGCAACGAGCATGTGTTCCGGAAAATGGAAACCGGCAAGAGATTCGACGTGTCGTTCGTAGGCGGCTGGCATCCCTACCGTGAATGGTTGATCAACCGCATCCGGAAAGCAGGCATAGCCGTTGAGGTAATGGGATATCGCTGGCCGAAAGGAGAAGTTGATCAGGAAGGAATGGTCAGGATATTTAACGAGAGCAAGATCAATCTGAACCTGACCAACTCCACATCGTGGGATATCCGTTATCTGGCCGCATCCCCGCGCGCGTTGATCAACCGCCTGCGCAGCAAGAAGAACATCGAACAGATGAAGGCGCGCATCTTTGAGGTGAACGGCTGCGGCGCCTTTCAGCTTTCGTATTTCGTCGAGGGCCTGGCCAATTGTTACGACATAGATCGCGAGATCGCGGTCTATGCCGATGCCGATGATTTGATCGAGAAGATCAGGTTCTACCTCGAACACGAGGCGTTGCGCGAATCGATGGCTGCAGCAGCATACACGCGCACGCTGCGCGACCATACCTACGCGCAGCGATTCCAAACCGTATTCAGACGAATGGGGCTGGTCAGTGACTGAGCAGCCTTTGGTATGCATTTGTATCCCCACCTACAACGCTGCCGGCACAGTGCGCGAGACGCTGCTTTCGATACTGTCACAAACTTATCGCAATCTGGTCGTGCATGTCTCGGACAACGCATCGACAGACGATACCGTAAAGGTTGTAGAAAGCCTGGCCGATTCCAGAGTGCATATCCATCGGCAGACAACCAATGTTGGTGGAGAAGAGAATTTCAATAACTGCATCCGGCTGGCCGAGGGAAAGTACACGGCGATATTCCATGCTGACGACCTGTATGAGCCGCAGATGGTGGAAAAACAAGTGACCTTTCTGGAAAGCCATGCGGAGGCGGGAGCGATATTCACTGCAGCCAGCAAGATCGACGAAACGGGGAAAAAAATTGGTGAGATCAACTTTCCCGCCGGCCTTGGTTCATTTGACCGACTGCATGGTTTCGAGACAATCTTCAAAGCTGTACTTCGCCATTCAAATTTCTTTATCTGCCCAAGCGTGATGGCGAGGACATGGGTGTACCAACAGGACATCCAATTTTGGCGCGGCAATTTGTTCAAATCCTCGGCTGATCTGGATGTCTGGTTGAGGATCGCGCGCAAGCACCCGATAGGTCTGCTTCCTGTGCCCCTGATGCGATACCGGATCAGCGCCAACCAATTCTCGGCAAAAGTGCGGTTGCAGACCGAACGACCGGACTTCTTTCTCGTCACAGAGCATTATCTTGCACAAGAGGATGTGCGTGGCATGCTGAACCAGATTGATCTGGAGAATTACGCGCGGCTGGACAGGCGAGACAGGGTGATGCGGGCGGTGAACTGCTTCCTGAGTTCGAGACCGCTCGGAGCCCAGAGCCTGCTGAATGACATTTATTCGTGGGATGCTTGGAAGGCCGGCATGCAAACCAAGCGCGGCTTCGGCGTGCTGGTTGCCGGCATTTATTTGCGGGGGTTGCTGTTGTTTAGGCTGGAAAAAATAGGACGGCTCACGCTGGGATATTTGAAACGCGTCATGCACAAATGACGGAACAAAAAGTGCGGACCGTCTACATTGATCCTGCCTACAAGGCCTACTATCAAGACCGCTTGTTTGATGAGTGCGATTCCGTGCTGAACCGTGACGACACACTGACGCCTTATATTCGGATGCGGGTAGCACTCGAACAAGAAGGGGCCACGGTTCACACCGCCGATTTCCTGTTTGCGCAGAAAGAGGGCGAACAAGAAGCAGATTACTATTCTTTCGGCGTGCTGGAAAATTATCGGACGCTTGCCGCGCGTCCAAACATCCGGATGCGCGCCCTTGTCATCCTCGAGCCGCCAGTCGTTGCCCCCCATCTGTATCGTGAATTGCCGGAACTGACCAAAGTCTTTGAGCGCGTCTATATCCACAATGTTGAGGGCGATGGTTACTCGCTCAAAGGGGTGGACGCTTCCAGACTGCATAAGCTCTACTGGCCGCAACCCAGAGCGGAAGTGATCGAGGCTTGCTGGAGCATGCCGGACCGTCAACGGCGCATAGTCGTGATCAATGGCAACCACAAACCGGTCTCAGCCTACAAGGAGTTGTATAGCAAGCGAATCGAAGCGATGGCATCGCTGGCCAGATCGGGTGCCGTTGATCTTTATGGACGGGGATGGGAGCGCTGGCGGTCGCGGAACTCACTGTGGCTGCCTTATTGGCGCCATCGCAAGACGCTCATGTCGATCTATAAAGGTTCATGCGCATCCAAGTACGAGGTGATGGCAAATTATGCATTCGCGCTGTGCTTCGAGAACATGGCGATGAAGGGCTACATCACGGAAAAGATTTTCGATTGTTTCTATGCCGGAATCATCCCCCTGTATTGGGGCGCAACCGATATCGCCGATCTGATCCCTAGGGAAGCCTATATCGATGTTCGGCAGTTCGCCACATGGGAGCAGATGCTCACGGCAGTGATGCGCATGTCCGATCAGGAGATCGAGTCGATGCGCGAAGCGGGGCGAGCGTTTCTGCGCAGCGAACAAGGATTGAAATTCTATGATGGATTGCTTCCAATCTTTGAAGTGTGAAGTAACGACATAGCATGGATACAATAAGCTAATGACTGGATCGCCACTAAAACACCAGACACTTTCCAGCCTAAAATTTCAGGTGGTTAGGGGGTGTTATGGGTAAGGGGCAGAGGTTTACTGAGGAGTTCCGGTTGAGGCGGTCAGGCAGGTCATGGAGCGAGGGTTGATCGGGAAGAATGTCCCCAGGCTGTTTTTGCACGCCATCAATGTGCATCAGGGTGGCGGCAAGACCTTGTTGATGGCTATCTTGTCGGCTGTTCCAGAAGCAACCCAGACGATGGCGCAGTTGGATCGGCGAGTGACGGTTTCGCCCTCCCTTTTTAAAAAAATGACAGTTGAATTTGTTTCGCCGTCTATCCTGCAAAGGTTGAGGGCAGAGTGGCGGCTTGCGTGGAATTCTAAGCCGCACGATGTCATTTTATGTTTTGGGAATCTGCCGCCATTGTTCAAGGTGGCCGGGCATGTGCAGGTATTTCTTCAGAATCGGTACTTAATCGATGATGTCCCGCTGAGCTGTTTTCCGCTTAAGACAAGGATCAGGCTGTGGATGGAGCGCCTGTGGCTGTCTGTTCGGATGGCGAATGTTGATGCGTTCATTGTACAAACGCCTTCGATGCAAAGTCTGCTTGTGACGCGGACGAAAGGGAGGGTGCCGGTACATGTGCTGCCGTTCATGGCGGACCCGGCGAACTATGTGCGTAAGATCCAGAAGTTTGATGCTAACAGGAGCAGCCAGTTTGAGTTCGCTTATGTGGCATCCGGCGAGCCGCACAAGAATCATCGCACACTAGTGTCGGCGTGGGTTTTACTTGCAAAGGAACAATTGTATCCCTCATTGAGGTTGACCTTGGACCGATGGGCTTTCCCTGATCTGTGCGTCTGGATTGATCAACAGATAGCGCAACATCAACTGCAAATAGTTAATGAAGGGAGTCTTCCACGCGAAGCGGTCATGCGGCTTTATGCCAGCATAGATGCGATGATCTATCCTTCTACCTTTGAATCGTTCGGTTTGCCGTTGATTGAGGCCCGACAAGCTGGGCTGCCGATCTTGGCTTCGGAGCTGGATTATGTGCGCGATGTGATCGATCCTGAAGAATCGTTCAACCCCGATTCGTCGGCATCCATTGCGCGGGCGGTGAAACGGTTCATGCTGAAGGAAGAGTCGCCATTGTCTTTACAAAATGCAGAAGAATTTCTTAGGCATATTTTGGAGAGAGCGAAATAGCTTGCGAGTCCTTGTTGTGAGCCAATATTTCTGGCCGGAGGGGTTTCGTATCAACGAAATTAGCAAATCTCTGGTTGAGAAGGGTGTTCAAGTGGATGTCCTGACGGGCAAGCCGAACTATCCGGAAGGGAAAATCTTTGCGGGTTACCGGATGGGCGGATGTCAGCGCGAGCAGTATTGCGGCGCGAATGTCAGCCGGGTGCCGTTGATTCCCCGAGGCAAGAACAGCAGTTTGCGTTTGGCGTTGAACTATCTTTCGTTCATCGTCTCTGGTTCGGTATGCGGGCCTTGGCTGAAGCGCGGCAGGAAATGTGATGTGATATTTGTCTACGGATTGTCCCCGCTGATGCTGGCGTTGCCGGCCTTGTTTTTGGGCTGGCTGAAGAAGGTGCCGGTCGTGATCTGGGTGCAGGATCTGTGGCCGCAAAGTTTGTCGGCGGTGGGCTATGTGCACAACCGCTTCATCCTGTGGGCTGTGGAACAGGTCGTTCGTTTTATCTATCGGCACGCCGATCTGCTGCTGGTCCAGTCCAGAGCTTTTGTCGAGCCGGTGCGTGCCTTAGCCGGAATAACTCCCATCGTTTATTACCCTAACTCCGTCGATGATATGTTTGCCGTGCCTACCAGCGAAGCTGCGCCGGCGTTAGAAGGCATGAGACAGGGCTTCACGGTCATGTTCGCCGGTAATATTGGCAAGGCGCAAGGTGTCAATGTTATCGTGGGCGCTGCTGCTATCCTGCGTAGCTACTCTGACATTCATTTTGTGGTGCTCGGCGATGGCAGTTGTCGGCCCGACATGCTTCAGGCCGCCGCGGAGCAGGGGCTGGGCAATCTGCATCTGCCCGGGCGTTTCCCGGTGGAGACTATGCCCGCATTTATGCAGAACGCTTCCGCGTTACTCGTGACATTGGCCGACCAGCCGATATTTGCCGTTACTGTGCCGAACAAGGTGCAGGCATACATGGCAGCCGGCCGCCCTATTATTGCTTGCCTTAATGGCGAAGGCGCCCGCATCGTGACCGAGGCCAAAGCGGGTATAGCTGTGCCGGCCGAAAATGCGGATGCGTTGGCAAAAGCAATTCTGCAACTTTACGAACTACCTGAGAGTGAGCGCGAAAGAATGGGTGGCAACGGCCGTCGCTACTATCAGGAACACTTCAATCATGATGTTTTGGTCGATCAGCTCATTGAGCACCTAGCCAGGGCTGCTCACAATGAAAAGGATGCTCTGTGAAAGTATTGGTTCTAGGTGCTAGCGGGATGATAGGTAGTACTATGCTGCGTATGCTGGCGCGCAGCCCGAATTGGGAGGTGATTGGCTCGATACGCGCGACAGTAAAGCCGGAATCTCTTGGGGATTGGGGCGCGAGATGGTGCTGCGGCGTAGATCTAGCCAATCCGGATCATCTGTCAAGGCTGTTTCGCGGGGTGCATCCCGATGTGGTGATTAACTGTGCCGGCTTGACCAAGCATTTGCCGAGTGGCAACGACCCCGTACCAGCGCTGATTATGAATGCATTACTGCCACACCGCCTAGCAGAGTTGTGTGGCATCTCCCGCGCCCGCCTTATTCACATCAGCACTGATTGCGTATTCTCCGGTGGTAAGGGCAATTATTGCGAAGACGATGAGCCGGATGCCAACGATGTTTATGGCAAGACCAAGCATCTGGGCGAGGTGGCAGGGCCTGGTCTGGTGACCTTGCGTACATCGACCATCGGCCATGAAATGGGAACCCGATTTGGCTTGCTCGAATGGTTTTTGGCCCAAGAACGGTGCAAGGGATATCGGAAGGCTATCTTTTCTGGGCTCCCCACCGTGGAGTTCGCTAGAGTCGTACGCGACATGGTGATCCCGGATGCGTCGTTGGAAGGGCTTTACCATGTTGGCGCTGAGGCGATCGACAAGGATGCGCTGTTGCGTTTGATTGCTAGGGTTTATCGCAAACAGGTCGAGATCGAAACCGATGATCAGGTGGTGATCGACAGGAGCCTTGACTCGAAACGTTTTGCCGCCGCCACGGGTTACCGCGCCCCTGGTTGGCCTGAAATGATAGATGCAATGTATCAGGATCAAGTTTGAGGAGGTATTAATAAATGTTTGATGACAGCGTTCTTATGATCACAGGGGGTACAGGTTCCTTTGGTCAGGCCGTACTAAGTCGTTTTCTAAACACCGGCGTTAAAGAGATTCGAATCTTTAGTCGGGATGAAAAGAAGCAAGAGGATCTGCGAATCGCTTTCAACAACACCAAGTTGCGGTTTTACATTGGCGATGTACGCAATCCTGCTAGCGTTAGTCGAGCGATGAAAGGGGTGGACTATGTGTTTCATGCTGCCGCGCTCAAGCAGGTGCCTTCCTGCGAGTTCTATCCTATGGAAGCGGTACTCACCAATGTGATTGGGACTGAGAATGTTCTGAATGCAGCGACCGACAACGGTGTCCGGCGTGTTGTGGTACTGAGCACCGACAAGGCGGTATATCCAATCAACGCGATGGGCATTTCCAAAGCCATGGCAGAGAAGATCATGGTCGCCAAGGCGCGTATGCAACGTCCGGGCGAGACGGTTTTCTGCGCAACGCGATATGGCAATGTGATGGCCTCGCGCGGGTCCGTGATCCCTTTGTTCGTTTCACAACTGAAGTCGGGCAAGCCGATTACGGTGACAGATCCGAATATGACCCGGTTCCTGATGTCGTTGGAAGACTCTGTGGATCTTGTGCTCTACGCTTTTACCCATAGTCAGCAGGGTGACATTTTTGTGCAGAAGGCGCCGGCGTCGACGGTAGGCGATCTGTGCCAAGCACTCAAAGAACTCTTCGTGGCCGATGTCCAGACCCATGTTATCGGAACCCGCCATGGAGAGAAGCTGTATGAGTCCCTGATCTCGCGTGAGGAAATGGCACACGCACAGGACATGGGCCAGTACTACCGCATACCGGCTGACAATCGCGACTTAAATTACGCCAAATATTTCAGCGAGGGCGAAGAGAGTATCTCGCTTCTTGATGACTACACCTCGCACAGCACCGATCGTCTCAATGTGGAGCAGGTTAAGGCCCTGCTGATGAAGCTGGATTACATCAAGGAAGAACTAAATGCTTAAGGTAATGACCATCGTGGGGACACGTCCTGAGTTGATCAAAATGAGTCGAGTGATCGCCGAGTTTGATCATCATACGAACCATGTTTTGGCGCATACAGGGCAGAACTACGACTATGAGCTCAACCAACTTTTCTTTGAAGACCTAGGCATTCGCAAGCCTGACTACTTTCTGCAAGCGGTCGGCGACAACGCCGCTCAAACCATTGCTCGCGTGATTGAGAAGGCTGACGAAGTGATGGAGGTCGAGCGCCCAGATGCTGTCATGCTCTATGGGGATACTAACTCGTGCCTTGCCGTCATTGCTGCCAAGCGCCGGAAGATTCCGGTTTTTCACATGGAGGCTGGAAACCGATGTTTTGATCAACGCGTTCCAGAGGAGTTGAACCGAAAGGTGCTCGACCATTTAAGCGACATCAACCTAGTGTTGACCGAGCATGCGCGGCGCTATTTGATCGCGGAGGGCATTCGGCCTGAAACGATCATCAAGACCGGATCGCATATGCGTGAGGTCTTAGATCACTACATGCCCAAGATCCAGGTTTCTGATGCGCTTCAGCGCATGCAGCTTGAGCGGGGCTGCTACTTCATCGTCAGCGCACATCGCGAAGAAAATGTGGATTCGGAAGAGAACCTCCGGGATCTGTTGGACACACTGAACGCACTGGCCCAGACCTACGACATGCCTGTGATCGTTTCGACCCACCCGAGAACCCGCAAACGCCTAGATGCCCTCTCGGGTGTGGAGGCAGATGCCAGGATTCAGTTCATGAAGCCATTTGGTTTTTGTGACTACATCCGGCTGCAGATGGAATCGTTGTGCGTGATTTCTGACAGCGGAACGATTACCGAGGAAGCATCGCTGCTGAATCTGCCCGCCATCACGATTCGCAATGCGCATGAGCGGCCTGAAGGCATGGATGCCGGGACGCTGATCATGGCGGGCCTGAAGAAAGACCGTGTGCTGGATGCGGTTCGGATCACTGTAGCCCAACACACTCATGAGAAAGCTGTGGTGCGTCCTGTACATGATTACGAAAATCCATCGCTTTCCAAGCAGGTGCTTCGCATCGTGGAAAGCTACACCGATTATGTGAACCGAACGGTGTGGCGCAAGGCCTTGTAAGCCTATGACAATATTGGTAACGGGTGCGAACGGATTTGTCGGTTCGGCGCTTTGTGCAAGATTGCGCGGAGACGACGCCTCTGTACGAGGTGCCGTGAGATCGCTGGGCTCACAGCCGGATGGTGCTGAGGCTGTTGCGATTGGCAGTATTTCGTCAGAAACCGACTGGACGGCAGCCCTGAGAAATGTGGACTATGTTGTGCACTTGGTCGCTCGAGTTCACATCATGGACGACAAGAGCTCGGACCCATTGGCTGAATTTCGTTGTGTGAATGTTGAGGGTACAGCCGCTCTCGCACGCCAAGCAGCCGCTGCAGGAGTAAGGCGCTTTGTCTTTCTGAGCTCCATCAAGGTGAACGGCGAATTCACGGAACGGGGGCAACCTTTCACTACCGATGATGCGCCTGCCCCAGAAGATCCATATGGAATCTCCAAGCACGAGGCAGAACAGTTGCTCCGTCAGATTGCGTCTGAAACTGGGATGGAGGTTGTAGTCCTCAGGCCACCCTTGGTTTACGGCCCAAGTGTAAAGGGGAATTTCTTGCGTCTTATGCAGGCCATTGATAAACGACGGCCTTTACCTCTGGGCGGTGTTCAAAACCGGCGCAGCTTGATCTATCTGGGCAATTTGGTCGATGCCATTCGCCTGTGTATCACTCACCCTAAAGCTGCGGGTAAAACCTTCTTGGTCAGTGATGGGGATGATGTATCGACGCCCGAGCTGGTTCGCCGGATCGCGGCTGCGTTGTGCCGCCAGCCGTTTCTCGTGCCGGTTCCTGTCCCTTGGATACGATGGCTTGGAGGGATACTAGGCAAACAGGCCGCTGTCGATCGTTTGCTGGGTTCGCTGTGCGTGGACATCAAACCGCTGCGGGAAGAACTGGATTGGATGCCACCGTACACCATGCAGGCGGGGCTTGAAGCCACGGCACAGTGGTATCGCGAAACCAGACAAACTGCATGATGCTTCGCTTTCTGGATATGGTGCTTGCTGGTGTTGGGCTGTTGATTGTCCTGCCGTTGATGGCGGTTCTGTTCCTGATCGGCCTGTTTGACACTGGTGCGCCCCTGTTCCGGCAGGCACGCGTGGGGCGGCACCAAAAGCCATTCACCTTGGTGAAGTTCCGTACCATGCGACTTGGCACAGCCTCGGTGGCGACGCATCTGGCCAATGCGGATACCGTCACGCCGCTGGGCCACTTCCTACGGCGAACCAAGCTCGACGAGTTGCCGCAGTTGTGGAATGTGCTTAAAGGGGAAATGAGTTTGGTGGGTCCTCGGCCCTGTTTGTTCAGCCAGACAGAGTTGATTGAAGAACGAGCCTCGAGAGGAGTCTTTTCTGCTCGCCCCGGCATTACTGGGTTGGCCCAGATCAATGGAATCGACATGTCCACCCCCAGACTGCTTTCCGAAACGGATGCACGCATGCTGCAGAATTTGGGACTGGCAGCGTACTTCACCTACATCATCAAGACGGTCACCGGCGCAGGTCGTGGTGACTGCATTCGGCGGGAATGACGATGAAAGAACCACTGTCCAAGCTGGTAGTTCCGGTGCTGGCACTGCCAAGATCAGCGAAGCGCTTCGTAGCTTTGGTGGTTGATCTCAGTTTGTGTGTATTGACCGTCTGGCTGGCCTTCTACCTGCGCTTGGGCGAGTTCATCAGCTTTACGGGACAAAGTGAGTGGGCCCAAGGTGTCGTTCGGGCAAGCACCGTGTCGGTGGGTATCGCGCTGCCTATCTTTGTTATATCAGGCTTGTACCGCGCCATTTTCCGCTACAGCGGTTGGCCGGCGCTGCTTGCTGTGGCTCGAGCCATCGGTCTCTATGGTCTGCTGTACATGTCGATCTTCACGGCCATCGGCGTTGCAGGTGTGCCGCGCACCGTCGGCATCATCC
>Ga0194120_10007007_pt1 | contig 15633 bp, 18 predicted proteins | sample TA2MahCa65mmetaG_FD_148642 | JGI IMG/M metagenome (GOLD analysis project Ga0194120, IMG submission 148642) | Freshwater microbial communities from Lake Tanganyika, Tanzania - TA2015019 Mahale Deep Cast 65m | ecosystem: Environmental > Aquatic > Freshwater > Lake | place: Tanzania: Lake... | reverse complement strand
GAAGAAGAAGGCGGCCCGCGGCGGCGCGCGCAAGGCGACCGGCCGCAAGAGGACGACGGCCCGCAAGGCCACGGGGCGCAAGCCCACCGCGCGGAAGAGGACGACGGCCCGCAAGGCCACGGGGCGCAAGCCCACCGCGCGGAAGAGGACGACGGCCCGCAAGGGCACGGCCCGCAAGGCCACCCGCAAGCGCCCCGCACGGCGCAAGAAGTAGCGCGGTACAGCGCGAGTCAGCGAAAGGGCCCGCTCGAAGGAGCGGGCCCTCTCCCTTAGTTCCTCTTGCCTCGGCCCATCCCGGGCTTACGGCCGTGGTTCGCTCTCTTGGAGCGCCACCCCAGCTTCCCCACGGTCTTGCGCTTCTTCTGGCCCTTGCCCATACGGTCCGCCTCTCAACGTGATGCGCACCATTGTGCGGTAGCGTCAGCGCCGCATGGCCGACACCCTGATGGTCCAGCGCCTGCGCCGCCTCCCGCTGTTCACCCGCCTCTCCGACGTCGAGCTGGGCGACCTCGCCGAGCGCATCCGCCTGAAGCCGTTCAAGCGGACGGAGGTCATCTTCCGCAAGGACGACCCCGGCACGCACCTGTACCTCGTCCTCGAGGGCGCCGTGAAGATCTCGCTGCCGGGCGAGTTCGGCCAGGAGGCGCTCGTCGCGATCATGCGCCCCGGGGAGTTCTTCGGCGAGCTCGCGCTGTTCGACCGCGCGCCGCGCTCGGCGAGCGCGGTCGCGCTCGAGGACACGCGCGCCGCGCTCCTCGGCGCCGACGACCTCCTCGCGTTCCTCGAGCGCCACCCCACCGCGGTGCGCGTGGTGCTCGGGGCGATCGCGCGCACGGTGCGCCGGCTCTCCGGGCGGGTGGAGGACCTCACGTTCCTCGACGTCCCGAGCCGGGTCGCGAAGTACCTCCTCGACCTCTCGCACGCGAACGAGGGCGAGACGCCGCTCGAGCTCAGCCTCACGCAGGACGAGCTCGCCGCGTTCGTCGGCGCCTCGCGCGTGTCGGTGAACCGCGTGCTCGGCGACCTCGAGCGCCGCGACATCGTCGGCGTCCACCGCCGGCGGATCGCCATCAGGGATCCCGACCGGCTCGCCAAGGAGGTCCGCTTCTGATGGCGAAGCGCCCGCTCGCGCTCATCGTCGAGGACGGCACCGACCTCGGCTCGGCGATCGTCGAGTAGCTCCAGGAGGAGGGCCTCGAGGCGAAGCTCGCGCGGGACGGCGACCAGGCGATGCGCATGGTGGACACGCTCGCCCCGTCGATCGTCGCGCTCGACCTGATGATGCCGAGGCGCGACGGCTTCAGCGTCCTGCGCGCGCTGCGCTCCGACGGGCGCATCGCCACGCTGCCGGTGATCGTCGTCACCGCGATCCTCGGGCTGTCGGAGCGGCCGTGCGCGACCGAGCTCGGGGCCGCGGACTACGTCACGAAGCCGTTCAAGCTCGAGGACCTCCTCCAGCGCATCGCCGCGCTCCTCCCGGCGGACCAGCGCCCGCCCGGCCACGCCCGCCCGGAGGCCCCGCCGCAGCCACAGGCGCCTTGACGCCCTCGCAGACCGCCTGATAGCCTCATTAGCACTCGCAGGGGTAGAGTGCTAATGCAGCCGACACGCAGCCGCCTTCCCGAGCTCCGCCCGCGCCAGCGGGGCGTCCTGCACGCCGTCATCCGGGAGCACATCGCCTCGGCCCGCCCGGTGGCCTCGGCGGCGCTCGTCCGCAAGTACGGCATGGACGTCTCGACGGCCACGGTGCGCAGCGAGCTGGCGGGCCTCGAGGAGTTCGGCCTGCTCACGCACCCGCACACCTCGGCGGGCCGCGTCCCGACCGACCTCGGCTACCGCTACTTCATCGAGATCCTCATGGGGCAGGCGGGCCTGCACCCCGACGAGCGCGTGACGCTCAGCCACCAGTTCCGCCAGGCGCCGCCCGACGCCGTGCAGTGGCTGCGGCTCGCCGCCTCGACGCTCGCGCGCGTGACGCACGAGGCGGCGCTCGCGACGTACGACCGGGCGCTCGACCCGGGCGAGGTCGTCTGGACGCGCGAGATCCACTACGACGGGATCGACCGCATCCTCGAGCAGCCGGAGTTCGAGGCCGCCGATCGCGTGCGCGAGATCATGACCCTGCTGCACGACCGCCTGCGCCTGGCGCAGGTCCTGCCGGAGACGCTCGACGAGGGCGACGTCGCGGTGACCATCGGGAGCGAGCACTCGCTCGAGCCGCTCCGTCCGTTCAGCATCGTCATCGGCAGGTACTCGGGCCACCGCGGGCCGGTCGGCTACGTCGGCGTCCTCGGCCCGACGCGGATGGACTACCAGCGCACGATCGGCGCGGTGCGCTACGTGGGGGCGCTCATGAGCGACCTCGTGAGCGCGATGGGGGAACGGTGATGGACGAGAACGTCGTCGAGACCGCGGCCGCGGACGACCTCGCGGTGAAGGTCGAGGCGCTCACGCGCGACCTGCAGCGCGAGCGGGCCGACTTCGCGAACTACCGGCGCCGCAACGAGCAGGAGCGCGCGGACTTCGCGCGCTTCGCGAAGACGGACCTGATCACGCGCCTGCTCGAGGTCCTCGACGTGTTCGACCGCGCGCTCGAGCACGTGCCTGCGGAGCAGCGCGACCAGCCCTGGGTCGAGGGCATCTGGCTCGTCGAGCGCCGCCTCCGCGACATCCTCGCGGCGGAGGGGCTCGAGGAGGTCTCGTCGGTCGGCCGGCCGTTCGACCCGCACGTCCACGAGGCCATCGGCCACGTCGACTCGGACGCCCCCGAGGGCACGGTCGTCGAAGAGGCGCGCAAGGCCTACAAGATCCACGACAAGATCGTCCGCCCCGCGCTCGTGACGGTCGCGAGGGCACGCACGGGCGTAGAAGGAGAGAGCTAGACATGGCAAAGGTCATCGGCATCGACCTCGGCACCACCAACTCGGCCGTCGCCTACATGGAGGCGGGCGAGCCGACGATCATCCCGAACGCGGAAGGCGGCCGCGTGACGCCGTCGGTCGTCGCGTTCACGAAGAGCGGGGAACGGCTCGTCGGCCAGGTCGCGAAGCGGCAGGCCATCACGAACCCCGAGAACACGATCTACTCGATCAAGCGCCTCATGGGGCGCCGGTTCGGCGACCCCGAGGTGCAGCGCACCGCGAAGATGGTCCCGTACAAGGTCCGCGAGGCGGGCCACGGCGGCGTCGACGTCGAGCTCGGCACCGGCGCGCGCCACTCGCCGCCGGAGATCTCCGCGATGATCCTGCAGAAGCTGCGGACCGACGCCGAGGCGTTCCTCGGCGAGAAGGTGACGCAGGCGGTCATCACCGTCCCGGCGTACTTCGACGACAGCCAGCGCCAGGCGACGAAGGACGCCGGCGTCGTCGCGGGCCTCGAGGTCCTGCGCATCATCAACGAGCCGACCGCGGCGTCGCTCGCGTACGGCCTCGACAAGAAGAAGGACGAGGTCGTCGCGGTGTACGACCTCGGCGGCGGCACGTTCGACATCTCGGTGCTCCAGCTCGGCGAGGGCGTCTTCGAGGTGAAGGCCACGAACGGCGACACGCACCTCGGCGGCGACGACTTCGACCAGCGGATCATCGAGTGGCTCATCGAGGAGTTCAAGCGCGACCAGGGCATCGACCTGAAGAGCGACCGGATGGCGCTCCAGCGCCTGAAGGAGGCCGCCGAGAAGGCGAAGATCGAGCTCTCCTCGACGCAGCAGTCGGAGATCAACCTGCCGTTCATCACCGCGGACCAGAGCGGCCCGAAGCACATGGTCATCACCCTCACGCGGGCGAAGCTCGAGCAGCTCACCGGCGACCTCGTCGAGCGCACGACCGGCCCGGTGAAGCAGTGCCTCGCCGACGCCGGCGTCACCGCGGCACAGGTCGACGAGGTCATCCTCGTCGGCGGCATGACGCGCATGCCGCTCGTCGTCGAGACGGTGAAGAAGCTGTTCGGGAAGGAGCCGCACAAGGGCATCAACCCGGACGAGGTCGTCGCGCTCGGCGCGGCGGTCCAGGCGGGCGTGCTGAAGGGCGAGGTGAAGGACGTCCTGCTCCTCGACGTCACCCCGCTGTCGCTCGGCATCGAGACGCTCGGCGGCATCACGACGAAGCTCATCGAGCGCAACACGACCATCCCGACGTCGAAGTCGCAGGTATTCACGACCGCGGCCGACGGCCAGACCCAGGTGGAGATCCACGTCGTCCAGGGCGAGCGCGACATGGCCGCCGACAACAAGAGCCTCGCGCGCTTCATCCTCGACGGGATCCCGCCCGCGCCGCGCGGCGTGCCGCAGATCGAGGTCTCGTTCGACATCGACGCGAACGGCATCGTGAACGTGAAGGCGCACGACAAGGCCACCGGCCGCTCGCAGCACGTCACCATCACGGCATCGAGCGGCCTGGCGAAGGACGAGGTCGACCGCCTCGTTCGCGAGGCGCAGTCGCACGCCGAGGACGACAAGCGCAAGCGCGAGCACATCGAGCTGCGGAACGACGCGGACAACCTCGCGTACCAGATCGAGAAGACGCTGCGCGACAACGCCGACAAGATCCCGGCCGAGGTGAGGACCGAGGTCGAGGGGAAGGTCGCGACGGTACGCGAGGCGCTGAAGACGGAGGACACCGACCGGATCCGCGCCGCCACGTCCGACCTCCGGACGAGCGCGTCGAAGATCGGCGAGCACATGTACAAGGCGCAGCAGGAGGCCCAGGCGGCGCCCGAGGCCGAGCCCGCCGGGGCCGCCGCCGGCCGCGCCGACGAGAAGAAGGACCAGGACACGATCGAGGGCGAGTTCACCGAGAAGCCGAGTTGAGACACTAGGTAGGTGGCTCGGGCCGATCACTACGCGGTCCTCGGGGTGGACCGGGGCGCGACCGCGGACGAGATCCGCAGCGCGTACCGGAAGCTGGCGCGCCAGTTCCACCCCGATGTGAGCGCTGACGCCGCCGCCGCCGAGCGCTTCAAGGAGGTCGCGCAGGCGTACGAGATCCTGTCGGACCCCGAGAAGCGCCAGCGGTACGACATGTTCGGGGCGAGCGAGTTCGGCGACGCGGCGGGCTTCGGGATCGACGACCTCTTCAACACCTTCCTCGGCGGCACCCGCCGCCGCGAGCGGGGCCCGGTGCGCGGCGCGGACCTCCGCCTCCAGGTCGACCTCGACCTCGAGGAGGCGGTCGCCGGCGCCGAGAAGGTGGTGCGCGTCCCGCGCCAGGAGACGTGCGGGCGGTGCCACGGGAGCGGCGCAGAGCCCGGGGCGAAGACCGCGACGTGCGGCACGTGCGGCGGCCGCGGCGAGGTCCGCCAGGTCCAGCAGTCGCTCTTCGGGCGGTTCGTCACCGTCGCGACGTGCCCGCGGTGCGCGGGCGCGGGCAAGACCGTCGATCAGCTGTGCACCGAGTGCCGCGGCGAGGGCCGCGTCCACGCCGAGCGCGAGGTCGCCGTGCAGATCCCGGCCGGGATCGACGACGGGCAGCAGATCCGCGTGGGCGGCGAAGGCGAGTCCGGCATGCGCGGCGGCCCGCCCGGCGACCTCTACGTGCTCATCCGCCTGCGCGAGCACCAGCGCTTCCGCCGCGAGGGCGACGACCTCCTCCACGTCCTGCGGGTCACGCCGGCGCAGGCGGCGCTCGGCGACGCGGTGACCGTGCCGACCATCGACGGCGGCGCCGCGCAGGTGAAGGTGCCCGCCGGGTCGCAGCACGGCCAGTCCGTGCGCCTGCGCGGCAAGGGCGTGCCGCGCCTCCACGGCAGCGGCCGCGGCGACCAGCTCGTGTACCTCGAGGTCGTCATCCCGCGCAGCCTCACGAAGGAGGAGCTCTCGCTCTACCAGAAGCTGAAGCAGCTCCGCCGCGACCCCGAGCGCCAGGACGACGGGATCCTGGGGAAGGTCAGGGATGCCTTCGGCGGGTAGCACCCGCTGGCTCGAGATCGCGGTCGCCTCGCACCCCGAAGCCGTCGAAGCGGTGAGCGAGATCCTCGACCGCGTGGGCTACAACGGCATCGCCATCGACGTGCCGCTCGACGACGGCCGGCCGCACGTCGTGAAGGCCTACCTCGTGAACGACCGCACCGCGAGGCAGAAGGTCCGCCGCGTGAAGGAGTGGATCGGCCGCCTGCGCGCGTTCGGGCTCGGGCCGGTCGGCGAGGTCGAGCTGCGGCGCATCGCCGACGAGGACTGGCTCGAGTCCTGGAAGGCGCAGTTCGCGCCGATCCGCGTCGGCCCGTTCTTCGTCCGCCCGTCGTGGTCCGACGCGCGCGATGAGGGCATCCCCCTCGTCCTCGACCCGGGCATGGCCTTCGGCACGGGGCTCCACCCCACGACGCGGCAGTGCCTCGACGCCGTCGGCGCGCTCGTGCTCGACGGCCGCTCGGTCCTCGACGTCGGGACGGGATCCGGGATCCTCGCCATCGCCGCGGCGAGGCGCGGCGCCCGTCCGGTCGTCGCCGTGGACAACGACCCGCTCGCCGTGCGCGCGGCCATCGACAACGCGCAGCGGAACGATGTGCGCGTCGACGTGCGGGAGGGCTCGGCCGGCGACGTCGCGGGCGCCTTCGACGTCGTCCTCGCGAACCTCGTCGCCGACGTCATCGTCCGGATCGCCCCGGAGCTGCGGGCCCGCGTGCGCGGGACGCTCGTCTGCAGCGGGATCGTCGAGGGGAAGGCCGCCGCCGTGGAGCGCGCGCTCGCGGACCAGGGCCTGCGCGTGACCGACCGGGGGCGGACCGACGGCTGGGTGCGCCTCACCCTGCGGTGAGCGCGCTCCACCGCTTCTTCGTCGACGACCTCGAGGCGCCGCTCACGGGCGAGCGGGCGCGGCAGGTCGCGGATGTCCTGCGGCTCGCCCCCGGCGACCGCGTCATCCTCGTGAAGGACGGGGAAGAGGCCGAGCTCGAGCTCCGGCGCGTCACGCGCGCGGCCGTCGAGGGCGCCGTCGTCGCGCGCCGCCCGGCGGCGGCCGAGCCGCGCGCCCGCGTCACCCTCGCGCTGCCGCTCCTGCGCGGCGACCGGAGCGAAGAGGTCATCGAGGCCGTGACGCAGCTCGGCGTGTCGCGGATCGTGCCGCTGGTGAGCGCGCGGAGCGTCGTGACAGAGCTGTCCGACAGGAAGCGCGAGCGCTGGCAGCGGATCGCCCGCGAGAGCGCCGAGACGGCGAGGAGGGGGAGGATCCCGGCGATCGAGGCCGTCGCGACGTGGGACGAGCTCTTCGCGCGGCTCGCCGCCCCGGTCTTCGTCGCGTGGGAGGAGGAGAGGGCTCTTCCTCTGATGCGGGCGATCGATGGCGCGACGGACGCCCTGTCGTTGGTCATCGGGCCGGAGGGAGGCCTCGCCATAGAGGAGGTCGCGATCGCACGGTCACGCGGCGCGACCACGGTCTCGCTCGGGCCTCGCAACCTCCGAAGCGAGACCGCTGCGGTCGCGGCCGTGGCCCAGGTGGTGGGAGTGCTCGCCTACACGTGAGGGATCGCTCCCCGCTCCTGGAGCTCGCTCCGGTCGTAGAGCGCGCGGTTGAGGAGCACCCTCCTCAACGGAGCTCCCGTCCGAAGATCCGCGACGACGTCGGCGGTGAGCCGGCGGATGAGGATGAGCGCGAAGATGACCAGGCCGCCGGCGACCGTCGGGGTCATCCCCAGGGTCTCCCGGATCGCCGCCGTCCAGACCGCGAAGGTGAGGAGCGCGGCGAGGGGCACGATGCGCGTCGGGCGCGGGCGCACGAGCGAGCGCGCCGCGACGGCGACGCCGAGCGGGACCGCGGCGATGCTCGCGGCGAGGACGTCGAGGGCCACGAGCGCGCCCCAGCCGGTCGCGTTCGCCCGGCCCCCGTCGAGGTCGTGGAAGATCGGCCACATCTGACCGGCGACCGCAGCGATCGCGCACAGCACGCGCGTCTCGACCGGCAGGCCGAGCGCCGCGGCGAGCCACACGACGAGCGCGCCCTTGACGCAGTCGAGCGCGCCGCCGACCGCGCCCCAGCGGACGCCGAGGACGGCGGCGAGGTTGCTCCCCCCGAGCTTGCGCGAGCCGACCGTGCGGAGCTCGATGCCGTGCCACCAGGCGACGAGCCAGGGGAACGAGATCGAGCCGAGGAAGTAGGCGAGCACGACGGCCGGCAGGTCCACGCGGCGTACTCTGCACGATCGTGGCGGACTGCATCTTCTGCAGGATCGCGGCGCACGAGGCGCCGGCAACGATCCGCTACGAGGACGGCGACGCCGTGGCCTTCGACGACCTCGGCCGGCGCGCCCCGCTGCACGTCCTCGTCATCCCGCGCCGCCACGTGGCGTCGCTCGCGGAGGCGGACGCCGCCACGATCGGCGCGGTGGGGGCGGCGGCCGCCCGCGTCGCGAGGGACGCGGGCTACGCCGAGCGCGGGTACCGGGTGGTGACGAACGTCGGCCCAGAGGCCGGCCAGAGCGTGCCCCACCTGCATTTCCACGTGCTGGCGGGCAGGCAGCTCGGTTGGCCGCCGGGGTGACCGGTACAATCCATCCCGCGGCGGGGATGAACTCCGCCGCCGCTCTGTCTCACGGGGCAGGGCGGCGAGAGGCGGGTGACGAACGAACTGACCGAGGTGATCATCGGCGACGGGGAGTCCTTCGAGGCCGCCCTGCGCCGTTTCAACAAGAAGATCCAGCAGGCCGGCATCCTCGCTGAAGCCCGCCGCCGCGAGTTCTACGAGCGGCCCGCCGCCAAGCGCAAGCGGAAGGAAGCGAAGCGCCGTAAGCGCTAGGGGGCGCCGCGAGGCCCGCCCATAGCACTGAAAGAGCGTCTCGAGAGCGATATGCGCGCGTCCGCCAAGGCGCAGGACGTCGTGCGCCGTGACACGCTGCGTTTCGCGCTGGCCGCCCTGCACAACGAGGAGGTAGCCCGGCGCAGGGCGCTGAGCGACGAGGAGACCCAGGACGTGCTCGCGAAGCAGGCGAAGATGCGGCGCGAGTCGATCGAGGCGTTCGACAAGGGTGCGCGCCTGGAGCTCGCCGCGAAGGAGCGCGCGGAGCTCGCGATCATCGAGAGCTACCTGCCGCAGCAGCTCACGAGCGACGAGGTCGTCGCGATCGCGCGCGCCGCGATCGCCGAGACGGGCGCGTCGGCCCCGGCCGACCAGGGCAAGGTCATGCAGAAGGTGATGCCGCAGGTGAAGGGCCGCGCCGACGGCAAGGTCGTTGCGGAGGTCGTCGGATCGCTGCTGCGAGGGGCGTCGTGAGCGTCGACGCCGAAGAGATCACCATCCTCATCCCGGACCCCGACGAGATGATGTTCGTCACCGGGACGAACGAGCAGAACATCGACCGCATCGAGCGCGAGTTCGGCGTGAAGGTCATCGCCCGCGGTGCCGAGCTGCGGATCAGCGGCGGCTCCTCACAGGTGGCGCGCGTGAGCGAGCTCGTCGCGGCCATGCGCGGCATCTCGGGGCGCGACCGGGACCTGCGCAAGCCGATGCTCGAGCGGCTCATCGGGGACGCGAAGGACGCGAGCGTCGTCGCGCCGGAGGAGATGCGCGAGCACATCGCGACGACGACGAGCGGGAAGCGCATCCGGCCGCAGTCCGAGAACCAGCGGCGCTACGTGGACGCGATCCGCCGGCACGACCTCGTGTTCGGGATCGGGGTCGCCGGGACCGGCAAGAGCTACCTCGCCGTGGCGATGGGCGTCGCGGCGCTCCGCGAGCACCGCGTCAGCCGGCTCATCCTCACGCGGCCGGCGGTGGAGGCGGGGGAGAAGCTCGGGTTCCTCCCTGGCGACATGCGCGAGAAGATCGACCCCTACCTCCGGCCGCTGTACGACGCCCTCTACGAGCTCATGCCGCCCGAGCGCTCGGCCCGGGCGATCGCGCGCGGGGAGATCGAGATCGCCCCGCTCGCGTTCATGCGGGGCCGGACCTTGAACGAGGCGTTCATCATCTTGGACGAGGCGCAGAACACGACGCCCGCACAGATGAAGATGTTCCTCACGCGGCTCGGCTACGGCTCGCAGGCCGTCGTCACCGGGGACGTGACGCAGGTCGACCTCGGCCCCGGCGAGCGGTCCGGGCTGAACGTCGCCCGGCAGGTCCTGGACGGCGTCGAGGGCATCGCCTTCGTCGACTTCGACGAGCGCGACGTCATCCGCCACGAGCTCGTCGCGCGCATCGTCCGGGCGTACGAGCGCCAGAAGGCGCCGGAGTGACCCGCTTCCGCCGGCCGCGCTCCGGCCGGGACCTCGTGCGGCAGGTCCGCGCCGTCGTGCGCGAGGAGCCGCGCGCCCGCCTCGGCGCGTTCGTCGTCGCGGTCGGCCTGCTCACGGCGCTCGCGATGCTGCTCGCCCCGCCCGCGTCGATGGCCTACTCCTCCGGCAGCGTCGCGGACCGCTCGATCAAGGCGACGCGCTCCGTCTCCTACGTGTCCGAGATCCTCACCGACGCCGAGCGCGAGCGCAGCGCCGCGCAGATCCCGAAGCAGTACCGGCGCGACCCCGCCATCGCCGTCGGCGAGACGGGCAGGCTCGCGGCGACGCTCGCGGCCCTCACGCGCGCGCGCACCGACCCCACGCTCACGCGCGACCAGCGCGTGGTGGCCGCGACGCGGACGCAGAGCTCCGAGGTGACCGGGCCGATCGCCGCGGACGCGATCGACATGCCGCAGGCGGAGTGGGACGCCGTCGCGAAGGAGGCGGACCGCACGCTCCAGAACATCTACGCGCAGGGGCTGCGCGAGGAGCAGGTACGGACGGCGGTCGCCGAGATCGGGAAGGCGCTGCCCCCGACGTGGAACGAGCGGCAGAAGCGCGTCGCCGTGGCGCTCGTGACGCAGCACGTGAAGGCGAACGAGCTCTTCGACAACACCGCGACCGTCGCGGCGCAGGCCGCGGCGTGGTCGGCGGTGAGGCCGGTCCAGGTCCAGGTGACCGCGGGCGAGGTCGTCGTCCGCGAGGGCAGCGTCGTCACGCCGCAGGACGTGGAGAAGCTCCGCGCGCTCGGCCTCGTCGATGAGGGTCCCGACCGCTCGATCGTGTTCGGCCTCCTCGGCTGGGCGTTCCTCGTGGCCGGCGTCGTCGGGCTGTTCATCGAGCGGTACGCGGAGGAGGCCTGGTCCGACGACCGCAGGCTCGTCCTCGTCGCGCTTTCGCTCGTCGCGCTCGTGGCCCTCGCGCGCGTCCTCGTCCCGGGCCACACGCTCGCCGTGTACTTCGCCCCGTACGCGGCGGTGGCGATGATGCTCACGGTCCTCGTCGGCGGCCGCACCGCGCTCGCGACGCAGATCGCCGCGGCGCTGCACTTCGGCATCCTCTCCGGACGCGTCGACATCATCGCGTACGTGCTCGTCCCCGCGCTCCTCGGCATGGCGGCGATCCGCCGCGCGACGACCGCGCGCGAGTTCGTCTCCGGCGCGTTCAACGTCGCGGGCGGCAACCTCGGCGTCATCGGCGCGTTCCTCTTCGTCTCGCGCCCGACCGACGTCATCGGGCTGCTCCAGCTCGCCGCCGGCGCCGCGACGAGCGGCGCGCTGTCGGGGCTCGTCGCCTTCGGCGCGATAGTCCTCCTCGGCCACCTCTTCCGGATCACGACGGTGTTCGAGCTGCGCGAGCTCGCGGACCCGGACCACCCGCTCCTCCGCCAGATGCTCCTGCGCACGCCGGGCACGTACCACCACTCGCTGCTCGTGGCGAACCTCGCCGAGCGCGCCGCGGAGGTCATCGGCGCCGACACGCTCACCGCGCGCGTCGGCGCGTATTACCACGACATCGGCAAGATGCGGAACCCGCTCGCGTTCATCGAGAACCAGACGGGGACGAACCCGCACGACGAGCTCGACCCGCTCGTCTCGGCGCAGATCGTGTCGGCGCACATCCGCGACGGCCTCGTGCTCGCCGAGCGCTACCACCTGCCCGAGCGGATCAAGGAGATGATCCCGGGGCACCACGGCACGTCGCTCGCGAAGTACTTCTGGCAGATCGCGAAGGAGCGGGGCCAGAACGTCGACGAGGCCGCGTTCCGCCATCCGGGGCCGAAGCCGCGCAGCCGCGAGGCGGGCATCGTCATGCTCGCCGACGGCACCGAGGCGTCGGTGCGCTCGCTCCCCGAGAAGAACGCCGACACCATCCGCGCGATGGTCGACCGCATCGTCGAGGAGCGCGTGTCCGACGGGCAGCTCGACGACTGCGACCTCACGCTCCGGGACATCCACGCCATCAAGGACGCGTTCTGCGACCTCCTCCTCGGCGTGTACCACGAGCGCATCCCGTACCCGGAGGACCGCATCGCGCGCATCGACACGCGCGCGGCCTCCTCGAGCTAGCGCCATCCGCATCACCGTGGCGGGCAGCGCGCCCGTCGACCTCGCGGTGGTGCGGCGCGCGATCCGCGCCGCGCTGCGCCCGTACGGCCTTCCGCGCGATGCGCAGGTCGCGCTCGCTTTCGTCGACGACGACGCGATGCGCGCGCTGAACTGGGCGCACCGGAAGAAGGATCGGACCACGGACGTGCTGTCCTTCGGCCAGCGCCTCGCGCGGCGCGCGAAGGGCGCCGCCGCGGCGGCCGCGCTCGAGCGCGAGCCCGACGGCTCGCTCGAGCTCGGCGACATCGTCATCAGCGCCGCGCAGGCCGCGCGGCAGGCGAAGCGCGGGCGCCGCACGCTGGAGGCGGAGATCGCCTTCCTCGCGGCGCACGGGGCGCTGCACCTGCTCGGGTTCGACGACGAGACCGCCGCGGGCTATCGGGAGATGGTGCGCCTGGGCACGGCCGCGCTCCGACAGGTTAAGCGGGCGTAAAGAGCGCCGGGAATGCGTCCCTGGATACACCTGCTCGCCCGGCCGCTGCGCTAGAACAGGCGGCGATGCGGTGGGCTGCGGCCACCCTCATCGCCCTCATCGCTGTCCTGTCGCTGCCGCTCGCCGCGACGCCCGCCCGGGCTGCGAGCCTGAGCGCCCGGCTGGCCCCCCTGGTCGACGGATTCGGCGGCGGGGCCGCGGTCGTCGTCGCCGACCCGGCCACGACGCAGGCCCTCTTCGCGCGTGACGCCGACCGCGAGGTCATCGCCGCGTCGCTCTACAAGCTCGCGATCCTGACCGCGGTCGAGGAGCAGGTCGAGCGCGGCCTACTGCGGTACTCGGACACGATCGTGATCGAGCCCTGGGACATCACCGCCGACGGATCCTTCGAGGTGCCCGGTACGGAGCTCACGGTCGACGAGGCGCTCGAGGCCATGATCACGCTCTCCGACAACGGCACGGCCGTGCACCTCTGGCGAGCGCTCGGCGGCAGCGCCGTGAACGCGCTCCTCGAGCGCAGCGGCGTCAGGGGCTTCCACGTCGCGACGAGCATCGACGACGACAACCACGTCACGGCGGGCGCCGTCGCGCAGTGGTTCGGCAAGGTGCAGAAGGGCGAGCTCGTCTCCCGCGCCGCCTCGCAGCGGATGCTCGCGCGGCTCGGGCGCCAGCACATCGGCGACCGCATACCCGCGCAGCTGCCGGAAGGCACGCGCGTGGCGCACAAGACCGGGAATCTCCCGGGCCTCGTGCACGACGCCGGCATCATCTTCACGCCGCGCGCGCAGCGGATCGTCGTCGCGATGACGTGGGAAGCCGACGATGCGGCGGCGAGGGAATTCATCGCGCACGTCGCCTCGACGGTGTACAGCGACGCCATCGCGGCGCCTGCGTCGGCCCGCTACCGCGTGCCATCGGCGCCTCAGTACGTGCAGCAGGGCTCGGCCTTCGTGATGGAAGCGCTCGTCGAGAACGCAGGGGACGAGGACTGGGCGCCGCGGGGGATGTGGATGACGTGGGAGCTGCGCGACGCCTCGAACGCCGTCGTCGCCCGCGCGCCGCGCCCGATCGACCTCGGCGGCGTCCGCAGCGGCGGATCGACGACCGTCGCCGTGTCGTTCACCGCGCCGGCGAGACCCGGGGATCATCGCCTCCTCCTCGGACTCGTGGACGGGACCGGGCGCAGCCTCGCTCAGCTCGGTGTCGCGACGGTCACGGTGCCGGTCCGCGTGCACCTGCCGGTCGTAGCGCGGACCGAAGTGCGCGTTCCGTCGCTCATGCACCGGCGCGAGGCGTCGCTGCTCGAGGTCTCCTATCGGGCGTTCGACAAGGTGCGGCTCGAGGACCACACGCTCGCGCTCGCCTGGCGCTTCGTCGATCCGGCGACCGACCGCATCGTCGCGCAGGGGCGACAGGCGCTCGGGACCATCAAGACCTACGAGGAGGTCGGCGGATCCTTCGCGCCGCTCGTGGCCCCCAACCTTCGCGGGACATACCGGCTGGAGTACGAGATCGTCGAGCGTGGCTTCCTCGCCGGCGTCGCGGAGCGTGCGACCGTGGAGATCCTCGGCCCGCGGACGTTCGGTGATGAGGCGGGGCCCACGTCGCAGCAGCGCAGGGCCACCGAGCAGCAGCTGCCGCGCCCGACCGCGACTGCGACGCCGCGTCCGGCGGTCACGCCATTCATCCCCCTCACGACCCCGCGGCCCGTGCCGCGCCCGAGCGCCGTGCCGTAGCGGGCGCTCAGCGCCACCGCGTGAGGATGTTCTCCCGCTGGAAGGCGGCCCGCGCCACGGCGAGCACGACGACGTCGATCGCGGCGAGCGTGAGCGTCGCGCCGACGATCGAGGCGTCCCCGAGGACGACCCGGCCGGTCACCTGCGCGATCCCGAGCGCGACGATCGGGACGACGATGAGCCCGCCGATCTGCTGCGCGACGCGCACGTCGTTCACGCGCGTCGAGATGAGGATCCCGAGGTTCACCGAGAGCGCGGTGAGCAGCGAGACGAGGAGGACCGTCGCGAGGACCCACGCCGGCGCCGACCGGCGTCGCGAGGAGCGGCTCGAGCGTGCGCGCGGTCTTCTCGCCGATGACGGAGTAGATGGCGATCGTGAGCGGCACGACGGTGGGGATGAGCGGGAAGAGGATGAGGAAGTACCGCGCGACGAGGCCCTGCACGGCCCGCGTCGGGTCGAGGCCGGCGACGGCGGGGGCGGCGGCGTAGATCGCGCGCGGGTCGCGCTCGCTCGGCGGGAAGCGCGCCGAGCTCGCCACGGCGAGCACGCCGGCCATGAGGATGACCGCCGGCGGGAGCAGCGTCATGCCGACGAGGAGCTCGTTCCCGAGCGCCTCGCGCCACTCGCGCGCGCGCACCGAGGTGACGATCGCGCCGCGCGCGCGAGGGCCACGCTCACGACGACCCCTCCTCGTGGACGATCCGCAGGTACACGTCCTCGAGCGAGACGCGCCGCTCGCTGACGAACGCGACGTCGGCCCCGCTCTCGACGAGCGCACGGACGACGGGCGGGTCCGTGCGCAGCGGGTCGTCGGTGCGCACGATGATCGCGCCGTCCTCGAGCCACGCCTCGCGGACGCCGGGCACCGCGCGGACGCGCTCGAGGTGGTGCGGGAGCGGGGCGGGCACGACCCGGGCCTCCACGGTCCGGCCGTACAGCTCCGCGCGGAGGCGGTCGGCCTCGTCGAGGTCGCGCGTGCACAGGAATTCCGTCCGCCCCTCGCTCGCGAGCGATGTGATGAGCTCGCGCACGGTCCGCGCGGCGTCGGGGTCGAGGCCCGTCGCGGCGATCGCGACCTTCTGCTTCATGCCGCGCGAGAACGTCGCGACGGGGCGGTCCCTCTCCTCGCGCATGCCCATGAGCCCGAGGTAGCGGTCGAC
>Ga0194120_10007001_pt1 | contig 15639 bp, 12 predicted proteins | sample TA2MahCa65mmetaG_FD_148642 | JGI IMG/M metagenome (GOLD analysis project Ga0194120, IMG submission 148642) | Freshwater microbial communities from Lake Tanganyika, Tanzania - TA2015019 Mahale Deep Cast 65m | ecosystem: Environmental > Aquatic > Freshwater > Lake | place: Tanzania: Lake... | reverse complement strand
GGCGCGAGCGTGGGCGCCGGCGTCGGGGCCAGCGTGGGAGCCTGCGTCGGGGCGAGCGTGGGCGCCGGCGTCGGGGCCAGCGTGGGTGCCGGCGTCGGCGACGGCAGCTTGCGGCGGCGGCCCCAGCCCGTGTGGCTCTGAACTCCGAAGAGGTCCTCGCCCGGCTCGGAACCGTCTTCCGCTACACCCGCGCCGGCCAGCGGAGGCAGGACGCGACCGCAGCCCACGGTGGCGGCCAGAGGGGAGATTGCCAGCGCTAGCGTGACAGAGGCCAGCAATCGGCGTCGAAAATCAGGAACCCTGTACATCCGGGCGCTCCTTTCCGCGGCCAGATGCCGCAAGCGCCCCAAGCTACGCCCGCGCCGATTTCCTCCGGCAAAAATTCTCTTAACGATTCGACTAACTGACTCCCGCTTGCCTCCCGCACGATTGGCCTGACGCTTCCCCGCCACCGCCAGGAGAAACGCTTGCTTCGCACCAACCCCGGGCCCGGCCCGACCGTACTCTTCTACCTGGATCGGCTCGCCGTCGGCGGTCCCGAACGCGTCGTCGTCAACCTGGTCGCGGGCCTGGCCGGCGCGGGCTGGCGGCCGGCGGTCGCGCTCGATCAGGCGGCCGGCGAGTTGCTCCCCGAGATCCCGCCCGGCGTGCCCGTCTTCGACCTGGGCGCGCGCCGCTTCCCCCGGGCGGTCAAGCGCCTGGCCGACCTGCTGTCGCGCGAGCGGCCCGACATCCTCGTCTCGCAGCGAGCCTACCTGAACGTCGCCGCCGCCCTGGCCCACGCGGGCGCCCGATCCGCCTCCACGCGCCTGGTGCTGGCGGAGCACACGCTCCTCGCCCGCTGGCTGCGCGATCCGCGCATGCCGCGCCGCCCGGTCGACCAGATCCTGCCCCTGGTGCTGCCCGCGCTCTCCAGGCGGGCCGACGCCGTCGTGGCCATCTCGCGGGGCGTGGCGCGTGAGATGCGGCAAGTGCTGGGCGTGCCGGCCGAGCGCATCCGCGTCCTCTACAACCCGGTCGTGCCGCCAAACCTGGGTGCCCTGGCCAGCCGCCCGGTCGAGCCTCCCTGGCCCGCCGACGGCCTGCCGCTGATCGTCGGGGCCGGCCGATTGAGCCCCGAAAAGGGTTTCGACCTCCTCCTGGAGGCATTCCGGCAGGTCTTGCAGGTACGCCCGGCGCGCCTGGCGATCGTGGGCTCGGGGCCCGAGGGCCCCCGCCTCGAAAGGCTGGCCCGGGATCTGGGGATCGCCGAGCGCACGGTCTTCCTGGGATACCGCCCCACGCCGTACGACTGGCTGGCCCGGGCCGACCTCTTCGTCCTGTCCTCGCTGATCGAGAGCTTCCCCACCGTGCTCATCGAGGCGATGGCCCTGGGCAAGGCGGTCGTCGCGTTCGATTGCCCGGAGGGCCCCAGGGAGATCGTGACGGACGGCGTGGACGGCCTGCTGGTCCCGGCCGGCGACGTCGGGAGGCTCGCGGGAGGAATCCTGCGCGTGCTCGCCGATCCGGCGCTGGCCGCCCGCCTCGGGGATGGGGCGCGGCGCCGCGGGGCCGACTTCGGCGTCGAACCGGCGGTAGCCCGCTACATGGAGTTCTTCGCCGGGTTGCTGGCGGAGGCGCGCCCGCGGCGCGCGGGCGCGCGGCCCGCCGAGGAGGTCCGCCCTTGAACGTCCTGATCGTCATCAACAAGCTGGGGCTGGGAGGCGCGGAGCACTTCGTGCTCGGCCTGTCGGCCGAACTGTGCCGCCGCGGGCACCGGGTCTGGGTCGCCGCGGACGCCGGCCCCCTCGCGGGAATGCTCGATCCGCGCGTCACCTGGGTACGGTGCGCGGCCCACGACAAGTCCCCGCGCGGCATCCTGGCGCTAGCGCGCACGATCGCCGACCTGGTGGCGGCGCACGGCATCGCGGTGGTCCACGCCAACTCGCCCACGACCGCCCTGGCCGCTCGCCTGGCCTCGTCACTCCCGTTTCGAGCCCGGGGTTCACGGCGCCGGGTGGCCGTGATCGCCTCGGCCCATGGCGTCTGGCGCGATCGGGTCAAGGCGGGGGTCGCGCTCATGTTCAGCCTCGGGGCCGACAGCGTGGTGGGGTGCTCGGACTTCATCCGGCGCGATCTCCAGCGGCGGGGCCTGCTCGCCCGGGAAGTCCGCACCATTCACAACGGCGTTCCCCAACCGGACGCGCCGGCCGATCCGGCGTGCCGCCCGGCCGTGCGAGCGGAGTGCGGCCTGCCGCCAGACGCTCCTCTCGTCGTGACCGCCGCCCGCCTGGCCGATCAGAAAGGGCTCCACCACCTGCTGGCGGCCTTCCCGGCCGTGCGGGCGCGCGTGCCCGGGGCCGCGTTGCTCGTCGCCGGCGAGGGCGAACGGCGGGCCGATCTCGAACGCGAGGCCCGCGACCTGGGCCTCGACGGGGCGGTGCGCTTCCTGGGCCGCCGAGACGACGTTTCGCGCCTGCTCGCGGCCGCCGACGTCTTCTGCCTACCGTCGCTGTCCGAAGGGCTGCCGCTGGCCATCGCCGAGGCCATGGCGGCGGGTCTGCCCGTCGTGGCCACGCCTGTCGGCGGCGTGCCCGAGATAGTCCAGGATGGCGAGACCGGCTTCCTGGTGCCGCCGGGGGACGCCGGGGCCCTCGCCGCACGCCTCGCCGCGCTCCTGGCCGACGCGCGCCTGCGCGAGCAGATGGGCGCATGGGGGCGTCTGCGGGCTTCCCGGCACTTCTCGCTCGAGCGGATGGCCACCCGCTTCGAGGCCCTCTACGAGCGTCATGCCCGATAGGCAGGAGGAAGGATGTCCGAAGCTTTCGTCAGGACCAGCCTGGAGACGGCCCGCCAGTTGCTCGACCGAACCTCGCGGGAAGCCGCGGGAAGTATCGTCGCGGCGGCCGATCGCCTGGTGGCGGCATTCGCCGCCAGCAACAAGGTGCTGCTGTGCGGCAACGGCGGCAGCGCCGCGGACGCGCAGCACCTGGCGGCCGAACTGGTCAGCCGCTTCAGGGTGGAGCGTCGGGCGCTGCCGGCCATCGCCCTGACCACCGACTCCTCGATCCTGACGGCCATCGCCAACGACTACGATTACGAACGGGTCTTCGCCCGGCAGGTCGAGGCCCTGGGCCAGCCGGGAGACATCCTCGTGGGCATCAGCACGAGCGGCAACTCCCGCAACGTGGTCGCGGCGATGCGGATCGCCCGCGACCGCGGCATGTGCCGGATCGCCCTGCTGGGGAGCGGCGGCGGGGCCGCGGCGGCCTTGGCCGATCTCGCCATCGTCGTGAGTTCGGCCGACACGCCGCGGATCCAGGAGGCGCACATCGCGATCGGCCACATCCTGTGCGAGCTGGTCGAGCGCAGGCTCTGCGAGCAGGCCGCGGCGACGGTTCGATCGCGTGGGAGTAGTGCGCTCCCGATCAAAGCCTCGTAGCTGGCTGGCGGCTGCGGTCTCCGGCGCCATGCCACCTTGATCTAGATGGTGGCGACAATCGTCGCGGAAATCGGGATCTTTTCGCCTCCTCTGACTGTCGCAGGGCCTCGACGATCTTTCCCGGCCGGCCGTGACCGGCAGGCGACCGGAAACCGACGGCAATATCTTGACGCCCCCCCACCAGTGCTTAACTGCTCCTTGGTCTATACATTACCTCAGAGAAGAGGAGGCGTGGCGTATGGAGCCACTGCAGTTGTTCCACTGGACTCGGTTTTGGCGGGCGACGAAGTTCTTCATGGCGCCACTTTTGGTCGTAATCATGGCGACGATGGGCTGCGGACGAATGCCCGGGCAGACTTTTCCATCGCCTGGGTCACGACCAGGTCGCCAGGTGCAGGCTGTTTCCACGCACAACGTGGGCGTCGGGTACAGCACGATCACGAACCAGTTCTTCTTGTTCTCGGACTACGAGGCAGCCAAACTGGCGCCAGAAGCTGTCGGCGCCTTTCTTGTTGCCTTGGAGGGGTATGAAATCTTCGGCGCCGTGCCGAACTACTCCGGTCGAATCGACGCGCGAGTGCGCACGCCAAGTGGCTGGGAAGCTCTAGTTTCGACCGGAATCGATCGCTTCTACTACGGGAACGGAGAATACGATTGGCCTGCCGAGATGGCAAGCACGAACCGCGACGTCACGACCGCGCAGTTCAGCTCGGTTACGTCCATCGCCTCGACGCTAACGGCATCTCCGTCGTCGGCCCCTCGTGATGTCGTGTCCGAGGCGACCGCCAGTGGGACACGTACGACGGGTTCCGTCTGGGCCGATGTAAGGCTGGTGCTCGCTGCGATCGGCGTCTGGGCAAGAGTTCAGCCACAAAGCGCATGGAGCGGTGGCGGTGGGGGCAGCGGGCAGACCGCGAGCGGGAGTACCGAGACAGTCTGGCCGGCGCGGTTCATCGCCGTGGCTTCAAACCTCAGCAGCCGTTCGGTGAGTTTGGTCGAGTGGATGCCGGAGTCGTCCAGCAACTCCGCTGTCGTCAAGCTCGAGTCGGTAGAATTCGCCTCGGGCTCAACAACACCCTCAGCCATCTCCATCGGGGTCCGGCATCCGAGCGCGAGCGGGCAGATCGACATTCTTCGCTACTCGCTGGCCAATCTTCATGCCACTGACTGGCGCGATCTACTCGCCAGCCAGCTACCACCGCTGGACGAAGCGGTGCTTCAAGAGCAGCTTGCGGCTTTCTCGGCCAGCAGCCCCTCTATAGTTGGGACGTCTACGCAGGATCTTGTCGACGCTGCGCTGTCGAACCCGATTCGCTCTACTGCCAAGCAAGAGGCTGCTTTGATCCTCGCAGCCATAGCCTCTCTGAACTTCAGCGCCACGGCCGAAGAGATTCCTATGTCGCTGCCAATGGAATCAAACGAGGTGGTTCCGCAAGCGACTTTAGCCATTTCATACAACCCTGCGACCGACGAGCGGCAGCCAATCACGGATCCCACAACGCTCTCGCAGGCCCAAGGGGATCCCGGAAAGTTCGTGGTCTGGCTCAAGGCAGCGGGCCTCACTCCGGATGGGCGTGCAAGAACGCTGACTTACCAGGTCAACTACGCGGGAAGCGTCAGAGCTTACAAGCTTTGGTTCGCAGTGCCGCGCGCCTGGGTGGATCCTGGTCCAAACTTCGTCGTCTCGCAAGAAGACTGGTCTTCGGCACTCGACCATTTCAATTCCGGCTACGCGCCGTACAAGGTTCAATGGCATGGAGCCGCCGTTCTCGCAGTTGAGATCTTTGTTGGTCTAATAGCCGCCGCGGTAGGTCTTTGGACGATTCTCCCCGACACGACCCCTTCGCCTTCTCCCACTCCCACCTTAACTCCGACCCCCACCCCGGCGCCCGAGCCCACACCACGGACCTATCGGATCTGGGTTCACCGGGACGCCTATTACCTCAGTCCAACCTCTTTTCCGGCAGGCACTTTCGATCTTGGGCCGGTGACTCTTGATGGTCCAGATGACCAGTTCGTCGTCCTTCCAATCAACAACTCTGACTTCGGCTACCTTGTCGCCAGACGGCCAAATGGTACGACATACTCACCTTGGGGGGCTAGTCAGCCGATCAACCCAAGGACAGCATGGGGACAGTGCTATCTGGATGGCTGCCAATATGGTACATTTTGAGTAAATTGGAGCCTTGGGCCATTCCTTGGAGCTCACCGCTAGCAAACCGAGTGTCCGAGGTAGATGCCCTTGGCCAAGTTGCCCACGGTGGCCTCGCACGCCGGCCCTGAATAAACCAGAAGTGATGAGTGCTTGAGGCAACGTTAGAGCCCATGCAACTGTTGGTGGCCAGTCAGATCGCTGTAATCCTCGTCGGGCTGGTTTGGCTGGGTGTTTTGGCGGCAAGACCTGGCATCATTGTCAAGGGCTCCGGGTGGGCGACGGGTAAGGGCTTGGAGCGCTGGAAGAACCCGTGGCTGTGGGCCATGGTGGCCGCGTCCACACTCGATCTTTTGGGCCGTCTTCCCCTAGGCGAAGTCTCTGGCCAAATTCCTATCGCTGCAAATTGCCTTTGGCTGTCCCTAGTGGGAAGAGACCTAGGTGAGAGACTGATCAGCGAGAAGGCTGGGAGGCACGGCTACAAGTACCTGGCCGCTAGACTTCAAGAGACCCAGATTATCGGCAGAACAGGTGTATTCGGATGTGCCATCGTAGCTATTTTGCTTTTTATCCACGTTGCCTCCTTGCTACAGCACTCCGGCGCCTTTGATTTCAGCCAAACTGCCTCCGAACTGTCATATTGGTTCAAGTTACTGCTTGTAGTGAGGGTATCCGCTGAGTTCATGCTCCTCGATAGCAGAATCAGGGATGAATCGGCGTCACTTGCACCAGGAAGTCTGGTTGGTCTCACTGTGGCGTTCATCTGCTTCATATGGGTGGTGGTTTCGGTGCTTTCTGCTTCGAAGGACTTCACCCTTGCGTTCGGCGCTCTCTTCGTGATAGCTCTAGGGGTAGTGACAGTGGCTTGGGGAAGCGAAGGCGACTAGGTTCGGTCATCGACATCCTGAGCCCCGCGTTGACGAGCGTTGAGTTTGTTTTCGCACTGCGAGTAGACTTGGGTCCTTGCTTGCCTCACGAGTGTCCCCGGCATCGATCAAGAACCAGGTTCGGAGCCCGTCGAATCGCCGCTCTGCTTCCGAACCGGAGGGAGGACCTTCGGTCGTGGCAAGCCTCCGCTCTTGAGAGCGCGAACTTGCGAGACCATACGCGTGACGTGCTTGACGGCGTACTTCTGCAGCCGCTCGTCGAGCACGCGCACGCCCAGGCCCTTCCCCAGCAGGACCCCCGCCTCCCCCCGGTGGCCGAAGCGGATGCCGTCCGGGCTGATATCGTCCGACAGGAGCAGCGTGCCGCAGGAGCCTTCGACGAAGGCCACGTCCTCGCAGTAGGCGGCCAGGTGGCGGCCCGCGGCGGACAGGACGGCGGTCTCGCCCACCTGGCTGCCGATCTGGTAGCGAATCCCGTGCCGGCGGGCCATGCGCACGATCTGCAGCGCCCCCGAGAGCCCGCCGCACTTCGAGACGCCGATGTTGAAGAAGTCCACCGCGCCGGCCGCGATCAAGGCTTCGGCGTCGGCTGGCGTCACGAGCGACTCGTCGGCCATCACGGGTACGGGGCATTCCCGCTTGAACCGGGCCAGCTCTGCCGCGGATCCGGGTGGCAAGGGTTGCTCCACGGCCTCGATACCGCAGGCCGCGACCGCCCACAGCACATCCAGGGCGCGCGGGGCGGTCCAGGCGCCGCGGGCATCCAGCCGCAGCGAAGCCTCCAGGCCGATGGCGTCACGCACCGCCCGGATCCGCTCGATATCGTCGGGAAGACCCACCTCGAGCTTGAAGGCGCGCAGGCCGATCGCCTTCAACTGCTTGACCTGGGCGAGAGCCCCCGCCGGTTCGGTCGTGGCCGCGATCAGGCCGCCGTACACCACTCTCTGGCGGGCCGGGGGGAGGACGTTGACCATGCAGCGGTTGCGGGTTCGCAGGCCGCAATCGAGGATCGCGAGTTCCAGGGCGCAGGAGCCGGCGCCGATCCCGGCCGGCGAACGATCGCTCGCCTGCAGCAACTGGCCCAGGGCGATGATGTCTTCGGCCGTCTGGATCTCGGGCAACTCGGTGTCGGCCAGCGCCGGCCAGAGCCCGTCGGCCACCCGCCGCAGCGCTTCCTCGGGGGATTCGCCGGCGGACCTGCGGGGCGCGCCCTCTCCGTAGCCCACCTCCCCGCTCTCGTCTTCCACGCGCACCACCACCGCCTCGTACCAGGCGCGATCGCGGGCGGCGTCCCGGAAGGCCTCGACGAACGGGATGCGCACCGCCCAGCCGGCCATCGCCTTGAGACGCACCCGACTCTCAGTTCTCGACCAGGCCCTTGGCCACGCCCGCGCTCTCCCCGAAGTACCGCTTGCTGAACGGGTTCTCGCGCAAGGCCATCTCGCAGATCGTGAACGCCTCGTCGTCGTCCAGATCGTAGAAGTCGGCATACGCCACCAGAGCGTCCAGGCCGCGCTCGGCCTGCTGGACGTCGGCCTCGGACCGGTAGCCGAACCATTCCAGGGTCTCGGCCGACAGACCGCGGTGCACCGCCAGGGCCGTGGCGATGCGCCGCGCCGTCCGGCTGAGGAGGTATTCGAAAGCCACCAGCTCGCACAGCGCCGCGAGGCCGACCTCCTTGAGGGTGCCATAAAGGAGCGGTTCGACGGCCACCTGGCGCATGTCCTGAGCCGCGAGGCCCTCGAGCTCGGGAAGCGCCGGGCCGAGGCCGGCTCCTCTGGCCAGCTCCCGCAGCATCCCGGGCTCGCTGGCGGCATCCGCGGTTCCGAGTTCCTCGAGCAGCTTGCGCAGGAGGTCGGGTGCCGCGTCGGGCGGGGCCAGGGCGAAGAGGAATGCCAGCGCCTGCGGGGCCCGCAAGTGGTAGCGCACGACATGGGACAGGAAGCGATCGTAGGCCTCCAGCGGCGCCGTCCCCTTCTCGAACGCCACGAAATCCGGGCCAGCCGTGAAAGCTGCCACGTGTTTCCGGTATAGCGCTTCGATCCGCTGCCGCAGCGGCATGTCGGCGGAGTCCTCCAGGGACACTACCACATCCCCGGAGCAACATACCCATCAAGCGCCGTCGACCCTGGATCGGGCGAGAAAAAACCGCGAGACCCGCCGACCATTGGCCGGGGATCTCGCGGGACGCGTCCCGTCCGACGGGCTGCCAACCCGGAAGGTACTCCGGGCGTGGGCCCTTCCGGGGGGCATCGTGGGTTACCCCCGGAATTCGACTGTCGTCACGGTCACGGGACCGGACCGAGTGCTGTCGCCAGTCGCTCGATGCGGAGCCCTACGATACCTCCGCGGGGGAAAGAGTCAATACGGATCTTTCCTTTGATTAATTTAGCAAGACCTTAACCTTCCCTCCCTATAATGCTTAACAGCATGGCCAACATCCGCTTGCGCTCCCCCGCGCTATTGCCGATCCTGGTGCTGCTCGCCGGCTGCGGAGCGACGCCCGGACTCGCCGGCTCCCCGACCTCGCCGTCCTCTGCCCAGGCGCTGAAGCTGCCGCGCCTGCTCCCGGACGATGACGAGCGCATTCCGGCCGGCTACTACAAGGAGGCCGAAGGCAAGGAAGGCAAGGCGCTCGTGGCGGCCCTGCACCGCATCGTGGCGGGCCACATGGACCTGGGCTACGACCGCGCCCGGGACGTGCTCTTCGGCACGATTGCCGACGCCGACGGCGACGATCGGGTCGAGGACCTCTACACCGGAGAGGAACGGGACGGTATCCGGGACCGCAAGACCGCCTACAGCAAGGGAATGAACACCGAGCACACCTGGCCCCAGAGCCTGGGCGCCCAGGGCGCGGCGCAGGCGGATCTCCACCACCTGCAGCCGTCCGACATCAAGATCAACGGCTCGCGCGGCTCGCTGCCCTACGGCGAAGTCGTCGGCGCCCCGTTCTCCTCGTTTCCCGGCCGGGACGGGGACAGCGTCATGGGCAACAGCCGCGACGGCATCCTGGTGTTTCAGCCCCGGCCGTCGGTGCGCGGGGACATCGCCCGCGGCTTGCTTTACTTCTACACGACCTACGCCGTGACGAGCATGGGCGCCCTGAATACGCCCAAGCCCGATCTGCGGAATTTCCGCTTCGAGACCCCCGTGCTGCTGAAGTGGAACCAGGCCGATCCGCCGGACGCGATGGAACGCGCCCGCAACGAGGCGGTCTTCCGGGCGCAGGGCAACCGCAACCCGTACGTCGACCGGCCGGGCTGGGCCGACAAGATCGGGCTGTAACGCCGGCCGGGCCGGCGGGGCGCTAGAATGATCCCGGCACGGCCCCCGATCGCGGGAGAACGGGGCGCCCGCCTCAGGTGACGACCGGATGGACCCCGAATCACTCCAGCGCCTCGAGTGGCCGGCCGTGGTCGGCCACCTGGTGGCGTGCGCGCTCACTCGCCACGGGGCCGATCGATGCCGCGACGTCGAGATCCTGACCGACCCGCGCGACGTCGCCGAGGCCCTGGCCCTGACCCAGGAAGCGCGCTACCTGGCCACCATGACGCAGGGGATTCCGCTGGGCGGATGCCACGATCTGCGTGAGGCGTTGCGCCGCGCCGAACAGGGCGGAGTGCTCGATCCGCAGGCCTTGCTCGCCATCGCCGATACCCTGGGCGTCGCGAAACGCGTGCGGGACTTCCTGGATAGCCATGCCGAGGCCTTCCCGCGCCTGGCTGAGCTAGCGTTCCCGCTCTCGCCGCTGCCGGAACTAGCCCGCGAGTTGCACCGCTGCCTCGATTCCACGGGGCAGGTGCGCGACGACGCCTCCGCCGATCTGGCGAGGATACGGCAGCAGATCGCCCGGCTGCAGGCCGGCATCCGGGCCGAGGTGCAGCGCATGCTCTCGCGGCTGGCCGAGTACCTCCAGGAGAGCCTGGTGACGGTGCGCGGCGACCGCTACGTCCTCCCCGTGCGCGCCGAGTTCAAGACCAAGGTGCCGGGCCTGGTGCACGACCAGTCCGCCTCCGGCCAGACGCTCTTCATCGAGCCGATGGCCCTGGTGAACCTCAACAACGACATCCTGAAGGCCCGCCTCGACGAGCGCGACGAAGTCGCCCGCATCCTGGAGGAACTCACCGATCTGGTCGCCGGAAACCTGTGGGAGCTGCGCGCCACCGACGAGGGCCTCGCCGAGGTCGATTTCGCAAGTGCCCGCGGCCGCCTGGCCGATCGCTGGGACGGCCATGCCCCGCGCGTCGAGAGTGCGGGGCCGATCAGGTTCTACAAGGCCCGCCACCCCCTGCTGGTGGAGGCCAGGCTGGCCGATCCGCAGCGGGCGGTCGTCCCCGTCGACCTCGTGCTGGAGAGCCCCGCGCTCGTCGTCACGGGGCCAAACACCGGCGGCAAGACCGTCACGCTCAAGACCCTGGGCCTGTGCGCCCTGCTGGCGCAGGCGGGCATCCACCCCCCGGTCGGGCAGGGGTCGGCCACCGTCGTCTTCGGCGACGTGTTCGCGGATATCGGCGACGAGCAGGATCTCGCGGCGAGCCTGTCGACGTTCAGCGGCCACATGCGCAACCTCGTGGCCCTGCTCGCGCGGGCCAACGCCCGCAGCCTGGTCCTGCTCGACGAAGTCGGCGCGGGCACCGATCCCGCCGAGGGCGCCGCCATAGCCCGCACCGTCATCGAGGCGCTGATCGCGCGCGGCGCCCGCCTGGTGGCCACCACGCACCTGGCCGACCTGAAGCTCCTGCCGTACCAGGTGCCCGGCACCCGCAACGCCAGCGTCGAGTTCGACCCGGCCACGACCATGCCCACGTATCGCTTGCTGATAGGCGTTCCCGGGCATTCCAACGCGATCGCCATCGCGAGGCGGCTGGGTTTCCCCGGGGATCTGGCCGACCGGGCCCGCGAGTACCTGGAGGCCGGCGCCGACGAGGCGACGCGATTGGTCAACGACCTTTCGCGGGAGCGCCAGGAGGCGGCCACGCTCCGCCAGGAAGCGGAGCGGACGGTCGAGGCCGCCAGGGCCCTGGAGGAGGAGTACCGGGGCAAGGTGGCGAAGTGGAACGAAGAGCGAAAGCGCTTGCGGGCCGCCGCCGACGCGGAATTCCGGCAGGCGGTCGCGGCCGCCCAGTTCGAGGTCAGGCAGATCATCGCGGAACTCAAGGGCCAGCGCAGCGGCCAGATGGCCGGGAGGGCCAGCGACCGCCTCAACAAGCTCCACAACCTCCTCCGCACCGAAGAGTCCGCTCCGCGCGAGCCCATGGCCGTGCGGCCGGGAGACACGGTCTTCGTGCCGCGCCTGAACCAGACGGCCGTGGTGCAGACGGCGCCCGACGAATCGGGAGAGCTGACCCTCCAGGTCGGCGTCATGAAGGTCACGGCGAAGGCGACCGAACTCGAGCCGCCGCCCGAGGGGAGCGGCGCCGCGAAGCGGCATGAGAAGCGAGCGCTGCGGGCGCTCTCGGCCAGCCCGACCCCGGCCGCTGCCGCACCGGAGCGCGAGATCGCCCTGGTGCGCCACTCCTCCCGGGAGATAGACCTGCGCGGCATGCAGGTGCACGAAGCCCTTCCGGCCGTGGAGCGCTTCCTGGACGATGCCTTCCACCACGGGGTAGACGCCGTCTGCCTCATACATGGCGCGGGCACCGGCGCCCTGCGCCGCGCGATCCGCGAGCACCTGCCCGGCCTGGCATACGCGCGATCGTTCCGGCCCGGAGGGCATGGCGAGGGCGGTGACGGCGTGACCGTCGTCCACCTGACATAACGTACGCCTATTTGACATTCGGCGCATGTTTAAATAAACTTTTCGTGCGTCTTAAATCGCCCTTAACTCACGGTGGGCAAGACGCTGTTAACGCCCTCTCATAAAGAGGGTAACAAGACGACCATCAGGAAAAGTTAAGGGACCCCAATCCCAGCATAAAACGAGGATCGGCCCCCGCGAGACCCGAGGAGTGGACACAAATGGCTAGCGTAGTCGGTTACATCTGGATCAATCCCCAGGAAGCCGGGGATGAGTCCAAGATCGCGATGCAGAGAGACATCCTGAAGGCCTACTGTGCGGCCAACGGCCTCTCGCTTGAGGACGTGCGGGTAGAAGAAGGTACTCCGGGTGCCGCGCTGGAGCGGCCCGTCATGCGGGATCTCGTCGCCCGCGACAACATGGCCGTCATCGTCACGAGCCTCATCAGCCTGGGCCGGCGCTTCCACGACGTCGCGACCGTACTGTCCGAGTTCAGCCACAAGGAGATCCGCCTGATCTCCGTGGAGGAAAACGTCGATACCGCCCGCCCCGAAGGCATGCAGCTCCTGAAGGTCCTGGTGAAGATTCCGCAGGTGGCCGGCTGGATCCGCGCCCCCAAGGAGCAGTCCGACAACCGCGTGTTCGTCCGCGCCAAGGAAGTGCTCCACAACGGCGGCACCTGCCCCTACGGCTACACCCTGGACGAGGCGAGCAACCAGTTCGTGGTCAACCAGGTCGAGGCGCAGGTCGTCGGGCGCATCTTCCGCGAGCGCTGCTCGGGCCGGAGCCTCCGCCAGATCGCCAACGACCTCACCCGCGACAACATCTCGACCAAGCGCGGCGGCCGGTGGCAGGCCAACACGGTCAAGACCATCCTCGAGAACATCTTCTACACCGGCGACTACCAGTGCCAGAATCGCATCTACGAGAACGACCACGAGGCCATCATCTCGAAGGAGTTGTTCCGGGAAGTGAATTCCTCGCACCAGATCCTGCAGGTGATCTAGGTTCTATTCCTGAAATCCACTCCTCCTCCATTGTGGCCGGCTCTCGGATCTCCGGGAGCCGGGTCGCTATTTTGCGGCGGATTTCGGCGGGATTAAATCTCCCTTTGGCGGCTTCAGGGTGAGGATAGGCGCGGGGAATAAACATAACGGTTAGAACTGGCTGGTAGTAGTTCCCGAAAGGGGGAAGACCCCATGCTGATCCGACGCCTGTTTGCAGGCTCGATCGCGGCGACGCTGGTCGTGTCGGCACTTGCGGCCCCGGCGGCGGCCGACAGCGAGAAGCGCTGGACCCGCAACGGCATCCGCCACATGGAGATCACGACGCAGACCACGACCCGCAAGACGGTCAACGGCCGCTCCGGCTCGGAGACCTCGGTGGACACCTACTCATACGTCAACGCGCTGGACATGGTGCGGCAGGCGCTGTCCTGCTCCGGCCTCAGCCCGTCGACCAACGACGAGTGGGCGCTCGTGGACGGCATCAAGAGCGGCGCCACCACGCAGGCCGGCCTCCGCGACGCGGTGTGCGGTCCCGCGGGGATCCCCGGCGTGAGCGCCCTGCCGGCCGGCTTCCACGGCCACGACCGGAGCTCCTGGAACCAGCTCGGCTTCGACACCACCGACTACACGGCCCGCTTCAACGCCGCCAGCGCCGCCCTCGGCCAGACGTTCAGCGGCAATTCCATGGGCGAGGCGCAGGCCTTCGTCAACCGCATGATCTCCGAGGGCAAGCTCGGCAACTGGGAGTTCCGCACGATCTTCGACGCGGTCGGCTGGGACTTCGACTTCGGGTCCTACACCAGCCCGCAGGACACGTATCTCAAGGGCATCGTGGGGGCGGGCGCGCCGCATTTCGTGCCCATCATCGCCGATCGGCCGGGCGCCCCGCTGCAGGCCATCTACCACGATTTCGGCGAGCGCGGCAACGTCGCGACGACCAACGACGCCAAGACCTACGTGGCGGTGGCGTACTTCCTCTCCGAGGCCCAGCGCTGGCTGAGCGCCCGCAACCTCCTGTCCAGCCTCGGCGCGGGCGGCCTGGCCAACCAGGCCTTCGACCGGGCGCGAGACGATGCCGGAATCCTCTCCGCCACCGGCGATCCGCTGGTGCTGGATCTCAATCGCAACAAGTTCGCCGACGCCACCGGGAGGTCGACCTCGGCCATCCGCACGAAGAAGAACATGGGCTTCGTCGAAGCCGGGTCGGTCTTCTTCGACCTCTGGGGCTACGGCCCGCTCAAGACCGAGTGGATCCGCAACGGCGACGCCTTCCTGGCGGAAGCCACGCGCATTCGCGCCGCGTTGCAGACCAAGCGCAACCTCAACGGCCGCGACCTGTTCGGCGATGCGGAGGGCTATCCGGGAGGCTTCCTGAAGCTGGCGATGTTCGACAAGAACCGCGACGGCAAGATTTCCGGCGTGGAACTCGACGCCCTCGGCGTCTGGATCGACCAGAACCGCGACGGCGAGTTGCAGGAGGGGGAGTTCCGGACGCTAAAGGAAGTGGACGTCACGGAGATCGGCGCCAAGCCGCGGATCATCTACAACAAGGACTACGAGCCGCTGGAGGTGGCCTACTTCATCCAGGGAGGCAAGAAGCACCTCATGCAGGAAGTCTGGTTCGCGCTCGAGTCCAAGAGCGTCGCGAAGGGAGGGCGCTGACGATGCGCGTGGGAAATCTGGTCCTGCTGGCCGCGCTGGCCCTGACGATCGCGGCCCCGGCCCTCGCCGCGCCCAATCCCGGCCGCGAGTGGATGCTCGAGCGCAAGACGGGCAAGAAGGCCTTCGTGCCTGACGGCCCCGGCGCGGCAGACCTGGAGACCGGCGAGATCCGCAACACGTCCAAGACCCTGGCCGGCGATTCGAACAAGGGGTCCCAGAATGCTAAGAGCGCCGGCGCGGGGAAGGCCCTGCGGCTGACGGGCGCGACGTCCGTCACGGCGCGCGGCGGCAACCTCTCGGTCGACCTGTCGGCCCTGGCGGCGCGGGTGGCCGGGGGCGCGGTCGATTTCGGCTCGCCGGACGGCAAGCGCGTTTTCCAGGTGAGCTCGGCCGGCGGCTCGGATCCCGCCATCCAGTTCCAGGCCTACAGCGGCAACGCGCTGTCGACCACCGTACTGATCGTATCGGGCCGCAACCCGTCGGCGGCGCGCAACGGCGCCATCGTCTCGCTCGCCCGCGTCTCAGCGGACGGCAATACGCTCACCGGCGTCTTCGACGGGCCAAACGGGCAATTCGGCTCGCTGCGCGCGCTGAACTGATAGCGGCTACCGGACGCAGGCACGGAGGCCTGCGCCACCGGCATGCGCTACTGGCCTGCGCCACCGGCCTGCGCCACCGGCCTGCGCCACCGGCCTGCGCCACCGGCCTGCGCCACCGGCCTGCGCCACCGGCCTGCGCCACCGGCCTGCGCCACCGGCCTGCGCCACCGC
>Ga0194120_10007000_pt1 | contig 15640 bp, 13 predicted proteins | sample TA2MahCa65mmetaG_FD_148642 | JGI IMG/M metagenome (GOLD analysis project Ga0194120, IMG submission 148642) | Freshwater microbial communities from Lake Tanganyika, Tanzania - TA2015019 Mahale Deep Cast 65m | ecosystem: Environmental > Aquatic > Freshwater > Lake | place: Tanzania: Lake... | reverse complement strand
AGAAGATCGAAATCATCGCGCCCAAGGAGTTTGCGACCGCCAAAGCTGTGTTCCCGGCGCCACGCGCCTAATCCCGAGAACCGACGTCCCGTTCCCGCCTGATTGGCGGGAACGGGTGCGTTCAGGCCATGGGCTATCTCGATATCGTCATTCCATCCTTGGTGAACGGTCTGACCACGGGCGCGATCTACGCCCTGGTCGCGCTGGGTCTCACCTTGATCTACGGCGTGCTGCATATCATCAACTTTGCCCATGGCTCGCTCTTGATGCTCGCGCTTTACGGCGTGTTTTTTCTCCATGCCCGCCTTGGGCTCGATCCCTATCTCGCGCTGCCCCTGGTCGCGGCTTGCGCCTTCGCGGTCGGCTATGCGCTTCAGCGTTCGATCGTCGGACGAGCAAGCCACGGCCGCGACGAGAACATTCTTCTGGTCACGCTCGGCGTCTCGGTAGTGATCGAGAACCTCGCCCTCGCCTTCTGGCGATCGGACACGCGCACCATCGAGACGCCCTATGCTTTCGAAACGCTCGAATTCGGCGACGTGCTCGTACCGATCCCGCGAGCCGTAGCTTTCCTAGGCGCTTTCGCCGTTGCCGGACTGCTTTGGCTGTTCATGAGCCGGACCGATCTTGGCTGCGCGATCCGCGCGCTCGTCAAGGAACGCCAGGGCGCGCGCCTGGTCGGCATCGATGTCGACCACGTTTTCGGCGTCAGTTTCGGTATCGGCACGGCTTGCGTCGGCGTCGCCGCCTGCCTCGTCCTGCCGATGTTCTATGTCACGCCTCAGGTCGGTCACGCCTTCGTCCTGGTCGCCTTCACCGTCGTCGTGCTGGGCGGGATGGGCAGTTTTGTTGGCGCCTTGATCGGCGGCTTGATCGTTGGCGTGGTCGAGAGCCTGTCGGGCCTCTTTCTCGGCGAAAGTCTGGGCCAGATAGGCATTTTCGCCATTTTCATCGCCATCCTGCTGTTTCGCCCGACCGGGCTTTTGGGTCAAAAGGCATGAGCGCCCGAAACAAGATCGCCATTGTCGCGGCGCTGGTCGTCCTTGGCGCGATTGCACCGGCAGTCGTGACGTCGGAGTTCTGGCTCAACTGGCTCATCCTGTCGCTCTTCTTCTCGCTGCTCGGCATCGCCTGGAACCTGCTCGGCGGCTATGGCGGGCAGTATTCCTTCGGCCACGCGGCTTTCTTCGGTGTCGGCGGCTACGCCATGGCCATCGGCCAGGTCCATGGCGGCATCGGACCTTGGCTGCTCTTGCCCATGGCCGCGATCGGGGCTGGTCTGATTGGGTTCGCGATCGGCTGGCTCAGTTTTCGTTACGGCCTCAAGGGTTCCTATTTCGCCCTGGTCACGCTCGCCTTCGCCGAGGTCTTTCGCGTGCTCGCGAACTCGGCCACCAAACTCACCGGCGGCGGTGCCGGCATCCTGATCCCGCTCGAGCCGGGCTTCGAGTCGCTTCAATTCACCACCAAGATTGGCTTTCTCTACTTCGCCTTGATCTTGGTAGCGGCCGGACTATTGATCTCGATCTGGCTCGAGCATTCGCGTTTCGGTGCCCGCTTGGTCGCCGTTCGCGAGAACGAAGACGCTGCGCGCGCGCTCGGTGTCGACGTGCTCCAAGTCAAACTCGGGGCGATCACGCTGTCGGCGACGCTTGCGGGCCTCGCCGGCGCTTTTTACGCGCAGACATTTCTCTATCTCGATGCGGGCATCGCTTTCGGCCCGGCGATGTCGGTCGAGGCCTTGCTTGCGCCGATCGTGGGCGGTATCGGCACGGTTTTCGGCCCCTTGATCGGCGCTTTCGTCCTTCATCTTGTGGCAGAGCTCGCGCGCCACGTCATCGGCGATGCGCCCGGGCTCGCGCTTGCACTCTATGGCGCGATCCTGATCGTCATGGTCTTGTTCGTGCCGCGTGGCATCGTCGGATTGTTGGAGCGTCGACGTGCTTGAAGTTCGAGGCGTGTCCAAGAGCTTCGGCGGCGTCAGAGCGGTCGCCGACGCCTCGCTCGAGGTCCGTAGCGGCGAGATCGTCGCGCTCATCGGTCCGAACGGCGCCGGCAAGACCACGCTTTTCGCGGCGATCGCCGGCTTCGTCCGGCCCGAGGCCGGGCGGATCATGTTCGAAGGCGCGGAAATCACCGGGCTCGAGCCCCACACGATTTGCGGACGCGGCCTGGTACGGACCTTCCAGATCGTCCAGCCCTTTGCCGGTCTCTCGGTAAGAGAGAACATCGCCATTGGCGCGCATCTTCGAATTGCCGAACGCGAAGCGGCCCTCGCCAAGGCCAACGAGGTCGCGGCGCTTTTCGGCATGGCCAGCCGCTTGGACCAGCCGGCCGAGAGCTTGACGGTCGCCGGGCGCAAGCGCCTCGAGCTTGCCCGCGCGCTGGCGACGGGCCCCAAGCTTCTGATGCTCGACGAGGTGATGGCCGGACTGATCCCGACCGAGATCGACGAGATCGTACCGGTCATCAGGCGCATCCGCGACAGCGGCGTGACCATCTTGATGATCGAACACGTCATGCGCGCGGTCGCTAGTTTGGCCGAGCGTGCCTATGTCCTCAACCAGGGCGCAATCATCGCAAGCGGGACGCCGGCCGCCATTTCGTCAGATACCAAGGTGATCGAGGCCTATCTCGGCCATGGCGCCGCCGAGCGTCTGCGCGCCCAGATGGAGGCCGGACGTGGCTGAGCATCGCCCGCTTCTCGCTGTCGATGGTCTGGTCGCCGGCTATGGCGAGACAGCGGTATTGCAGGGCATCGACGTGGTCGTCGGCGAAGGCGAGATCGTCGCCATGCTGGGCGCGAACGGCGCCGGCAAATCGACCTTCAACAACGTCGTGTCTGGCCTGGTCGCGCCGCGCGCCGGGCGCATTCGCTTTCAGGATTCCGACATTGCCGGCTGGTCATCCCATGCCATCGTCGCCGCCGGCCTCGTGCAAGTGCCCGAAGGCCGTCGGGTCTTTCCCAATCTCAGCGTGCGCGAGAATCTCGAGCTGGGCAGCTACCGCCGCGGCCGGGCGAACAGGGATGCCAATCTCGCGCGCGTGACCGGTATTTTTCCGCGCCTCGCCGAACGATATGCCCAGCTTGCCGGAACGCTCTCCGGCGGCGAACAGCAAATGCTCGCGATCGGCCGCGGCTTGATGGCCGAACCTCGCTTGCTCATCCTCGACGAGCCATCGCTTGGCCTATCGCCGCTTCTGGTCGAAGAAATGTTCGCGCTGATCAAGCGGGTCAACGAAGACGGTTTGGCCATCCTTCTGGTCGAACAGAACGTCATGCAGTCGCTTGAGGTTGCCGAGCGCGCCTATGTCATCGAACAAGGGCGCGTCGCCATGGCGGGCAAGACGGCCGATCTTCTCGCCAATCCCGATCTCAAGCGCGCCTATCTCGGGATGTGATCGTGCCGACGCTCGCCGAAAAGATCATCGCCCGCGCCGCCGGCCTGAAAACGGTGAAGCCAGGCGATATCGTCACCTGCCAAGTCGATCTCGCCATGATCCACGATTCAGGCGGGCCGCGCAGGGTCAAGCCGATCCTCGATCGCCTCGGCGCCAGGGTCTGGAACCCGGACAAAGTCGTCGTCGTCACCGATCACTATGTTCCGACATTCGACGACGAGAGCCGCGCCATTCTCGCGCTCACCCGCGATTGGGTGCGCGAGGTCGGTATCCGGCATTTCTACGATCAGCTCGGCATTTGCCATGTCGTGACGCCCGAGCGCGGCCATATCCGACCGGGCATGTTCGCGGTCGGCGGCGACAGTCATTCACCGACCGGCGGTGCTTTCGGCGCCTACATGTTCGGCATCGGCGCAACCGAAATGGCCGGCGTGCTCGCGACCGGCGAAATTTGGCTCCGCGTGCCCGAGACCATTGCGCTCCACTGGCGGGGCGTGCTCGGGCCCGGCGTCCTGGCCAAAGACATCATGCTCCATCTCTGCGCCACGCTCGGCATGGATGGCGGTCGCTATCAAGCGATCGAGTATCGAGGCAGCGCCATTGCCGCGCTCGGCATGCAGGACCGCATGACGCTGTCCAATATGGCCGCCGAGCTCGGCGCCCAGGCCGGTCTGATCGCGCCTGACCCGGTGACGCAATCCTATCTTGCGAGCGTCGGCGTGCCGCGGGATGCGATCGTTCCGATCTTGAGCGATGACGATGCCCCGGCCGCGACGGTTCATGAGTTCGATGCAAGCGCGCTTTCGCCCCAAGTCGCGGCACCACATAGCCCGGCCAATGCGGCGGCCGTCGATCACTATCGAGATGTCGCGATCAACACCGCCTATATCGGCGCCTGTACCGGCGCGAAGCTCGCCGATCTGCGCGCCGCCGCCAGCGTTCTCAGGAACCGCAAGACTGCGCCGGATGTCCGCTTGATCGTCGCGCCGGCCTCGAAGCGCGACGAAGACATCGCACGCGCCGACGGCACGCTCGGTATCCTCGAAGCAGCTGGCGCGAACTTCCTCGCCAATGCTTGCGGCGCCTGTGCCGGCTATGGCGCGACCTTCGATGACGCGACGATCTGCATTTCCTCGGCCGCGCGCAATTTCAAGGGACGGATGGGCGCGGCGGGGGCCCGGGTCTATCTCGGTTCGCCTTTTACGGTCGCGGCAAGTGCCGTCGCAGGCCGGATTGCCGATCCCAGGGAGTTCTTGCCATGAGTCGCGCCTGGGTCTTCGGCGACGATGTCGACACCGATCAGCTCGCGCCCGGCCTTTACATGAAGGCGCCGCTCGCGGAACTTGCCCGCCATTGCCTCGAACTCGTCGATCCCGCCTTCGCCAAATCCGTGAGACAAGGCGACATCGTCGTTGCCGGGCGGAATTTCGGCATGGGCAGTTCGCGCGAACAAGCCGTCTCGGCGCTCCGTGAACTCGGCGTCGGCGCGGTGATCGCAAGATCCTTTGCAGGCATTTTCTATCGCAATGCGTTCAATCTCGGCCTGCTTGCATTGGTCTCGCCCGATGTCGGATCGATTAGGGCAAACGACGCGCTTGATTTCGATGGCCGCGCCGGGCGGATCGTCAATCGTCGGTCCGGCGAAATCTTGCGCTGCGAGCCGGTTCCCGATCATTTGCTCACCATGGTTGAAGCGGGCGGACTAATTCCTCATCTCGAACGCCGCTTCAAGGCGGCGAAAGCAGGCTGACATGGTGCTCAAAGACCGTCTCGCCCGAAAGCCCATCCTGGTCGCGCCCGGCGTTTACGATGCCCTGAGCGCGCTCATGGTCGAGCGGGCAGGTTTCGAGGCCGCGTATCTCTCGGGTGCGTCGATCGCCTATACCAGGCATGGCCGCCCCGATATCGGCCTAGTCGACATGACGGAAGTCGCGAGCGTGCTCGCGCTGATTGCCGATCGCGTGCGCATGCCGATCGTCGTCGATGGCGACACGGGCTTCGGCAATGCGCTCAATGTTCAGCGCACGGTCCGAACCTTCGAGCGCGCCGGTGCCGCCGCGATCCAGCTCGAGGACCAGCAGAGCCCCAAACGCTGCGGCCATCTCAAGGGCAAGACCTTGGTCTCGACCGCCGAGATGGTCGGCAAGCTCCGCGCCGCCCTCGATGCCAGGCACAAGGCGCTGGTGATCGCCCGAACGGATGCGATTGCCGTCGAAGGTTTCGACCGCGCGGTCGAAAGAGCCGCCGCCTATGTCGAGGCCGGTTGCGACATGATTTTCGTCGAGGCACTCGAGAGTCAGGAACAAATGCGGGAGGTCGCCCGTCGTTTTGGCACGCGCGTGCCGGTGATGGCCAACATGGTGGAAGGCGGCAAAACGCCGTTCCGTTCGGCCCAAGAACTCGAAGCGCTCGGCTTTTCCTTTGTCATTTTTCCGGGCGGCACTGTGCGCGCACTCGTTGTCGCCCTGGGTGATTATTTCGCGAGCCTCAAAGCGACCGGCTCGACCACCGCCCGGCAGGACCGCATGCTCGATCTCGGCGGCCTCAATGATCTGATCGGCACGCCCGATCTTCTCGAGCTCGGCCAACGCTACGATGCCGCGCGCAACGGAGAGAAACCATGATCGATCCCGTCACGCTCGCGGTTCTCAAGGGCCGGCTTGAGCAGATCGTCGACGAAATGGACGCGACGCTTTTTCATGCCGCCTTCAACCCGATTATCGCTGAGGCCCATGACGCCAGTCATGGCATCTACGGCCGCGAGACCGGCGAGACGCTGATCCAGGGTAAGTCTGGCCTGCCGATTTTCGTCGGCGTCATGGCTTTCGCGGTCAAGGCGGTGATCGACAAGGCCGCGCGCGACGGCGATCTTGCCGATGGCGACGTTTATGTCTTCAACGACCCCTATGACGGCGGCACGCACCTCTCGGATTTCAAGCTGGTTCGCCCCTTCTATCGCGACGGCGAGTTGTTCTGCTGGCTTGCCTCGGTCGGCCATTGGCACGATGTCGGCGGCAACGTGCCGGGCAACTACAATCCTTCCGCGACGGAGACTTGGCAGGAGGGCATGTGGATTCCGCCGGTGAAGCTGGTCGAAGCCGGACGCTTTCGCCAGGACATCCTGGCGATCCTGCAGGCGAATTCGCGCCAGCCTCTGAGCCTCTATGGCGATCTCAACGGCCAGCTCAACGCGCTCGATCTCGGCGCCAAACGCCTGGCAGCACTGCTTGACAGTTACGGCGCGGCGACGGTCGATCAGGCTTTCATCGAACTCAAGGCGCGCGCCGCAAAGCTGATGCGCGCGAATATCGCCGAATTGCCGCCTGGCATCTATACCTGCGATGATTTTCTCGACAATGACGGTATCGTCGATCAGCCGCTCCGCATCGCTCTCGATCTCGCCATCACAAAGGACACTCTCACCTTCGATTTCTCGCGGTCGGCGCCCGCCTGCGCGGGCCCCGTCAATATTGCGCGCTCGACGGCGATCGCCGCCTGCTACGTCGCCATCAAGCATGTCTTTCGCGACGTGCCGGCGAATTCCGGCGTCCTTGAGCCGATCCGTTTCGTCATGCCCGAAGGCTCGATCCTGACGGCGCGCGCGCCCAAGCCGGTCGGCGGCTATACCGAGACCATTCTTCGCCTGATCGACGTCGTCTTCGGCACCATCGCCAAGGCGGCGCCAGAGCGCTCTAACGGCTGCGCCTATGGCACGATCAACGCGCTGTCGCTCGCCGGTCATCGCAAGGACGGACGGCGCTGGGTCATGTTCAGCTTTTTCGGCGGCGGCCATGGCGGCCATCCGGAAGGCGACGGGCTTAATCACGGCAATGCGCCGATCTCGACCGCGACCATTCCGCCGGTCGAAATTCTCGAAGCCGCCTATCCGGTCGCCTTCACCCGTTGGGCGCTCCGCCCCGATTCAGGCGGTGCCGGACGTCATCGCGGCGGGCTTGGCGCGATCTATGAAATCGAACTCCTCGAAGAGGAGGCGGATGTCTTTCTCTTTGGCGAGCGCGGGCGCTACGCGCCCCAGGGCGTCGCCGGCGGCGGCCCGGCGGCGCTCGATCGCTTCATCTATATGAAGGACGGCCAAGAGTGCTCTCCGCCCATGGCCTCCAAGATGACCGGACTGAAGATCAAGCGGGGCGAGCGCTTGCGCCTCGAAACTCCGGGCGGCGGGGGCTACGGCGACCCCCGAGAACGCTCGCCGGCCGCGATCGAGCGCGACCTGCGCCTCGGCTACGTCGTCGCCAAGGATCGCGCATGAACATGAACAAGACGAACCTCATCATCGGCGTCGATGTCGGCGGGACTTTCACCGACGTCTTCTATCTCGACGAGGCGAGCGGGCGTTGCGACGTGGCCAAGGCGCCCTCCAATCGCGGCGACGAGGCGGTCGGCTTCTTGGATGCGATCCGTCGGAAGGCACCGGACGTCGCCACCATTGGCACCGTGGTTCACGGCACGACGGTCGGCACCAACGCCCTTCTCGAACGAAAGGGCGGGCGCGTCGGCGTCATCACGACCAAGGGCTTTCGCGATGTACTTGAGATGCGCCGGCGCGATCGGCCCGAGACCTGGGGACTTTGGGGTCAATTCGAACCCATCGTGCCGCGCGACTTTCGCCTCGAGGTCGAGGAAAGGACGCTCGCCGACGGCACAGTCCGCCAGGCGATCGACCCGCGCGAAGTCCAGGACGCGGCGCGCGATCTGCTGGCCAAGGGCGCGCAGGCCGTCGTGGTCTTTTTCATCAATGCCTATGCCAATGGCGCGAACGAACGCGCGGCGGTCGAGGCGTTGAAGTCGGTATGGCCGAATGATCGGATCAACGCCTCCTCCGACATTCTGCCCGAGATCCGCGAATACGAACGCGCGTCGACGACGGCGCTCAATGCCTATCTTCAGCCGCCGGTCGGCGACTATCTCTCCAAGATCGATCAAGGCCTCGACGGCGCCGGCTTTCGCGGCCGCCTCATGATCGTGCAGTCGAATGGCGGCGTGATGAGCGTCGAGCGCGCCCGGAAAAATCCGATCCGCACCGCGCTCTCCGGCCCCGCCGCCGGCGCCATTGCTTGCGCCGCCATCGCCAAGGCCGCCGGCTTTCCCAATGTGATTGCCGGCGATGTCGGCGGCACCAGTTTCGACGTCTCGCTGATCGTCGATGGCGAGATCGGCTTCGCCGCCCAGACCTCGATCGGTTTCGGCATGGCGATCCGCGCTCCCATGATCGAGATCACGACCATCGGCGCGGGCGGCGGCTCGATCGCGTCGGTCGATCGGGGCGGCCTTCTTCAAGTCGGGCCGGAGAGCGCCGGATCCGCGCCGGGTCCCGCTTGTTACGGCAAGTCGGACCGCCCGACGGTCACCGATGCGAACGTGCTCCTTGGCCGGATCAATGCGGAGAGCCCGATCGGCGGCAAAATCGCGCGCCTCGATGTCGAGCGTGCCCGTCGCGCGATCGAAAACGAGGTCGGCCGCAAGCTGGGACTCGATCCCCTGGCGGCGGCCGAGGCGATCCTGAAAGTCGCGAATGCCACTATGGCCGGCGCGCTGCGCCTGGTCTCGATCGAACGGGGTCACGACCCCCGTCGCTTCGCGCTCATGCCTTTTGGCGGCGGCGGCGCGCTGCATGCCTCGGCCTTGATGAAAGAAGTCGGCCTCGCCTCAGCCCTGGTGCCGCGATATCCGGGCGTCGTTTCCGCGCTCGGTTGCGTCATTGCCGATATGCGCCATGATTTCGTCCGCACCATCAATCGGGGTCTTGACGACCTCGATGAAGCCGGAACGGCCGCGCTGGTCTCCGCGGCTCTGCGCGAGGGCGGCGCCATGCTCGCCGAAGCCGGCGTCGGCTTCGAGCGTCGCGACACGCTGTTCGAATTCGATATGTCCTATCAAGGTCAATCCCACACGCTCGCGGTTCCGGTGGCGCTCCCGGTCCGCGATGGCCAGGTCGGTGTCGATCGCAAGACGCTTCGCACGGCCTTCGAGTCGCGCTACCGCGAAGTCGCCGGCCGCCTCTTGGACGGCATCGCGATCAAGGTCCTGAATGTCCGCGTCGCGGTCATCGGCAGGCGACCGCGTTTTGATCTTTCCGTATTGGCACCCAATATGACCGGAAGCATCGAGGCGGCGAAACGCGGCCTACGTCGGGTCTGGATCGACGGCGCCTGGCGCGAGACGGCGATCTACGATCGCCTGGCCTTGCCGGTCGGCGCGGAAATTCCGGGGCCTGCGATCCTCGAGCAGATCGACACGACCATCTTGATCGAGCCCGACCTCCAGGGCACGGTCGATCGTCTGGGCAATATCGTGATTGCACGCAAGGAGGCTCGGGCGTGAGCGAGCTAGATTCGAAATCGACCGCGCTGCTCTTGGTCGATTTGCAAAACGATTTCATCCATCCGGACGGCGCCTATGCGAGAGGCGGCGCCAAAAGCGAGGCGATCGCGGTCCTGCCCGAGCGGCTTGTTCCGCTCGCCACGACGCTGCGCCGATCGGGCGGCTGGATCGTTTCGACGCATTTTACACTTGTCCCCGGCAAGGGCGGCGAGCCTTTCGTCTCGCCCCATCTCAAGAAGCTTCGCCCGTTCTTGAGAAAGGGCGATTTCGCGCCAGGCAGCTGGGGCCATGATCTGGTCGATGCGCTCAAGCCCGCCGATCTTTCGGTCGACAAGGTCGCCTATTCGGCCTTCTACATGAGTAGGCTCGACTACGTGCTTGCCAAGGCCGGGATCAAGACGTTGATCTTTTCCGGCATCGTCACCAATGGCGGCGTCGCCTCGACGCTGCGCGATGCCCATGTCCGGGATTACCACACGGTCTTGCTGTCGGATGGCTGCGCTGCCTTCAAGACCGAAGTGCATGAGACGACGGTTGCGTCGCTCTCGAGCATCAGCGAAGTCACGACCATCGCTGCCATGACGCGACGTCTCGGCGGATGAGCATCGCGCCAGCCGCCGGCGTCGTCTTCGACATCGAGACCGAGGTCGCGATCATCGGAGCCGGCGCTTGCGGGTTGGTCGCGGCACTTGCCGCCAAAGAGGCGGGCGCCCTGGTCATGGTTTTCGAGCGCGATGCGAGCCCGGCCGGCTCGACGGCGCTCTCATCCGGCATGGTGCCCGCTTGCGGCACGCGCTTTCAACGCGACAAAGGGATCACCGACGACAGCCGGCTCATGGCTGCCGACATTCAGAAAAAGGCTGAGAGTCGGAACGATCCGGCGATCGTCGAGGCGATTTGTCGCGAATCCGGCCCGGCCGTCGAATGGCTGTCCGATCGCCACGCCGTGCCGTTCACGCTAGTCGAAGGCTTTCTTTATCCCGGGCATAGCGCGCTACGAATGCATGCGCCGCCTTCGCGGACCGGCGCGGCGCTGATGGCCGCGCTCCTCGCTGCGGCAGCACGCGCCGAGATCGATATCGCGACCGAGGCGCAAGCCGTAACGCTTTTTGTCGACGACGCGCGGCGCATTCGGGGACTTGGCTTGAAGCGACCGGATGGCCGGATCGAGAAGGTCGGCTGTCGTGCCCTTGTTCTCGCCTGCAACGGCTTCGGCGGGAATCCGGCAATGATCCGACGTCATATTCCGGAAATGGCCGAGGCCGACTATTTTGGCCATGTCGGCAATCAAGGCGACGCCGTAATCTGGGGCGAAGCGCTCGGCGCCCGCGTCGACCACATGGGCGCTTATCAGGGCCATGGCTCGGTCGCGACGCCCCACGGCATCTTGATGACTTGGGCCCTGATCATGGAGGGCGGTTTTCAAGTCAACGCCCGGGGCGAGCGCTTTTCCGACGAGACCCATGGCTATTCCGAACAGGCCGTGAGCGTGCTCGCCCAGCCAGGTCGCGTTGCCTGGGACATCTATGATGCCCGCGTGCACGAACTCGGCCTCGGCTTCGAGGACTATCGCAACGCGCTGTCTGCCGGCGCGATCAAGAGCGGCAAGACCATCGAAGCCTTGGCCGATGCAATCGGGCTCCCTCGCGCGGCGCTCGCCGCAACGCTGGCGGCGGTCCATCGTCCCGGCCCGGATGCTTGGGGCCGCGATTTTGCCGGCAAGGCGTTGTCGCGCCCGCCATTCTACGGCGTGAAGGTTACCGGCGCGCTGTTTCATACCCAAGGCGGCTTGGTCATCGACACAAAGTCGCGCGTCCTCGGCCGGGACGGCGCGCCCTTACCCAATCTTCTTGCCGGCGGCGGTGCCGCATGTGGGATTTCGGGCACGACTGTCGCCGGCTATCTCTCGGGCAATGGCCTATTGAGCGCGGTGACGCTCGGCCGCATTGCCGGGCGCGGCGCAGCTGCACTCTGCCGCTGAACCTCAGTTGCCGGCGACGCGGCGCGTGTGGCCGACCCAATAGGGTTCGCGAAGCTCCTTGCGCTTGATCTTGCCGACCGGCGTCTTGGGCAAGGCTTCAGTTCGAATGATCACCTTGCTCGGTTTTTTGTAGGAGCCGAGGCGCGCGATACAGAGCGCAATCAACTCTTCGGCCGAGACCGAAGCGGGCTCGTCGACGACGCAGACCGCGACCTGGCTTTCGCCCCATTTGGCATCGGGCACGCCGAAAACCGCGGCCTCCTTGACTTTGGGGTGCGACGTCAGCGCGTTCTCGATTTCGGCCGGATAGATGTTGAAGCCGCCGGAGATGATCATATCGCCCGCCCGGTCGAGCACGTAGACATAGCCGTTCTTGTCGATCTTGCCGATGTCGCCGGTGAGGACCCAGCCATCGACCATGCGCTCCTTCGTCGACTTGGCGTCGTTCCAAAAGCCCGACATCTGACCGTCGCAGCGCGCTGCCAATTGGCCGATTTCGCCGACGGGCAACGGCGTGTTGTCCTCGTCCCAGATTTCGAGATCGGCGAAAGGTAGCGGCATGCCGCAGGAGCGAAGCGGCTCCGAGCCCGCGACGTCGGCGAACCATTGTTTCGGCCCCATCATGGTGACCGGTAGCGCCTCGGTCTGGCCGTAGCCTTGCCAGAGCTTGTCGCCGAAAATCTCCCGCGCCTTGAGCGCGGTCGCATCCGTGATCGGCGCGCCGCCGATCTGAATGCATTTGAGCCGCGACCAGTCGCGGCCCTTGGCCGAAGGCTGCTGATTGAGCATAGCCAGCATGGTCGGCACCATGAAGACATAGCCGATGCCTTCCTGCTCGAGAATGTCGAGAGCCTTTTCCGGATCGAAATGATCGAGCAGCACGTTGCAGCCGCCGGCGAGCCAGATCGGCATGAAGAGATAGCCGGAGCCATGCGAAATCGGCCCGATGTGCAGGCATTTGTCGCCCGGCACGACCTCGGGAAAGGCGTAGAACCAGTCGCGCCCGGCGGCGAGCCAGGCGCGATGGCTATAGGCGACGCCTTTGGGCAGACCGGTCGTGCCACCGGTGTGCCTGATAATCGTATTGTCGTCGGGCCATACCGGCACGTCGGGATCGGCATCCGAATGCGCGGCGAGCCACTCCTCATAGTTCCCGCCACGAATGATCACGCGTTCGAGCGCCGGCAGTTCCCTTTCGAAGCCTTCGACTTCGTGCGCGAATTTTGCAGCGACCACGAGAGCGCGGCAGCCGGTATGGCGGAGCATATGCAGATGCTGCTCGCGGGCGTTCCTCGGATAAAGCGGCACGCGCACCAGATTCGCCGCCGTCGTGCCGAGGAAGAAATCGGCCGCCTGCACCGAATTGTCTTCGAGCACGCCGACCCGGTCGCCCGGCTTGAGCCCGAGCCCCAAGAGTCCATTGGCGAGGCGAAGGCCGCGCGTCCACGCTTCGGCGAAAGTCAGGCGCATCGGGCCATGGACAACGGCTTCGCGTCCGGCGTGAAACAGCGCCGTCCGGCGCATCAGGCTTCGGCAATCCATGCCCGCTCCCTCCCCCGGATCATTCTAGCAAAGGCGATCCGACCGCGACGCTTCTCCCAAGAAAAAAGGCCGGGGTACGGCCCCGGCCTTCTCTCTTACACCGACGGCAGCGCTCTATGCCCAGCCCGAGATCGCCTTCGAATCGAGAAATTCCTCGATGCCCCAATGGCCGCCTTCGCGCGCCCGGCCCGAGGCCTTGACGCCGCCGAACGGCGACCCCGCCGCGCGGGCGCGGCCGTTCATCTCGACCATGCCCGAACGCAGGCGACGCGCGACGCGGTTGCGCTTCTCGCCGTCCTGGCTCTGGACGTAGTTGGTGAGACCATAGGGCGTGTCGTTGGCGATCCTGACCGCGTCCTCCTCGTTGTCGAAAGGAATAATCGACAGGACGGGTCCGAAGATTTCTTCGCGCGCGATGGTCATCTTGTTGTCGACATCGGCGAAGACCGTCGGCTTGACGTAGAAGCCGCGGTTGAGACCATCGGGCCGTCCGACACCGCCAGCGACCAGCTTGGCACCTTCATCGATGCCTTTCTGGATCAGCGACTGAATGCGCTCGAACTGCCTAGCTGAGACGACCGGGCCGATGTGATTGCCCTGGTCATGCGAGGAAGCGACCTTGGTCTGGGCGGCCACGCCCTTGGCGATCTCGACGGCTTTGGGATAGAGCGAACGCTCGACCAACATGCGCGTCGGCGCGTTGCAGCTCTGGCCCGAATTGATGAAGACATGCTGCGTGCCGCGCTGCACGGCTTTTTCGTCGGCATCGGCGAAAATGATGTTGGCGCCCTTGCCGCCGAGTTCGAGGCAAACGCGCTTGAGGCTGTCGGCCGCGGCCTTGGTGATGGCGATACCGGCGCGGGTCGAACCGGTGAAGCTGATCATCTCGACGTCGGGATGGCTTGAGAGCTGCGTGCCGACGCCGGCGCCATCGCCATTCACCAGATTGAACACGCCGGCGGGCAGGCCCGCCGCCTCGATGATCTCGGCAAAGACCATGGAGGATAGCGGCGCGTTCTCGGAAGGCTTGAGCACCATGGTGCAGCCCGCGAGCATCGCCGGAATGACCTTGAGCGTGACCTGATTCATCGGCCAATTCCACGGCGTGATCAGGCCGACGACGCCGATCGGCTCCATGGCGATGCGGTCGTTGGGCGCGTGCGGCCCCAAGGGACGCAGGAATTGGAATTCCTTGAAAGAGGTAACGAAATTCGTCATGTGCCAAAGGCCCGCGCCGAACTGGGCCTTTCTTGCGAGATCGATCGGCGCGCCCATTTCGAGCGATATCGCCTGTGCCATGTCCTCGGCGCGCGACTGATAGTTCTTGATGATCTTTTCGACATAGGAAAGGCGCTCGGCCGGCTCGGTCCGTGACCAGCCTGCGAGCGCCGACTTGGCCGCGCCGACCGCGGCATTCGTGTCGGCGGCATCGCCCAGGATGATCTCGGCGCTCGCCTCTTCGGTCGACGGATCGATGACGCTATAGGCGCGCTTCGAGACCGGCACGACCCAGCGGCCATTGATGAAGTAATTGTGCTTGGAAAGCGGCATATCCTAGTCCTTCCGATATGGCTTGGGGGGATTTCGAAGGCCGACATAAAAGGACGCGACGACGCGCCCGTCAATGGTCTCGCCTACCAGGCGAGATCGAGAATTTCCCTGACTTCCGCGGGCGTCGTGATCGGGCGCGGGTTCTTTCGCACGGGTTCATAAACCAGCGCCGCCTTGGAAATCGCGTCGAGGTCGCCGGCCTTGATACCGACGGCGCGCAAGCTCACCGGCTGATCCAAGCCCGCGACCAGGCGTCGGATCAGATCGGTGGCGGGCACGGCGGGCTCGCCCATCGCTTCCGACAATGCCCTTTGCCGCGCGCCATTGACGGCGGCGTTCCAGCGCAAGACCGGCGAAAGCATGACGCAAGACGTGTGACCATGCGCGACATTGTAAGTCGCGCCGAGGGCATAGCCGATGCCATGGCTCGCACCGGTCGAAACGCCCATGGTGAGGCCGGCGATCGCCTGCCACATGCCGAATTGCGCCTCTTGGCGCGCGGCCAGATCGTCAGGCGTGGCCTTGATGCGAGGCAATGCCCGCGACAGGAGACGAAGGCCCTGAAGCGACAAGGCTTCGCTGCCGGGATGCGCATTGGGGGCGCAATAGCATTCGACCGCGTGGTCGACCGAGCGAATACCAGTGCTGAACAGCAGCCAATCCGGAGTCTCAAGCGTCGCCGCCGGATCGAGAACGGCGCTGCGCGGAGCGAAAAGACGATGGGTGAAGGACTGCTTCGCCTTGGCCCGGCTGTCGGTGACGCCGGCGATCGCGGTGAATTCGGACGCCGACAGCGTCGTCGTAACGCTCAGCATCCTGATC
>Ga0194120_10006999_pt1 | contig 15643 bp, 17 predicted proteins | sample TA2MahCa65mmetaG_FD_148642 | JGI IMG/M metagenome (GOLD analysis project Ga0194120, IMG submission 148642) | Freshwater microbial communities from Lake Tanganyika, Tanzania - TA2015019 Mahale Deep Cast 65m | ecosystem: Environmental > Aquatic > Freshwater > Lake | place: Tanzania: Lake... | reverse complement strand
TCTGTAATCAACTGCAATCCACGCTGGAATAGTTATTCCAAGCCCTTCCATTAGTTGATGAAAATACGCCGCCCATGAAATTGCTACTGCAACATTACCGATCGCATATTCAATCATCAAATCCCATCCGATTATCCACGCAACTAATTCTCCCAATGTTGCATACGAATACGTGTATGCACTTCCAGCAATAGGAACCATCGAAGCAAACTCTGAATAACACAATGCGCAAAATGCACAAGCAAGAGCGGTAATAAGAAATGAAATCATTACCCCAGGTCCTGCGCCGAGATGACCTGCGCCACCTGCCGCTGCTGTACCAACAACTGCGAAAATTCCTGTACCAATAATTGCGCCGATACCAAGCATAATTAAATCATACGTTCCGAGCGACCGTTTTAACTGATGCTGAGGCTTTTCACTTTCACGGAGAAGCAAATCTAGATTTTTTGTTTTAAATAATTGTAAAAACATTATGTTGTTAGGTGTATATTTTTCTTAAAAAGTGCGGGAAAAATAGGGAATCGAAATGAGAGAGAAAAGTGAATAAACGTTACTTTCAACTTACGTAACAATTTTTCTTTTTGTCTTCGCGAAACTTCCACTACTGTTCCCGTCAGTAAGGATAATGCTTTCGCCGTCTCCTTTGTTATATTTTTTGATGTAAGCAAGATTCACAAGATGTGATTGATGAATACGTACGAAGTTGAACTCATCGAGTAATTGTTCAAATTCTTTCTCGGAAATTCCGTCTTTCGTTGTGAACGTGTTCGATTTTTCGGTGGAGAAATAATTTCAATAGTATTCGCAAATGCGATATAAAAAATAACTTTATGATTATGGCAACTTAGCATTCGTTTCTAAATTGTAATGCAATGTTTGATAAGAAAAATTTTACGTGCAAATATAAGAGAAAGAAAATGAAATAGTTTGAAAGAATTTCATTTCAACTCAAACGCTTTTCTTATCTTTTACAACGTTTTTAACGTTACAATTTACTATGGATTCCCTACAACTTACCATCCCAAATTTTTCGTATCAAGATTTATACAATTCAGAAAAACTTTCTGAACTCACTCACGTGTTTTATTCCGAAGTTCAAAAAGAAAATCCGAAATTATTTCAACGATTCGATGCATACCGTTTATCAAATGGTCATTCAATCTCAGAAACGGAAATTTCATCACTCCTTGTTGAAATGGCATCCTATGTAAATGATTTTGTAGCGCGATTATTCGGAATAGAAAATGAAATTCGCGCAATAAAAAAATCTATACTTCGAGAACAGATTATTTTTCAGTTCAAGAAAGAATTTTTTGTGCGCCGCACTCTCAAAAAAATACAAAAGAACTTTGTGGAACAACTCTCACTTGTTAAAGCAGATGAACACATTTCTTCCATTCTTTCTGTTTTTCCTGAACTTCCACAAAATGATTTCGAATATGCAATTGCATCGCTCACATTGCAACTTCTTGAACACGATACCGTAGTTAAAACAACTTTTGCTGAAACAACAAAACAGTTTCTCATCCAATTTATTGAAAAACTTCGTTCGCAAAAATCCCCGCTACAGTTTCTTCCACAACACAGCGACGTACAATCTATTAGAATATTTTTATCATCGTTATTATCATTTTTAGAACAATGGTTAGCGGCGCATTTTATCGCAAAAACAAAATCAATGAACGAATGGATAACATTCAAGATTCCGCAAAAAATTGATTATGCGCATCTTATCGAATTTGAAACAACCGGAAACGAAACACAAGAAATCATCGGCAAAGAAAGCCACTACCGGCGCCGTAACGGTTTTGACCTCACAGATACACGCTATTCGCTGCGAGAAACATTAAACGAAGTTGATTATTGTATTTTTTGTCATGAGAGAGAAAAAGATTCATGTTCGAAAGGATTTCACGAAAATAATGTATTAAAAAAAAATCCTCTCGACTACGAACTAAAAGGATGTCCGCTCGAACAGAAAATTTCAGAATCGCACCTTGTAGAACAGCGAGGGGATATAATTGGAGCGCTCGCTATCATTGCAATTGATAATCCAATGTGTCCCGGAACAGGTCATCGCATTTGCAATGATTGTATGAAATCATGTATTTACCAAAAACAAGAGCCCGTAAATATTCCTCAAATCGAAACGCGCATCCTTACAGATGTTCTTCATTTGCCGTGGGGATTTGAAATTTATTCATTACTTACTCGGTGGAATCCCTTAAATATTGAGCGACCGTTTGCTCTTCCGTATAATGGAAAAAAAATTCTCGTCGTTGGTTTAGGACCAGCAGGATACACACTCTCACACTATTTGTTGAACGAAGGTTTTGGCGTTGTAGGTGTTGACGGTTTGAAGATAGAATCACTTCCAACAGAACTTGTCGGAAACGATATAGTACCTTTTTCACCGATAAAGGATTTTTCTTCTCTTACGCAAAACTTAAGTGAACGAATTTATCTTGGATTCGGTGGTGTTTCTGAATACGGGATTACTGTTCGTTGGGATAAAAATTTTCTTACTGTGATTTATTTGAATCTCCTTCGACGCGAACGTTTTCGTGTGTACGATGGCGTGCGATTCGGCGGAACTCTTACCGTTGAAGATGCATGGGATTTAGGTTTCGATCACGTTTGTTTTGCAACAGGCGCAGGAAAACCAACGTTCGTTTCGATGAAAAATAATTTGATTCGAGGCATCAGAAAAGCGAGCGATTTTTTAATGGCACTTCAATTAACAGGCGCAGGAAAAAAAGATTCGATGGCAAATCTGCAAATTCAACTTCCTGCTATCGTAATTGGTGGAGGGCTTACGGCAATTGATACTGCAACGGAAGTAATGGCATATTATCCGATTCAAGTTGAAAAAATAAAAAAACGATATGGACAACTCTGCGCTATTTACGGCAAAGAAAACATTGATATACTTTTTGATAAGGAAGAAAAACAAATACTAGAAACATTTTTGCTTCACGCAAATGCATTGGAAAATGAGCGGTGTCGTGCAAGTGAAAACGGTGAACAACCAAATTTTATTCCGTTGCTTCGCGCATTTGGCGGAGTGCATATTTATTACAGAAAGAGTATCAACGATTCGCCTGCGTATCGTTTGAATCACGAAGAAATAATTAAAGGTCTCGAAGAAGGAATTTTCTTTGTGGAAAAAATGAGTCCTGTTGAAGCAATTGAGGATGAGTACGGTGCCGTGAGTGAACTAATTTTTGAAAAAATGAACAATGAAAACGGAAAATGGAAAACAACCAATGAATCAGTTCGCATTAAAGCTAAAAGCGTATTTGTCGCTGCTGGAACCGTACCGAATATTATGTACGAACGAGAACACCCCGGAACTTTTCAACTTGATGAATGGGGAGAATTTTTTCAAAGTTTCGATGTTTTTAAAAATGCAAAACAGGAACTCCTTCAAACGAAAAAAGGAGAAATCGGATTTTTCACATCGTACGAGCGAAACGGAAAATACGTAACGTTTTACGGCGATAATCATCCTGCATACGAAGGAAACATCGTGAAAGCAATGTCTTCTGCAAAAGCGGGATATAAAAAAGTGCTTGCATTATTTGAACATATTGATAAATTTCATTCGAATGGCAATAACGACAACGAATGGAAAGCATTTGCAGTAACACTTGACAACGCATTAAAACCATACGTCGTAAAAGTTGAACGTTTGACTTCTTCGATTATCGAAGTAGTTGTTCACGCACCAATTGCGGCAAAACAATTTCTGCCAGGGCAATTTTTTCGATTACAGAATTACGAGCGCGATGCAAAAAAAATTGAAGATACGTTATTGATGATGGAAGGAGTTGCACTTACCGGCGCGTGGGTAGATACACAGAAAGGATTACTGAGTATGATTATTCTCGAAATGGGAGCAAGTTCAAAAATGTGTGGAATGTTACAACCCGGGCAACGAATTGTTTTAATGGGACCAACGGGAACACCAACAGAAATTCCTGAAAACACAACGGCGCTCTTACTTGGAGGAGGTTTAGGAAATGCCGTGTTGTTTTCCATTGCAAAAGCAATGAAAGAAAAAAATAATAAGGTAATTTATTTTGCTGGTTATAAAAAGAAAGAAGATGTATTCAAACAAGAGGAAATTGAAGCGTACACGGATGTCGTTGTATACAGCGTTGATAGCGGCGAACCGATTTCACTACATCGAAAACAAGATAAATCATTTGTAGGAAATATCGTTCAAGCGATGCTTGCCTATGCAAAAAACGAACTCGGTGAAATTATGATTCCGCTCCACGATGCAACACGTATCATAGCAATCGGTTCGGATAAAATGATGGCGGCGGTAACTTCGGCTCGTCATTCCATATTGAAACCGTTTTTGAACGAACAGCACGTCGGTATCGCTTCCATTAATTCACCTATGCAATGTATGATGAAAGCAATATGCGCGCAATGTTTACAGCGGCACATTGACCAAAAAACTGGAAAGGAAGAATTTATTTTCAGTTGCTACAATCAAGACCAATGTATGGATGATGTTGATTTTAAGCACCTATCATCGCGTTTAAAAGCAAATACGGTGATGGAAAAAATTGCTAATCAGTGGATAGAATATTTATCTGAGATGTATCAGTTGGAACGAGTGTAGAAACCTATCAAAGAAACAATGATAAAATTTTTAAATAGGTATTTTTTTTAGAGAAAACCTGTTTATTACTTTTTTACTTCTATAAGAAAATCACTTCTTTTCTTTATCAGGTTTTGCACTGTCCATTTTGATACTTGAAATACTTGAGATAATGATGAAGTTCGAACATAATATTTCATCGAATCATTTTCCATTGGATAAAACATCAATGCGGTTTCTTCGATTCCTGCAGGAGAATTGCTTTTTACTTTTACGGAACCAAGTATTTCAGAGAATGTAATATTGCTGTCTACGAAATCATCGCATCGGAAATTTGAGAGTGCACCAAGTAAGGAATTTACGTTATTCATATCAACTGAATCGTTTTCTATTTTCCAATTGGCACTGTCTTTCACCATAGTAAATTCTTCAGGAGTTAAAGTTTTCTTTTTTTCATCTTTGGCAACAGATGAGATTGTAATCACTTTAATGGAATCGCGCTCTGTTTTGTAAATTGTTCTGTCGCGCCAATCTTTTACATTCTTATTCAGCGAATAGGAATCAAATCCTTCTGCGAGATACACGTCCATTGATTTTTGCATTCGAACATAGATTTCTGAATATGTTGCACCGGTTTTTCCGAGAATCATTGTTGTTGATTTTCCGCCTTTCTCTGTAATGGTTACTTGTGTTCCGCTTGAATCATCAACTTGAAATTGTTTTTGTTTTCCAGGATTATTCGAAATGAGAGATGAAATTTTAAACTTCGCCGCGCCATCTATAATTCTTTGTGCAGAAGAAGCATCCGCGAGATAATTTATCGGTGATGTAATTTTCCATTTTGAATCAACGAGTTCAAGAGAAACAGATTTATCTGATTCGTTACGTTTGATTTCAATTTTCGTAATTGCTGCTGAATCGAATTTAATGTTGACTTTATCAAGCGAATACGTTGCTTCCCGTTCTCCTCTCGGCATTAAGTACAAAAGCGTGATTGCAAATAAAACGACAAATGCTATAATAAGAAGTAAATTTGATTTTTTCATAAATGAAAAGTAGTTGAGATATTGAGTATATGAGTAGTTGAGATTTTATTTTTCGATTGAAGTTTCCAAAACAATCAGCGATACATCAGCGAAGAAAATCTGCGTACCATCTGCGCGAAAATATTTCTCGCAAATGCTTGCTGATGTTTTCGCAGATGGTATGCAGAAGAATAACATTTTTCACTTTTAACTTTTAATTGAATTACGCTGCCATTTCCAAACGTTTCCGGCGAAGAATTTTCATTCTCCATCGCATAACGCCAAAAAGAATAATGAGAAGCGGCGGAACAGCAAGATTGATTCCTTTCACCATTGCTTTTGTTCCGGCTTCTATTTCGTCAAGCGGCTTATTACCTGCTTCTCGACTCCGAATTGTCGTAAGTCCAACTTCATCAATTAACCAGTCGGTAAGATTTCCAGCAAACAAAGCATTCGTTTCACTTCCTCCGGTTTCATTCACGACAAAATCGCCATCACCAATAACAACAATTCTTGAATTCGTGCTTGAGGTTACTTTTTGAGAAAAATCAATTCTCCCTTGAGTAGTTGAATCCAGTTCCGGATTGATTGATTCAAACGCACTTGTCAAATTTCCTTCCACTGAAACTGCAAGTGGTAAATGCGGCTCTTGGAACATATCTTTCGTGAATTGCATATTCGGATTAATGGGAAAAACATTTTGCATTCGCCCGCTTTGATTCGATGACGAAAGTAAAACGCTGAGCGAAACATTTTTCTTCGCCGCAAGCGATGTATCAATCGAACTCACAAAATAAAACAACACCGGTTGCAAATTTTTTACAATAATATTACTTGGATTGAATTCCGATGCAACAGGCAAATACGGAAACGGTACTTGCGTGTTGAACACCATAAATCCAGCTTGCTGCTGCACGGTAATATTTGCGCAACGAACATCACGTACCATATCGGTATTCACGCGAACACCATACGCTTCGAGTAATTTATCCAAATTTACATCAAGCGCTTGTCCGAATTGCTGCTGCAAATTCGCAGTAACTTTATTGACGAAGAACGCAACTTTTCCACCTTTCATTATATATTGGTCAATGAAATACAATTCCCAATCTTGCAATTTTGTTTTCGGTCCGATTACAAGTAATGCAGCAATATCATCGGGAATTGCTGTTCCGTTTGCAAGCGAAACCGGCGTAACTTCATATTGTTCCGAAAGAAGTTGATTGAGTTCTTTAATTTTGTCCGACGTGGGTTCATCGTGTCCGGAAAGAATTCCAATTTTCTTTTGCTCAGTTTGTGTTAACTTTTTGATATTTAGTGAAATGTCATATTCCAATTGGTCAAGTTTCTGCACAACGGGAATCGCTTCTTTTTTATCGCCGTACAAAAACACAACTCCCATCAATGCTTTTTCGATTTGCATTTTGTCTTCCTTCACCACTTGCACCTGTACTTCAGGAATACCGTATTTCTGTGCTTCTTTAACCACATCTTCTTTTCCCGACGGGTCAATAAATTCGTATTGAAAATTTCCTTTCGAGTATGCGCGATACTCGTCAAGTTGGTCTTGCAAGTAACGGCGATTGTTGTTATACGGCGCGGGTAAATCGCTGGTGAAATATGCTTTGGCAATAAATTTATCGTCCAAATTTTTCACCAAATTTTTACTCGCATCAGAAAGTGTGTACGCTTTGCTTTCCGTTAAATCGAATCGCGAAAAAATACGAATGGAAATAATGTTGATAAAAATGAGTATGCCGACAATCAAGGCAACTCGCATTAATGTTTGATTTTTTGTGTTCATAGGTTTTCTAAATTTCTTTGTAAAATTGTTTTACCAAATTCTTTTTATATGATAGTTATCGAAAATTTCATCCTTACTCACGAGAGTATATTTTTCAACCGATGATTGCGCAATTAACATTCTATCAAACGGGTCGCGATGATGGAATGAAAGTTTCAAAATTTCTAATGTATGTTCCGGTAATATTGTAAGTAATTCAAATCCGCTCTCAGTGTATCGCTCGATAATTGTTTTCAAAGAAAGTTTCATTTCTAATTTTTTCAAACTTGTCTTGATTGCAATTTCCCAAAATGATGCAACGCTGATATAAACATTATTCGTTTCGTCTTCGATAAGTTTTTTCGCTTTTGAAGAAAGTCGTTTATCATTTTCTGCATACCAAATGATTGCGTGAGTATCCAATAAAAGATTCATTCCATATACTCTTTAAAATCTTCCAATGGTTCATCAAAGTTTTCTTTCATAACAAAAGTACCTTTGAGAAATCCTGCTTTTGAGCGTTTCTTTTTCAATGAATTATTTTTCTTTTGTAAAAGAAAATCAAGATAGTGCATCACTTCCGATTTTATTTGCTCGGGAAGTGAATCTATTTTTTTGTGAAGTAAAGCGTTTGTCATAATTCTAAAAATCGTTATTTGATTCAGATTTCACTTAAAACTTTTTTCAATGATTTTGGCTTTCGTTTCCAAGTAGCATTAGTTCTTTACAATGTTTATTAGCCGTTGCAATTCTTCATCAGAGATATTTTGCATTTCCGATTTATCGAAGATTGAAAGCATAAATATATTTGATAAATCATCAACAAGTACATCAATCTGAATGTAAGTTATTACTCTCATTCCGCCGCTTTTCCCTTTCCCTTTGCTTTTTACTGCAAGACGAATCTTAAAAGAGTTTTTTCCAATTGGAGTTCCAAGAAATGGATTTTCAAATAATTGTGTTTGCAATTCCGCAACTTCGACTTTGAGAGAAGGGAATTTTTTCGTTAATCGTTTTAATTCCTTCTCGAAGTTACTTGTTGTGATGATTTTATAGTTCATCCAAAACTTCTTGAAGTGTTTTCGCTTTCTTTTTTCCAGATTGAATTTCTTTTACTTCCCGTAATGCTTCTTGGATTCCCAAAAGCACTTCCAATTTTTTCTTCGTCTTATGATAATCAGTTTGAAAGTAGTTCCACTCTTTTTGTGGAATGACAACTGATTTTTGTTTTCCTTTTTCGTCTATGAGATATTCTAAATGTAATGTCATATAAATTTTATTTTGAAGTTTTAAAAATTACTCTTGGTCTTTCTGAATCAATCATTCAACAGAATCAGCATATTCTTTTGCCATAACCAACTTTCCTTTATCGTCATATGTTTCATCACAAAAATCTTCAACAACCCAAACAAATCGTTTTTTGTTTCTTCGTTTTATTTCCATAGGAACAAGTCGTACGCCAGTACTATAAAGTTTTGGTTCACTATTAGTAAAGAAAAAATTGTCAAGAAATTGTTCGGTTTTCAAATTCATAATTCTTCAATCTAAAATCAGATTTCTAAAATCTAAAATTCGCTTACCACTTTCTCTTTTCCAACATCACCGAAGCAATCATCAGAGAAACCGCCATCATCGAAAAGTAATACACTAAATCGCGAGTATCAATAACGCCGCGAGCGATGTTGGAGAAATGATAATCCACGCCAAGATATTCTAAAATTGTTGCGATGCTTCCCGGAAAATACATTAGTATCTTATCGAAAATAAACAGCACGAACACAATCAGAAAACTGACAATGAACGCAACGATTTGATTTTCCGTAAGCGATGAACCAAGAACGCCAAGCGAAAGAAATACACCGCCAACCAACATTAGCCCGATATAACCGCCGACGATTGGTCCCATATCAACTTTTCCGAGAAATGAAATCGTCAGAAAATACACGAGCGTTGGAAGAAGCGTTACGAAAAACAACATCCAGGTTGCGAGAAATTTTCCTACAACGATTTCGTATTCCATAATTGGTTTTGTTACGAGAAGCTCGAGCGTTCCGCCTTTTTTCTCTTCGGAAATTAATCGCATCGTCATCGCTGGACCGAAGAACAACAAAAAGAACGGAGTCATTTCAAATACAGTTCGTAATGATGCAACGTTTGCAAGAAATAAACTACTCGTAAAAAACCATCCGAGTAACCCAAGAAATACTACAATAACAATGTATGCTACTGGCGAATCAAAAAATGAACGAAGTTCTTTACTAAAAATTGCTTTGATATTATTCATTAGTTTTTTTCGGTTGTTAATTGGTGGAAAACATCTTCGAGAGAAGTTTGTTCGCTGTGAAGTTCGAGTAACGATAATTTTTTTTGTACGCAAAATTGATACACTTGTTTGCGAATATCGGAATCTTTTGCCGCAGTAAGTTTGAATGAAAGCGATGCATCGAGTTCGTGAGTGCATACTGCATTTTCAATTGAAGAAATTTGTTTCAATTGCATTTCGAGAACGTCGCGCGTAGCATTGTCATCGCGTTCAATTTCCAAATACACGTTTGCGCTTCCTTGAAATTGTGTTTGCAATTCTTTCGTCGTTCCGTTTGCGACAATTTTTCCATTGCTGATTATCAATGCTCTGTCGCACGTTGCTTCAACTTCCGGAAGAATGTGTGTAGAAAGCAAAACCGTTTTCGCTTTTCCCACTTGACGAATGAGATTTCTGATTTCGACAATTTGATTCGGGTCAAGCCCAGAAGTTGGCTCGTCGAGAATCATCACTTTCGGGTCGTGAATCATTGCTTGCGCAAGTCCAACACGCTGACGAAATCCTTTGGAAAGTTGCCCGATGTCGAGATGTTTGACGGATGAAAGTCCACACATTCCAACCATCTCGCGAATGCGATGTGGAATTTTTCCTTTCTCGACGTTTTGCAATTGCGCGGCATATTCAAGATAATCGAGCACGTTCATATCAAGATACAGCGGATTGTGTTCCGGCAAATACCCGATGCTTTTGCGAACATTGAGTTGTTGTTCGTGAATATCGAAACCTTCGACTTTCGCGGTTCCGTCTGTTGGCGCAAGAAAACCCGTGATGATACGCATCGTCGTAGTTTTTCCCGCACCGTTCGGTCCAAGAAATCCGACGATTTCTCCCGAATGCACATCGAACGAAATATCATCAACGGCTTTTTTCGTGCCGTATGCTTTCGTCAAATTTTGTACGTTAATTGACATAGATTAGTATTATAATGTGTAATGTTCTAAATTAAAAAATTGTTGTGTCGCAATCGAATTATAAATTTACTTCTATTATTCCGTTATGTAATTCCATTTGTAATAGTTTTGTTACTTTTGCAATGTACGGTTGAATTGTTTGATGTTTATTATTTCTTGCCTTCAAAACAAAAACTGTGATTGGAAATTTTCTCACATTCTGTTGATGTTGCAAATTCTTATCCATTGTAATAAAAATTTGAAACCCATTTTGCACCATTAACGAAAGAAGTTCGCCATTCTTTTTTCAATTCCACTTCATTTCTCGAACTGTTTTGATTTCGTGTTCGTTTCCAAAATCAAATTTTAATTTCGTTGGAAGGTTCTCGTCAAGCAAAATTCTCATCAAGTACTTTTTCTGACGTGATGAATTTTTCTGCGAGATGCAACACTTCTATCGCTTGCTCTTTAGAAACGGTAGGAAAGTTTTCCAAAAATTCTTCTAATGGTTCTCCGTCTTCCAAATAATCAAACATTGCTTGAATCGGAACACGAGTTCCAACGAAAACGGGAGTTCCACCAAGAATTTCCGGGTCAATATTGATTGCGTTGTAATTCATAATTTTATTTCAATCTAAAATTTAAAACCGAATTAACTTGCATTTACCAAATCCGTTTCACTTTGTATTTATCGAAGTGTTCATCTTTTCCCACAATTGTCATTTTCTCAACTTTCGCTTGTGCAATAAGCATTCTATCAAATGGATCGCGATGGTGAAATTTTAGTTTACTTGCTTCCATAGTATGTTCGGTAGAAATATTGAGTAACTCAAATCCATTTTCATTTATCATTGCAATAGTTTTCTCAAAGGAGTGTTGTAGTTTTATTTTTCTCAAACTCACTTTAATTGCAATTTCCCAAAGAGATGCAATGCTGATGAAATTGGCATTCGATGTTTCTTCCACAATTGATTTTGCTTTTGAAGAAAGTTGTTTATCATTTTCAACAAGCCAAATAAATGCGTGAGTATCAAGAAGTAAATTCATTCCATATACTCTTTGAAATCTTCCAACGGTTCATCAAAATCCGGCGACAGAATGAATGTACCTTTCATACAACCGGCTTTCGGATGTTTTTTTTCTTTGTGTATTCCATTTTTTGATTTCGGTGTTTCTTGTTTCCCTTGCAATTTTTTGAATTGCACTTGAAACTTTTCCCATTCTTCCAACGGAATAATCACCGAAGTTTTATTTCCAGAATTATCTTTTAAATATTGTATATGCATAATCGTTTGTTTGTTTAATTGGTTAGTTCGTTTGCTCGTTCTTTCATTGTTCTTAAAACTAACTAGCCAGCAAACGAACAAACGAAAAAACTAAATTTCCTCAAACTCTTTTTCCCGCATCCATCCGACTTTCCCATCGGCAAGTTTTATTTCCCGCCAATCGCCAACAGTATCGAGCAAACGAACTTTTACTCCACGATGAATTACAAACGCATCACCGCTATTATCGTCGGGAGTTGTTTTTACGTTCACAACGTCTGTGAGAACAACAGCAAACCGCTGAGAAGTTCCTTCAAGTGCGTTACCGACTAAAATTGTTGTTGAACAAACAAGAAGAAATAAAAAAATTATGTTAAAAATAAGAAAGAGACGCTTTAAAAGAAAACTTCGCGTGTAGAGAAAAATTGCAATCGAACCAAGCAAAGCAATAAAAAACCACACGACAAACCACGAAAGTTGATTTACGGAAAAATAACTTTTTATTGCGTTCCACATTTCCCAATAAAACGGCGAAGGAATCGGTTCGATGTTATCCGTAACGTATAAATTCGCAAGTTGTAAATTTACATTCAATGCTTCATCGTTCGGAGAAAATTTTATCGCTCGTTCGTAATTTAATATTGCCCGTGCGTGATCATTCATTTTGTAATACGCATTTCCCAAATTGAAATAAAGTTCACCGCTTTCTTCGTTTTTCTTCAAAACTTTTTCGTAAAAAGAAATCGCTTCAGCAAATTTTCCCTGACGATATAATTCATTTCCTTTTTGAAAAAAATCTTCGCTTGTTTGAGCGTGAAGCAGGGAGAATGGAGCGAGGAGCAAGAAAAGAATTTTACATTTTACATTTGATATTTTATATTGCTTCGAGCGTTCAAATGCTAAATGCAAAATGTGAAGTATAAAATGTAAAACCCTCATACAATTTTCTCCAAACTTTCAATCGTCGTTTTTGCTTCGCTGTATGTTCGTTCCATCTCTGCGGATACATCCGTTGAAGGCGCGTACCGTGCAAACTCGCATTGTTCAATCGTTTGTTTGAATTTCATGCGCACATCTTCTGCAACATTTTTTTCTAAAAGTTTTTGCAAAACATTTTCCATCGAAATTCCCGCTTGTGGAATGGCAAACTTATCACCGACAAATCCCCACAACGCGCGAGAAACTTCGGCGTAAAATTCTTCTTTCTTTTGCTGTTTGAAAAATTGATTTGCTGCGTTCAATCGTTTATCCGCAACTTTGCTTGCTTTTCGCGAACGCAACGAAACCAAATCGGCATTCATTTTTATTCTTCGCTGTTGCAAAACAACAAACGCTACAAAACTGAAAAACGGTAACGCAAGCGAAGCAAGAAACATTGGAGTTTGATAAAAATACATTCCGCGTTGCGAAAAACTTCCGCTCGATGTTTTGATGAAACGAATATCTTTATTCAACAATGCAACATTTTCCTTCGAGAGCGATGAAATGTTCGATGAAACTTGTTCCGTCGCTTTTCCTTCTACATGCAAATCGAATTGCGGTGAAATCAAACGCACATAATCTTTTTTCTTTGTATCGAAATAAGAAAACTCAAACGGCGCAACGGTTTTCTTTCCGGGGAAACGCGGAATCATTATGTACTCAAACGCTTTTGTTCCCGAAACAATATCTCCTTTGCGATTCACGTCTTCGTTTGTCTTCGGGTCAAATTTTTGAAAATCATTTGGTAGAACAACGTTCGGCGATTCAATCAAACGAACATTTCCCGTTCCGCTGATTTTTATTTTGAGTGAAACCGCTTCATTCGTTTGCACGTTGTCTTTCGTTACTTGCGCATCCATTTTGAACACGCCAACGTTTCCTTTAAATGAAGTCGGCGCATTTTGTGGCAAGGGCATTACTTCGATTTTTAGTTTTTGGGATGCGGTTTTGTAATTCACGTTTTGCACATTACCAAAAAACGGGTCGTTGAAAAATTGGTCGAACGGATTATTCGACTGTCGTCGCAACTGCACTTGCACAACACATTCCACTTCAAGCGGATTGATTTCCATCGTCCCGCTTTGCGTTGGAAAAATTGCCGTCTTCTTCAACACGCCAACGTTCCATTGTTTTCCTTCATATACTTCGCGTGTCAAAGAAACTTGTTGCGCAATTTCCAAATCTTCCGTCCATGCATTGGGGATTGATGCTTGCTTGGAAAGTTGATAATTCACAATATTCACGCGTGTGTACACTTTCCACGTAACGGTAATTTGTTCTCCCTGAAAAACTTTTGCCTTATCAACAACCGCGCGTAAAAAAAGATTATCTCTGATTTGTTGCTCGACGCTTGCGTTTTGGTCTTGTTGATTTTGCTGTTTCTTTTGCGGCGGCGCACCTTTGGTAACTTCAATCGAAATCGGTTGTGTTTGTAAATTTTTTCCACCGACGTTTATTGTTGCAGAAGGAATCGAAAACTTTCCAACATCACGAGGTTGCAAAATGTATGTGAACGAAACCGATTGCGAAACTCGTCCGTTCACCCATTGCATATTTGTTGATTGATTCGGTCCGGAAAGAATCATAAAATTAGCCATTTCAGGAAGCCGCAAATTACTTGCACTTGAAGAACCTTCAAGCGAGAGTGTCAATGTAAATTGTTCTCCTTGCTGCACAACATTTTTATCAACAGAAGCAGAAAAATTTTGTGCAAATGCAGAGAGCGGAGAGCATAGAGCATAGAGCAAGCAGAAACAAATGACTAATGACCAATGACCAATGACAGTCTTTAGTAATTTGTCATTTGTCATTCGTAATTTTTTCAAATGTAAAATGTAAAATTTAAAATGTAAAATCGGCATCACCAATCTTTCTCCACCTTACTATCTCGCGCCGGTTGTTTGCGCAAATCTTTTTGAATTTTCTTTTCGTTGTTTTTCAACTGATTCAAAATCGCTTCGGCTTGGTCTTTCTTCATTTTCTTTTCGTCATCTTTTTTTGCTTGCGCTTGTTGGGCTTGTTGTTGCTTTGTTTGGTCTTGTTGTGCTTCCTGTTGTTGCTGTTTCTGTTGTTCTTGTTTTTGCTGGTCGTTTTGTTGCTGCTGATTTTGATTCTGGTCTTGTTGATTTTGTTGCTGTTGATCTTTCTTCTCCTGATCTTTATCGTCTTTGTCTTTATTATCTTGTTGTTGCTTCTGCTGTTCTTGTTGAAGCATTTTCAACGCGTATGAAAGATTATATTTCGCGTCGTTATCATCGGGATTAAGTTTCAATGCATTTTTGTACGATGTAATTGCTTCGGGATATTTTTTTGATTCAACAAATGCATTGCCCATATTGTAATACGCATTCGATTTTACGTCATCATCTTTCGCTTTAGAAATCGCATCTTGATATTGTTGCAATGCTTCATCCGTTTTTTGCTGCTTCAACAACGCATTTCCCAAATTGTAATTTCCGTACGGTTGCGATTTATCTTTTTCTAATGATTTACGATAAGAAATTTCCGCATCGGTGTATTTTTCTTTTTTGAAATGAGCATTTCCATCATTAATCAATGAACGAGTGGATTGAGAAAAACCAGCCAACGACGAACAGAAAACTACGAGTAAAATCAAAACAATTTTACATTTTACATTTGATATTTTATATTGAAACGTACGGACAAATGCGAAATTTAAAATGTAAAATATAAAATCTAAAATGTTCATATTGCTTTTTCCTTCTCCACAAAAATTTTATCAACAGAATTCCTATAC
>Ga0194120_10006995_pt1 | contig 15649 bp, 17 predicted proteins | sample TA2MahCa65mmetaG_FD_148642 | JGI IMG/M metagenome (GOLD analysis project Ga0194120, IMG submission 148642) | Freshwater microbial communities from Lake Tanganyika, Tanzania - TA2015019 Mahale Deep Cast 65m | ecosystem: Environmental > Aquatic > Freshwater > Lake | place: Tanzania: Lake... | reverse complement strand
CTTTACTTTAGAAGCCTTGCTTTTTTCACTAGGACCTCTTCCACCTGTTTTTTTTGCTCTTTTCTTTTTTGCCATTTTATGAGTAGGACTCGGTGAAGGAAGTGCCTTAAACACTTATCGAAATCAGTCTTAACCTATCGATGCATTTTAAAGGTTATCTCCTTCGCGCCATGAGGCAAAGCTTAAGGGGCACAGATTTCGTAAGGAGAGTTATAGTCCTTTCTCCCGACTAACAGCTGAATGCCGAACAGAGGCTTTCATGGTCACATCCTTTCCAGGACAACCGATAAAAGATTAATAAATTAGGCAGTATATAAAAATATCCGACTACTTTAGAATTACTACAGATAAAATCCGAACATCATAGAAAGCTTTATTCCATTTCCCCAACTAAAAACCTGCAGAAACAATATGAGCAAGACTACATGTCTAACAAATACTTAGTAAAACAAAATGGCGAGATACTCAAAATAGCAATGATAACTGGAAGTTTGAATAAAAATTTATGAATTTGAGAATATAAACTTATTAACTGCTTATGTTAAAACCCCCGTAGACGCAACAATGCACGTTAACTTTAAATATTTAATAATCTTGATTAAAATATGAATTTGAGCAAAAAAAGATGTTTAGCCTGTGAAGGATTTATTGCAAAAATGCCCAATTCTCTAATTAAAAAATATCTTAAAGAAGTTAATAATTGGAAAATAAAAAATAAAAAACTATACAAAGAATTTAAATTTAAGGATTTTAAAGAAACGTTAAAGTTTGTAAATAAAATCGGAGAAATTGCAGAAAAAGAAGGTCATCATCCTGATATTTATTTTACATGGGGGAAATGCAATATTGAAATTTATACACATGCTGCAAATGGATTGACAGAGAATGATTTTATATTAGCTTCAAAGATTGACAAAATATGATAAAAAAAATATTTCCTTATTTTTTAGGCTTATTTGTATCTTTTAATATTCTAAATGCTCAAGATACAACCAGAACGTATATTATAAATGAAATTGTTGTAAGCGGAGAAAGAAAGGAAGAGCAGGAAAAAAAACAAGAAAGTATAAAAACAATTTATAATTCAGATCTAGCCAAAGAACTAACATCAGAGATCGGAATTACAACAATAAATCCGATGTCTTCTGAAATAAGAATACATAATCTGCCAGAACCGTTTGTTGGATTTTATTATAACAATACAAACATAAGAATAATTGGAAGCAAAACCCAATTTTATGGTGCTTATTCATTCATCAATCCGGATTTATATGATTTAAAAGTTGAACCAGTTGCATATTCAACAAAATATTCTGATCTAGGGGGAGTAATAAAGATAATTCCAAAAAAAACAGATAAGAAATCATTGGAAGTTTCATCTGACTTAGCCCAAAGAATAATAACATTAAGATTACCATTTGAAACAGATGATATTAAAGGAAATAATAATTCAAGCATAAGAAACATAGAAGTCATAGGATTAATGAGAAATACAATTCCCTCATTGCAGCTTCTTCCAAGAGTAATAGAATACCAGAATCTTACAAACTTAAATATAAAAAATTCAAATCTGGAAATAATATTGAGAAGAGCTTCTGAAGAAAATAATTTTGATAATTCAACAAAATATGGAAATGGAGAATTAAACCAGAAATCATTGCAGGATTTAGTTATAATAAATAATGAAATTCCTATTGAAAATTTAAATTTTAATTCAAGCTTTTCTTATGAATATAATAATCTAAATTCAAAATATGGATTTAAAAATAATTTAAATGATTTAAATTTTTTTAGTAAAAATGTTACAGGTTCAGTTGAAATAAACAATAGAACAAAAACAATAAAATCTGGATTAACAAGTTATTTGATGAAAGACAAAGATAATAAAATAAATGTAAACCACTTATGGAATGAATTTAACTATAATCATGATAAATTTTTGATACAGCCAAGCTTAGGAATAACAAAATTTGAGAAGAAATTTATTTATTTATATGGGGTGCATTTGTCAGAAGATTTTGAAAATATGTTAATTACTTTAGGATATAATCATATTTCAAATTTCATATTGCAGAATACATTTAACATCGGAGGGTTAATCACCAAAAACAATGAGATTAATCCGCAAATAGCTGATCATTATTCATTGCTGTTAAATTTGAGAGATGAAAATAATTTATTTAAGGGGTTAATATATAGAAAGGATCTTAAGGCAGATTTTCAAGATGGGTATTCAGATGCCAGAATTTATGGAATAGATTTTAACTTAAGCCATTTTGGAAAATTTAATTATAAAGTTAATTCTTCATTGTCAAATTCAAAATTAAATGATCATGCTCTTCCAGGTGCAATAGATAAAATAATTCAGGTGGATATCGGATATGAGTTATTAGATAATATCAATGGAATAGTTCAGGTTAAATACCAAGATGGATTTTATTCTAGAAATAAATTAACAAAAAAATATGAAAAATTAAATAATTCCTTGTATTTAAGCATCGGAGGAAATACAAATTTTGATTTTATGAGCAAGACGTTTGGTTTTGCATTTACGGCTTATAATTTATTAGCTCCCTTTGGGCAAAAAAATGAATTAGCGAGGGTAAAAAATGCAAAAGATGAATTAGTAAGCATTAATACTCCCTTATGGCTTAATGTCGGAATTTACAGCAAGTTTTAATTTTTCTTTAATAAATTAAACGCAATTACTGTACTTGCTAAATGAAATAATGCCATTATAACAAATAATGTCTTGAATCCATAGTAACTTACAATAATTCCTCCAAGCAAAGAGGCAAAAGCAACAGCTAATCCTGCTCCAGAATTCCAATAACTCCATTCAGAACTTTCTTTTCCCTTGTCCAATGCCAATGAATATAATGCTTCCCATGCCGGGGTTACAATTGCTACTCCAATTCCCATTAATGCCTGAACTAGATATAAATGCAAAGGGCCTTTAATGAACAAGAACAATAAATTTCCAATGCATAATATCAGATAACCAATAAAAACCATTTCTTCTTTGTTAAATTTTTTATCTTCTAATTTTCCCATAAATGTTGTTAATGATGCAAACATTAATGTATAAATTGCATAAGAAATGCTTGCGACCATTATATTCCCATTTATTTCCTGAACAAATAATGCATATATCGGTCCAAGCAGTCCAGCTGAGAAATTACCAACAACACTAGCACTCAATAATAATTTTAATTTTATATTCATATTATCTTTTCAATTCTCTCTATTGCTTTTTTTATTAAGTTGATATTATTTGCATAGCTGAATCTTAAATAACCCTCGCCATATTTTCCAAATTCGCTTCCTGGAATAACTGCAACCTTGCATTTTTTTAATATCTCATTGCTGAATTCCTTGCTTGATTTTTTTGTAACTTGTTTTATATTAGAAAATGCATAAAAAGCACCATCAGGCATCTTTGTTCTCAATCCAATTTTATTTAAGTTATTTACAATGAATTTTCTTCTTTCATTATATTCATTAACCATTTTATTTATATAGGAATTTTTTAAGTTTAAAGCTTTTATTCCTAATAATTGGGAAATATTTGGAGCGCATAAATTCATATACTGGCTTGTTTTTATTACATGGTTAATTAAATTATCTGGCAAGACACAATAACCGAGCCTAAATCCGCACATTGCATAAGTCTTTGAAAATGTGTAAAAGCTTAAAACATAATCTTTCATTCCATTTAAGCTTCCAATTGAAATATGTTTTTTATCATAAATTAATCTTTCATAAGCCTCATCTGAAAAAATATACAAATCATTTTCAACAGCAATATCTGAAATTTCTTCTAAAATTTTCTTGCTTAAAACATTTCCTGTTGGATTATTTGGAGTATTAATCAAAATAGCTTTGGTTTTTCCTTTATTTATGGCTTTCTTAATATCATCTGGATTTAAATTAAAACTATTTTCCTCATTTATTTTTACATAAGAAGGGACTGCATTTACCAATTCAATTGCAGGAATATAACCCATGTATCCTGGATTGCTTAATATCATTTCTTCAGTAGGATCAAATACGGCCAATAATGCAGCAAAAAAACCCTGTTGGCTTCCTGTTGTTATTAAAATATTTTTCTCATTTGCATTAATCTTATTTTCTTTATTTAATTTTTTTGTTAATAATCTTCTTAATTCAAGCAATCCCTGGTGATTTGTATAATGTGAACTTTTATTAATTATTTTTTTTGCATAATCTAATATTGGTTTTGGGGTTATAAAATCAGGTTCTCCCAGTCCTAAATTTATTACATCATGATGCTCTGCAACGATCTCTGATAATTTCCCTAAAACAGAGTCTGGCAGTTCTAATTCTCTTTCTGAAATATGCATAAATTTAGTAGAATTAGTTTGTTTAAATATCTTTCTTTAATGCGGAAATAAAAATTCTCCCATTGCAAAAAGCAATATTAAAAATCCGATAAATACTGCAATAAAAACTAAAAAAGATCTTTCTTTGTGTTTTATAATACTTATTAATCCTGTAAAAAATGAAGAAATTCCTATAAGAGCCATTGGAATAACCAAAACAGGCATTAATATCTTATAAGCATTTATTTCTTCAGAGTTAAAAGCCCCGTTCTTGTTTGCAATATAAGATACAACTTGAACTATAATAAACAAAATAAAAAATATTAACATTAACTTTAAACATAATTTGCTTAATTTGTTTTTTGGTAAACTTTTCATATGAAGAGATTATTTTTTAATAAATAATGTAAATTAATATATAAATATTCTCTTAACTACAGTTAATATGATTTATTGTTCATCTTTATGATATAAATCAAGAATTACTATTTTATCTTCATCTTTTAAGTAAAGATATGATAATCTATAATGAGAGATATATATTTCTCTTGTTCCTTTTCTATTAAATCTCATCGGCTTTCCAGTTTCTGGATTTTGTTTTATTTTTTCAATCGCTTTAATCATTTGTTCCTGGAAATCTTTATGTTTAATTTTTGAAAAAATCTTGATAAATCTTTCTTCATAATCAATTCTTGCCATCTTTTATTTTATTTAACATTTTTATAAAATCATCAGCATCTAAACTTTTAAATTTGCCATTTTCATATCTGTTTAATGCTTCTTCAGTTCTTTTTGCAAAAATTAAATCTTCTTTTAAATTTTCTTTGAAATCTTTAACACTTTTAAGAATTATTTGTTTATCATTTTTAATTATTATAAATTCTTCTCCTTCCTTAAATTCTTTTCTCATCTCATTTGGAATTACAATCTGCCCTTTTGAACTCATTTTGGTTAAGCTTAAATTTTCCATTTTATTTTAAGTAAGATTAATCTTACCTAATATATAAAGCTTTCTATTTTATGGTATTGTCTTATATTTTGTATTTAGCATCATCCACTCAATCAATATCAAGAAAAGAACAATTATCAAAAATGGAATTGCTAAATCTAATTTTAATCTTGTCTGGGTTATAGAGGCAATTTTCTTGTAGGCTTCTTTTAATGCTGTATCATCTTTAGTATTATAATAATTTCCTTCTGTATTTTGAGAAATTGTTTTTAAGGTATTTTCATCTAATCTTAGTGTAATATTACCGAAAACATAATTTCCCCCTTCCTGGCTTCCTATCCCAATAGTATTAATTATAACATTCTTGCTTTTTGCATAATCAATTGCTTTATCCAAAGAATTTCCTATATTTACTTGTCCATCTGTTAACAATATCAAAACTTTTGGATTTTCAGAATTAGATAATAGGGTTGTTCCGGTTATTATTGATTCTCCTATGTTTGTTCCTCCCGTGTTGCTTATCTCAATATTTTTTATACTATTTCTTATCTTTTGGAAATCATCTGTTAACTCTGTTTCAATAATTGGGGTTCCAGCAAAGCTTATTATTCCAATTTTATTCTTTGTGGAAAGTAAATCAACAAATTCTAAGGCTTTAAGTTTGGCTGCTTCAATTCTATTTGGTGTAAAATCAGTTGCAAGCATACTATTAGAAGAATCAATTGCCAAGACGTAATCAAAATTGCTTCCCTCTCCAGAGTACCAATAAACCATTCCAGATAAAGATAAAATAAATAAGATTACAATACTTAATCTTGCATATAATAAAAATAAATTATTTGAAATAACTTCTCCTCCAGTTACTCTTTCAATGGCTTCAAAATTAGCGAATTTAATTGCTTTCCTTTTAGTTGATTTTAAGCTTGCAAAATGAACAATAATTAAGATAGGAATTACAAACAAAAACCACAAATACTCCGGATGAGAAAATGTTACTGCCATCTTCTACCCCCTCTTCTTATAAACAAATTGATTATTGGTTTTACAAATGAATCTTTTGTATTTATATCAACAAAATCAACATCAGATCTCAAAAAAACTTCTTTTATTTTTCTTTCCTGCTCCTTTATCTCATATTCATATGCTTCTTTTATTAATTTAGGCTCAATCAACATTGTCTTTCCTGTTTTAGGATCAGAAATTACAACCTGCCCAACATCTTCAGGAAGTGTTCTATCTAAAGGGTCTCTAATCATTATCATGATAACATCAAATTTCTGGGAAAGTAATTTTATTGAATCTTCCCAGTCATCTTTCCATCCAATAAAATCAGAAATAATTACTATAATTCCTCTTTTTTTTAAATAGCTGAAAATGAATTTTGCTGCATTTTTAAAATCAAATGAGCCGTTATAATTTTCTGTTTTTAGCAGCATTTTAGAAATTATATAAAATTGCGCTTTTCCCCTACTCGGAAGCATCCTATCCTTGACATTATCAGAATACATACAAACCCCTACATTATCTCCGGCTTCTAAAATAGAATGTGCTAATGATGAAGTTAGCTCAATGTTATATTCTGCTTTTAATTTATCTCCTGAACCAAATAACATATTGCTGCTGCAGTCAACAAGGAAAAAAACATCTACATTTCTTTCTTCAACATATTCTTTTATTAAAACTTGATCTGTCCTTGCACTTGCTTTCCAGTCTATTAAACTAGAATCATCTTCAGGAGTATATTCTCTAAACCCGCTGAATTCTAAACCTTTTCCTTTGAATACACTTTTATATGCCCCAATTGCAGTCGAGCTAGTTAATGCTTTACTTAATATTTCTAGTCTTTTTAATGCAGGAACTATATCTACTTTAAAGAATTGCTTTGCCATTTATGTGACTGAAACCTTTGATAAAATCTCATCGATTATATTTTCTGTTTTTATGTTTTGAGCTTGTCCTTCATAATTTAATAATATTCTGTGCCTCATAACATCATGAGCAACACTCTTGACATGATTGGGAGTAACAAAATTGCTTCCTTGTATTAATGCTTCTGCCTTTGCAGCAATATACAAACTAATACTTCCTCTTGGAGAACATCCCCATTCAATATACTGCCCGGAGCTAATTTTGTATTTATTTGGGTTTCTTGTAGCATCTATTAACCTTACAATATAATTTTCAACATCCTTGCTCAGATAAATCTTTCTTATAAACTGCTGCATATCCATTATATCTTTTGTAGTTATTACGTTATTTAATTTAACATCATCAAATCTTGTTAAAGTCATATTTTTTGTTAAAATCTCGCTTTCTTCATGAACTTTAGGATAATCAATTATTATCTTAAACAAAAATCTATCAACTTGAGCTTCTGGCAAAGGATAAACTCCCGCATTTTCAATAGGGTTTTGAGTAGCCATAACAAAAAACGGCAAGGGCAATAAATATGTTTCATTTCCGATACTTACTTGTCTTTCCTGCATTGATTCTAACATAGCTGATTGTGTTTTTGGAGGACTTCTGTTTATTTCATCCGCAATTACAAAATTTGCAAATATTGGTCCTTTACTTACTTGGAATTTATTTTTTTCCTTGATATAAGTCGTTAATCCAACAATATCTGTAGGAAGCAAGTCGGCTGTAAATTGTATTCTCGAATATTGACATCCTGTAACTTTTGCTAATGTTCTTATAATCAAAGTTTTAGCTATTCCCGGAATTCCTTCTAATAATACATGACCATCTGAAATTAATGCCCTTAATAACCCATTAATTACGTTATCCTGCCCAACAACTATTTTTGTGCATTCTTTCCTTACTAATTCAAGCTTTTCCTGGAATTTTTTTATATCTTTTAAATCTGGTTTTTTTTCCATTTTAATTTAACTTATCATGGGTTAATTTTTCTCCTTCTAACTCTAATAATTTATTATAAAGCTCCATCCTCTGTTTTTCCAATGACATTATTTTTCTGTCTTTTATATCTTTAATGTAATTATTAGGATTTAAGTTTAATTTATGGGGATAATTTATTCTTCTTCTATCCATTATGTTAATTGTTTTTTGCATTATTTCCTGTTTTGGCATTAATTCTTCTTTCTTAATGGTTTGATTTATTAATTCCTCGGGATTTGATTTACTATGTGTTAAATTATGAATCATTCTGCCAAATTTATGAATATCATAGCTTAATTTACTCATTATTAATTCTGCCTCATTTTCAATGAATTTCTTTATCTCTCTTTCTTCTTTGATTGTTAAATTCCAGATATTTTTTCCTAAAGAACCCAAATCATATTTTAATTTAGAAACAATCTCTTTAACTTCATCATTTATATTGCTGATTGCTTTTTTTTCTTTATGCTCTAAATTTTTTATTTTCCTGCTTAATACATGCAATTCATTTCTAATCTTGTTTAATATATTCTCCCTTTTTATTTCTATATCCTCATTTAATCTTATTTCTTCATGTTTTTTTAAATTTTTAATAACATTTTCTTTTTCAGGAACATCAATAAAGAATTTTTCATTGTTTGATTTTGGAGTATTATGGATTTTTTTAATGAAAATATTTATATTATGTCTTAATCTATCAATTATAGATTCTGATTCATTGATAATAAAATTTTTTAAATTTATTTCATCTTTTTTTATTAATCTAATTTCATTATTTAAGAAATTTCCAAATTTATTGTGATATTTGATAAAATAACTTAATTTTCTCTTTTCACCGATTAACTTATGTGAAATCTGCTTTAGTTTTGTTGCAGCAAGCAATTCTTCTTTTTCAATAAATGAATGCAACGTTTTCACTAAATCAATTCCTTTTCTTGAAACCTGCTTTCCCTGATGCTTTGTTTTTATTAATTTCATAGAGACATCTAAAAACACCTTTTCATTATTTCTTCTCATTAAAATATTATTATGAAGCTTGATTAATTTATCAATCATATCTTTTTCCTCTTCTATTGGCAATCTATAGTAGTTTAATAAAGCCCTTGCATAATATCTCTTAGCCAACAAAGGGTTTAATATAGATGCTCTTTCTCCTTTTTTTATTAGATTTGATATTTTTATTCTTAATATCTTATTCTTAATATTATCAAACAGTAAAAACTTATGTTCTTTTTTAGGTTTAACTTCTTCTATCTCTTTTTTAATTTCATTTTTTATAATTGGTTTTATATTTGTTTTCTGAATTTTTATATCTTTTTTGAATAAATTAGATAATTTTGAGAACAAACTTTCTTTTTTTATTGGAATTTTTTTTATTTTATCTTTTTTGAATAATAATTTTAATCTTGAGAATATGCTTACTTTTTTAATCTCAACTTTTGGAATAATTTTAGGGATAATTTCTTTCTTTATCTTAATTTCGTGCTTAACTTCTTTTTTCTTGAATATGCTTAATATTCTGTTTTTAATTTTTGTAAACTTGCTTTCTTTTACAATTATTTCTTTTATCTTGTAATCCTTTAGTATTAATTCAAAATCTTGGAACAAATCCTTAATCTGATCTGTTGTTATGCTTGCTCCGCTGTATTTTAAGTTTGATATTTTACTTGATAAATCAGCTTCTTTTACATGTCCTTTAACCAAATTATTAAATTCAGCAAAAGAAAATTCATGCTTAATATTTAATTTATCCTTAAAAAAATCCTTAACAATATTTATGAATTCATCAAATTCCTGCTCATTGTTTATTTTTCCAAGTTTATGCTTAATTATATTAAATTTTGTTAAATGATCAATTTTAAATTCTTTTTTTTCCTGCTTCTTAAAATGAATTTTTGGTAATTTGATTTTTCCAATATTATCTTTTATTATCATTCCGAGAAAGAACAGCATAATTATTCCTATAAATGCAATTGGAGCAGCTAAAATTAATGAATAACTTTTGCCAAAAACCTTAATTTCTTGGGCATTAACTAATTGAAAGCTAAATAACAGAATTAACACTAATATAACCCCTTTTTTCATAATAAGATTTAATTTTAATTAATATAAAAAGGTTTCTTTTACACTACAAAATTAAGAAGATTTAAATATTAGATTAAATTAATTATCTCAATGAAAAAAAGGGATTTTATTTATCTTGGAATTATATTGCTTTTAATTATAATTTTAACAAGTATTTATCTTAATCTACTTTATTTGTCTGACAAAATAAAAGTTTTAGAAATTAAAAATCAAAAATTAAACATTTTACAAAAGATAGAGTTATATCAACTAAGCGATTTAGCTCTTGAAAAATATGGGTTTTATATTAATCAATTTATTTTTGCTTTTGAAAATCATGTATATTCTGTAAATTTAAAATTAAAAAATAATTTTAATGAAGAAAAGGAATTTAATATAGAAATTAATCAGATTAAAGATGATAAATATAGAAAAGAGATTAAATATTTAGATATCCTGACAATTGAAAATAATACTGTTAGACTTAAACCAAATCAGACTATCGATTTGAGAATAAATGTTAGGCTTAATAGCATAGAAACTTGGTATTCTCCAAAATATAATTTAACAATTATGGCGGATAATAAGTTATATAATTCTGCTAAACTTTATGTTACCCTAATTACATATGATCTTTCTAAGGAAGAACTAAAAGGAAAAGGTAAATTTAATTTATTTCCAATTTATGGCATTTATTCTCAAAATAGAATTTATGATATCTCAAGTCCAGAAGATTTTTATGAATACTAGATACTCTTATAACTTTTTCTAACATAATATTAATATGAAATTTGCGCATATGGCTGATTGTCATGTAGGCGGCTGGAGAGAGGAAAAATTAAAGGAATTAAGCATAAAATCTTTTGAGGAAGCTGTAAATATTTGCATAAAAGAAAATGTTGCATTTGTCTTGATTTCTGGAGATTTTTTTAACACAAGTCTGCCAAGCATAGATATAATAAAAAGAGCAGCTGAATCTTTAGAGAAATTAAGGGAAAATGATATTTCATGTTACATAATCCCTGGAAGTCATGATTTTTCTCCTTCAGGAAAAACAATGCTTGATGTATTGGAAAAAGCAGGTTTAATGGAGAATGTAATGAAATTTAAAAACAATAAATTAGAGTTTACAATTGATAAAACAAACACAAAAATAACTGGAATATTTGGATTAAGGCAAGGTTTAGATTATAAATATTATGAAAATCTTGATAAGGAAAGTTTGGAAAATGAAAAAGGATTTAAGATATTTATGTTTCATGCTACATTAGATGAATTTAAGCCAAAGGATCAGGAAAATGTTTTTGGACAAAGTTATATGGACTTGCCTAAGAACTTTAATTATTATGCGGGGGGCCATACTCATATTGTTTTTAATGAATTCAAAAAAGATTATGGATTAATTGCTTATCCCGGGCCGTTATTTCCGAATAGCTTTAAGGAATTGGAAGAATTAAAATATGGCGGTTTTTATATTCTTGATGAAAAATTAAACATAAAAAGAATTGATGTAAAATTAAAAGAAGTTTCTAATTTTTTTATAAATGCGGAAAATAAAACAGCAGAAGAAATTGAGATAGAATTAAAAGATATAAAAGATGTTGATGATAAAATAGTTTTAATAAGAATAGAAGGAACATTAAAATCAGGAAAACCGACAGAAATTAAATTTAAGGAAATACTTGAAAACTATAACTCATTTATTGTTCTTAAAAATACAAATAAATTAAAAAGCCTGGAATTTGAAGGTTATGAGACAAAGCATGGGGATGTAGAAGAAGTTGAGGAATTAATAATAAAAGAAAACTTAAGCAATGTAAATACAATATTTAATCAGGAGGGGGTTGCAAGATCATTGATTAATTTGATGAACAAGGATAAAGACGAAGGCGAGAGAAACTTAGATTTTGAAAATAGATTAATTAAAGATGTAATAAAAGTATTTGAATTGGAAAATGATAATTAGATTTATTTAAAATTTTTATAAATTCACTGGAATTAATTATCTTTATTCCATTATAATTCTTAATTTTTAATAAATGTTTATCTCCGGTTATAATGTAATCTGCATTTGATTCAACAGCACACTCTATTATCTTATTATCATCAAAATCTTCCTTAACTATATCTATTTTTTGATTGATTTTTATTATTTTAGTATAACTAAGAATTAATTTTAATTGTCTTTGAATTAAGATACCCTCTTGGTTAAAATCTCTCTTTAAAACTTTTTTAATTTCATCTAGGATTTCTGTAGAAATAAAAACATTGTAATTCAAAATTTAGTGCTTTTTCAATGATTTTATTTGGGTTTCATTTTGACCAGAAAATTGAAGAAATAAATATATTTGTATCAAGGACAACATTAATCAACTTTAAACCCTCTCCCTTTATGTATTATTTTTAAGACATCTTCTTCATTTTTTATATTTTTTCCTCTTGCAAATTTTTCTCCTATCTTGGTTAATTCTTTAAATTCTTCTTTTAAATTAATATTTATTTTTTTTAATAATACCATATTTTTGAATTTTGTAACAACTAATCTAGAACCATTTCTTAAATTAAGTTCATTTCTTATATTTGATGGTATTACAACCTGCCCTTTTGATGATACTTTAGTTATTTCTATCATGTTAAATTGTAATACTTTCTTACTTTTAAAGCTTTTGTTTTAATATCCTATAGAAGCATTTATAGCTTTTTTTATTGTTTTAAAATTTCTATGAAAAATATAAATGAGAAAAGCAAGAGAACTGTTTATGAGGAAAAACTAGCTAAAAATTTAAGATTTAAATCTTTGTATGAGTATGAGAAATATTGTGTAAAAAAGAAGGGGTTTAAGTCTTATTCTGAATATCAAGAACATTTGGCAAAGAAAAACAGCTTTGAGTCTTTAAAAGAATATCAGGAATGTTTAGCTAAAAAACATGGATTTAAGAATAATTATGAATATCACAAGCATTTAGCTGAAAAAAATGGTTTTGAATCAAGATATGATTACCAATTGTTTATTTCCTTAAAAAACCAGAAAAATCCATATTTGAATAAATTAAGCAATTTGATAATAGAACAATTAAGTTTTTTAGAAAAAGACAGAAAATGGCTAGGTTATAAACTAAATGTTTCAAAAGCAACAATATCTAGATATATTTCATGTAAAATTTTTCCTAAAAAAAGCATTCAAAGTAAATTATTTAGGATTCTTAATTTGCCTTATAAAAGTTTAGAAGATTTATTATAAATAGATTTATATATTATTTAATATTTAATAAGCTTATGAAAAAAAGAGATTTTATTGTTTTTTTAGTATTAATTTTATTTTTAATAAGTTCGTGCAAAGAAGAATTTAAAGGCAAAAAAATTATTGATAATAAAAATAAATTATTAACTAAAAATTTAAATAAGTTTGATTATTCTGAAGTTAATGTTCAAGAATTAAAACAAAAAACCTCTAAAATGAAAGAAAGAACATTTGAAGGTAGTTTAACTGTAATTCATCAGGATGATTTTTTTAATGAAAAAAGCAAGAATTATTATTTTTTACAGACAAAAAATAAAAATTATAGGTTAATTTCAGAAGATGATTTAGATAAACTTGAACCGGGAAGTGAAATTCAAATTAAAGGTAAATTAAGCAAAGATAAGATATTTATTAGCAAAATTGATGAAAATTCTCTTAAAACATTAAAAAGAATAATTCCCTCGCAAATACCAGATACAATTGGACCTCAAAGAACAGCTGTAATTTTAGTAAATTTTCAAGATAATCCCTCTGAAATGTTTACAAAAGAACAAGTAAAACAAATAATCTCTAAAGTAAATGATTTTTACAAAGAAAATTCATATGGTAAAACTTGGCTAACTGGCGGGGGTAATGCTGAAACTCCTTATCCTGATATTTATGGTTGGTATACTTTACCTCATAATCAGATATGCGACTTAGGTGAATATGAAATTATTGCAACAGTAGACAATGATCTTTATTTTCCCAATTATAACAGAATTATTGTAATATACCCCTCTGATCCGGTGGGTTGTCGTTTCGCTGGTGCAACACATGGATTGGGTAGTAATTATTATTATACTGCAGATGGTAGAGTTATGTTCTCAATAGCCCGTATTATTGCTAATGATACAATTAAAGACCAAATAGGTACTTATAATGAAGAATTACCTTATATAATCTCTCATGAATTAGGACATAATTTTGGATCAGATCATGCAAATTTATTTAATTGTGGAGATTATAGCACCGAACTCCCAAGACTAAAAAATTGTGATTTAATTGAGTATGGAGATAGATGGAGTGTACTTGGAGGTTGGAGGTCTTTTTATCATTTTAATGCACGTCACAAAGAAATTTTTAAATGGTTTGATGAAGAGCATATTATTAATGTAAATCAACCCGGAATTTATAATATTTGGCCAATAGAAATTAATAATAATAAACCAAAAGCGTTAAAAATTAAAGCTGGAAATGAATTTTATGAGAGATATTATTATATAGAATATAGACAACCAATTGGGTTTGATAGTAATATAGAACGACGAAATCCAGATATCACAAAAGGTGCTTTATTTCATATATTCTATAATTTTCCTCGCAACATGAACCCTCATCTTAGCGATACACTATTAATAGATCTTCATCCACCTTTCATAGATTATTCTAATCTTGGAGATTTTACACTTAAACCAGGAGAAACATATTATGATAATATTGCTGGAATTTCAATCAAAAACTTAGATATAGGATCTACAGATGAAAAAATGTTATCATTAAAAATTGATTTTATTCCTTCTTTATGTGAAAGAAATGATCCAGAAATTAGTATAAAACCATCTTCTACTAAAGGAGAATATCCCCCTCATAAAAGATATAAATTTGCTACATATAGTATAACTGTAGAAAATAAAGATACAATTTATTGTCTACCAATAAACAATAAAATTAAAATAGATAATTTAAATAATTTACTTAATTTTGATAATAATGTTTTTGAATTTAATAATTCCTGGATTATGTATCCTGGACTTAATGTAATAAACGGACTTTTTATTAGATCTAGTAAAAATAATCCCATTGGAGTTTACAAATTCTATTTAAATTATTCTGATACTTATGGAAGAAATAAATCAATTCCATTTAAGTATATTTTGGATTGTGAAAGAAAATCGTGTTTATAAATAGATTTAATAATTTTTCTCACTTATAAAAATTATGCTAATTAAAAGACTTAAATTAGAAAATATAAGAAGTTACGAGAATGAAGAAATTAACTTTCCAAATGGAAGCATTTTATTAGCAGGAGATATCGGAAGCGGAAAATCTACAATATTATTAAGCCTGGATTTTGCTTTGTTTGGGATAAAGCAGGATTTGCCCGGAGCATCA
>Ga0194120_10006994_pt1 | contig 15649 bp, 15 predicted proteins | sample TA2MahCa65mmetaG_FD_148642 | JGI IMG/M metagenome (GOLD analysis project Ga0194120, IMG submission 148642) | Freshwater microbial communities from Lake Tanganyika, Tanzania - TA2015019 Mahale Deep Cast 65m | ecosystem: Environmental > Aquatic > Freshwater > Lake | place: Tanzania: Lake... | reverse complement strand
CACTACAGCCATGCCCTCGATGTCTTTCGGCCCACTGCTGATGGTGGAACAGGGGTGGTCTCAACTGCAGAGTCCCTTGACCCAGTTCTCCTTCATCGCCTGGACCACGACGACCCACCGTTCATGCGAGCCAAGGGCAAGGCGTAGGGAGGGCGTCGCGAGCACGTTCAGTTTTTCGCAACAACTTGTGATTGTCCTGCATGGCCTTGGATCCAGCCCTCCAGTATGCCGGCGTGGCTAAGCCTCTAGTAGATTGTGCTCGGTATGCGCCCTGTGTGAACCGGGTGCTGTGGTAGTCTTGACCCTTTGTTATTAAGAAGTTTTCAATATATAGAGTCGCCATTTTTCTTGACTTTTATCGTGCTGTGTGAGAAAAAGACGTTCATTTCCAAGGGGGTAGGAGAAGATCAGGCATGTGGATAACCAGTAATGACGTATGGTAAGAAAGCTATTCTGCTTAAACCAAGATTTTGGTGCCAGTCCCGGGAGCAAATTCCACCCCCCCAGCGCCTAGCCACCGTGCGCTCCATGTAATAAGTAATAAACCGGTAATTCCTCATAAAGGTCTGTCCGAGACTTTGCTGACGCTGGTTCGACTGGTGGGTAGTTTTCTGTCAGGACTGATCCCTAGTGCCCGGCTGATAGTTCGTTCTGTAATGATTCGCTGTAAGTGAGAGGGCGAAGCTGTGCCCGGGACAGATAACCTTCCGCGCTGGTACACGTTGCGTACCAGATCACCGCACGAAAGGTTAGTGCAGGAGCCGTTTGACTCTCTGCCGGGTCGGCCGGCATGAGATCCGGATGCTCGTTTGTCTCTCGAACCTGCTCTACCTTCTCTAGGTTAAGACCTTGCTTCGGCGTGAGCCTTTCGTTTTCGTCTGGGAGTCCCGCGGTTGCGAGAGACTGGCGCTGGTGCTGCGTGAACGGCAGGCTCCTGCTCACCCCAGTTGTCGGGCGACGGGTGTTCTGCTATGATCCCTCCGTTTTGCAGGGCGGTCGGAGCAGTGGGCCGGACAGGACGATAAGGAGCAGACTGCATCGTGTACGCGATCGTTACCGGCGGTGCCGGCTTCATCGGAAGCCATCTCGTCGAGCTGCTCTTGCAGCGCGGTCATCAAGTGGTCGTGTTGGATAACCTTTCCACCGGCCGACTGGAAAATCTGGCCCATTTGAAAGGCAGCGCCGGGCTATCGTTCCACCGGGTGGAGGTGGGGGATCTCCCCATGATCTGCCCCTACTTTGACGGGGCGGACTGGGTCTTTCACCTGGCGGCCTTGGCCGACATCGTCCCCTCGATTCAGCGACCGTTGGAATATCATCGGGCGAATGTGGATGGTACCCTGGCGGTCGTGGAGGCGGCGCGTCTTGCGGAAGTCAAGCGGTTCGTTTATGCCGCATCCTCCTCCTGCTACGGCATCCCCTACGTATTTCCGACTCCGGAGACGGCAGAGCTTCGTCCGCAGTACCCTTACGCGCTCACCAAGGCCTTGGGGGAGCAGATCGTCCTACATTGGGGGCATGTGTACGGGTTGCCGGTGGTGTCCTTGCGCTTATTCAATGTGTTTGGCCCACGTTCCCGCACCTCGGGAACCTATGGAGCGGTCTTTGGCGTGTTTTTGGCGCAGAAGCTGAACGGGAAGCCGTTTACTGTTGTGGGGGATGGGACTCAGACTCGGGATTTCACCTTCGTAACTGATGTGGCGCGGGCGTTCCTGGCCGCGGCCGAATCGGACGCCCGGCAGCAGATTTTTAACGTGGGTTCAGGTTGTACGTATAGTGTCAATCGGCTGGTCGAGTTGCTTGGCGGACCTGTCGTCTGCATTCCCAAGCGCCCTGGGGAGCCGGACTGTACTTTTGCCGACACGACCAAGATCCGTACGCAGTTGCAGTGGAAGCCTGAGGTGTCATTTGAGGAAGGTGTCGCCCGGCTGCTGGCCAACATCGAAGACTGGCGTTCCGCTCCAGTCTGGACGCCGGACTCTATCGCTGGGGCGACCAGGGCGTGGTTCCAATATCTGAGCAGGTAGCTGGGGGATTTCATCACGGCGGCTGCTGAAGTAATCTCCGTCATCGTCTGGAGAGGGGAGACGAGAGATGGGGCCAACGCGTTATTTTGACGAGCTGGCGGCCGTATTCCGAGGCGTGGAGGCCACGCGGGGGTGTGGCAGTCCTCTGGGTCTCGTTGAGGGCATCGAGCAGGCCATCGCCATGGTCACAAGCTGCGCGGGCGCTGGTCGCAAGGTGATCTTTATCGGCAATGGGGGAAGCGCTGCCATTGCCTCTCATCAGGCGGTGGATTACTGGAAGAACGGAGGGATACGCGCGATCGCATTCAATGACAGCTCCCTGCTGACCTGCATCAGCAACGACTACGGCCATCCGCACGTCTTCGAAAAGCCGGTTGAGATGTTTGCGGATGAAGGGGATGTGCTCATCGCCATCAGCAGCTCGGGACGATCGGAGAACATCCTTCGGGCAGTCAAGGCGGGACAGGCCAAGGGCTGCGACCTGATCACGCTGTCAGGCTTCAAACCGGACAATCCCCTGCGACCTTTGGGTCGGGTTAACTTCTATGCGGCGTCCACTTCGTATGGCCATGTCGAGATTACCCACCTTGCCCTTTGCCACTGCATCGTGGATACCATTATAGAGCGTCGTGCCTAGACGAGTCTTTTTCAGTCTCCTATTCGGAATTCTCATTAGCGCTGCCTGCCTTTGGTACGCATTTCGCGGCGTCGATCTTACCGCCATGGCAGCAGGAATCAGCCGGATTGGCATCTTCTGGGTCCTGGCCAGCCTCTTTGCCGCTATGCTCAGCCTCATTATTCGCGCCGTGCGCTGGCGATTTCTATTGATCGAGGGCAATCGCGTTGGTATCCGGTCGTTGCTGTCAGCCACTTTTATCGGATTCATGGCCAATAGTCTCCTGCCGGCCCGGCTCGGGGAAGTAGTACGGGCTTGGGTATTGGCCAGACGAGAACACACGCCTATGCCGACCGCACTCGCCAGCGTCGTGGTCGAGCGACTTTTTGACGTGATCGCGGCGTTGGCGTTTCTTGGTGTTGGATTGGCTGTCGTGCCTGACCTAGAGACGGGAGCCTCCAGCCTGCTCAAACGGTCCGGCTTGATTATTCTGGTGATTGTGGTCGTTGGTATTGGAGGTCTTGTCAGCGCTGTGTTGTTTCGCACTGGGCTGCTCAGGGCCGCGGAACAGTGGATGGCCAAGAGTCGTAACCCTTGGTCTGCGCGCGGATTGGAGCTTTTGCATCGTTTTCTTGAAGGCTTGTGTGGACTCCGAAGCGGGTGGCAATGGGCGGTGGTTTCCGCTCTGTCCATCCTCGTGTGGGTCAGTGCGATTGCATCCTTTCAGGTGTTGGCGGATGGGTTTGCTCTGGGGCTGACTTCGGTCCAAACCACTCTGGTATTCCTCATTGTCCTCTTTGGAGTCGCTATCCCGTCGGCCCCGGGATTTGCAGGTACCTTTCATGGTTTCTGCGTTGCTGGGCTGGCATTGGTGGCCGGAACCGAGCCCACGAGGGCTGCTGCCTTCGCAACTTTGTTGCATGGCACTCAATGGCTTACGACCATCGCCATCGGTCTGGGGTGTTTATGGGCTGATCGGTCGCTGACATGGTCCGGCATGATGGGGTTGGCTCGCGACGAGAGGTAGAAAAGGTCGTGCTTGGGCTTTAGTCCGGATCATGGCGCCCCACCTTATCCTGTAGTACGGCAAGCCTTCCCCTAGCCATTCCTGAATTGCTTTCTCTCCTAATGGCGGTTGGTCGAAGGTCTTGACTTATCAGAGGAAAAGTGAGAGAAAGGCTAGCCAAAGTTGCCAATGATGCACCAACTTCGTCGAAAGTTAACATGCTCCCGGCGATAGGAGAACGCAAGTTTAAGAGGAAACCTCTCCCCCATTATTCGCCATAGCGCACTTCCTCAGTAAACCCGGCGAAGACTTTTCACATGGGACTTTGCTTTTCCCTTGACTCTAATAGTGTGACGTGTTCAAATTATGAACCTCAAACCTAAATATTAGGGTAAAGTCACATTCCAGCCACCAATTGGGGACGGTGACTGAGTAGGTTCAACACGAGTCGCTGCTGCTTCTCAAGAGAGTGTTTCCGATGATTGTAGCGCCAGACATATTAGGCCAAGTACAATGGCCACCGAGCGCGGCGGATGCCGTCTTTCGCGGTCAGGCGGCGCTTGAGATAGCCCCAGAGGCTTTTCAGGCCGTTGATGCCGTTGATATGGGTGCCGGCTCCACGGCGATAGTACCCCTGTCCAGAGGCAACGAGCCGATGCACAGAGCCTTTAGCGGTAATGCCGGTGTAGCCGCCCAACGTATCCGAACACACGATCACTCCCCGCTGCACCCGACGCCGGATCAAGGCCTGCAACGTCAGTCGGCTGATATCCGGCACCACGTGGGCCCACACATGGCCGCCGCGGCAATGAATGCCCAGGACGGACGTCTTCAGCGTGGTGCCGCGCCCCCGTGGACTGCCACGCGGGCGATGGCGGCGGTTCCACCACTGGCCGCCCAGCTAGGTCTCGTCGACTTCGACGATGCCACTGAAGACGGTTGGCACATCGAGGGCCAGGCGCTGGCGCACCTGCGCCAAGGCCCGCAGCCCGCGGCGTCGTTCGAGGTCAGCGAGTTGCGCGATCTGCGCGCTGCTGACTCCCAGCAGAAAATAACGCACCAGTGCCCGCCATTGCCGCCGGGTCAGCCGCAGCGGCAACTGGCCGGGACGCCACTCGTATCGACAGGTTCCACAACGGCGTTTGTCCCGTCGAATCGCCCAACTTTTTCTGCATGGCACCGAGGGCATCGATCGCCAGTCTTCATGCCACCTGGAGCATAATTCAGGTGGCCGGAATGTGACTATACCCAATATTAAAACCCTACATGAACTTACGGTCTCGCCGAGAGCTTCAGCTTCTCAACGAACTCGAGAAGGACGGATCGGTCACACAACGGACGCTGGCGAAAACTCTCGGGGTCGCGCTTGGGCTGACCAATCTGTACCTCAAGCGCCTGATCAAGAAGGGTTATATCAAGGTCACCACCATCCCCAGAAATCGCATCAAGTATCTTCTGACGCCACATGGAATCGCCGAGAAATCACGCCTGACCTACCAATACATGCAGTACTCCCTCTACTACTACCGGGAGGTACGGGAGCGGCTGAAGCAGGTTCTTGGGGACTTGTCGAGCACGGGCTCGAAGCGGCTTGTCATCTATGGCACCGGTGAATTGGCCGAATTGGCCTACCTCACTCTTCGCGAGATGGACCTGGCACTGGTGGGATTTGTAAACCGAAGTGGTGAAGGGACCTTTCTCTCGTATCCTCTCCTGCCCGTAATGGCCTTATCAACGTGCGATTTTGATGCGGTGCTGATTGCGGACCTGGAAGATACAGAAAAAGCTCGGTTGCAGATTGTTCAGGAAGGGGTGTCACGCGAAAAGATCGTAGCCCTGGTTCCTGGAACTCAGGGATCGATTTCCCAATCGGGTTCTGTTGTGTAGAGAAAGCCCCTGCTATCTAGGGATTGGGGCAGGAAGTTTGGGTATGTAAGTGAAAGGGCGGAGCTATGCCTGAAGGCCATCTTCTTCCCCGCTGGTATGCCCTGCGCACCCGCTCGCGGCATGAAAAACTCGTCCGGGATCACCTGGCCCGGCAGGGGATTGAACGGCTGCTGCCGACCCTGATCCGCCTGAATCATTGGAAGGATCGGAAGAAGAAAGTCGAGGTGCCACTGTTTTCAGGCTATTGCTTTGCCCGGTTCTCCTGGCAGGACCGCTTGCCGATCCTCATGGTGCCCGGCGTCGTCATGATCGTCGGCGGGGGAGAGCGGCGCGAACCGATTCCCGAAGAAGAGATTGACGCGCTCAAGACCTTGATGACGACCACCCTGCCCTACGACGCGCATCCGTATCTGCGCGAGGGCATGGCGGTCGAGGTCACCCGTGGTCCGCTGGAAGGGATTCGGGGCATTCTGCTGCGGAAAGATAAACGGTGCCGCCTCGTGCTCTCGGTCCACCTGATCAAACAAGCGGCCGCCGTCGAAATTGACGCTACCGATGTCGTGCCGATCTAAGCGCCCGGCATGACCGCGCAGCCGAGCAAGCATGGCCGACACGACACGTACAGTACTGGTCACCGGAGCCGCGGGGTTCATTGGCTACCATGTGGCCTGCCGTCTCCTGGAGCGGGGCGATCACGTCCTCGGACTGGACAACCTGAATGACTATTACGACCCCCGGCTGAAAGAGGCGCGCCTGGCGCGCCTGGCCCCGTTTCCAGGCTTTCAGTTCCTCAAACTGGATCTCTGCGACCGCGACGCGATCACCAGCCTGTTCGCCCGCTATCGCATTGATCGGACCATCCATCTGGCCGCACAGGCGGGGGTGCGGTACTCGCAGGTGAACCCGCAGCCGTACATCGACAGCAATGTCGTGGGCTTTCTCCATATCCTTGAGGGCTGCCGGCACGCGCGGGTCCAGCACTTGGTGTTCGCCTCGTCGAGTTCGGTCTACGGCGCGAACACCCGCCTGCCGTTCTCGGTGCGCGACAACGTGGACCATCCCCTCTCCCTCTATGCCGCCACCAAGAAGGCCAACGAGCTGATGGCGCACGCGTATGCGCATCTGTATGGCATTCCCTGTACGGGGCTCCGCTTCTTCACCGTCTACGGCCCCTGGGGCCGGCCCGACATGGCGCTGTTCACATTCACCCGAGCGATTCTCCAGCGCCAACCCATCGAGGTGTTCAATCACGGCAAGATGCAGCGCGACTTCACCTATATCGATGACATCGTCGAAGGGGTCGTCCGGGTGCTCGATAAGCCGGCTGAACCCAATCCGGCCTGGTGCAGTCAGCATCCCGATGCACGCAGCAGTGCCGCGCCCTACCGGCTCTATAACATCGGCAATCATCAGCCAGTGGACCTGCTGCGGTTCATCGCAGTGCTGGAACAGGCGTTGGGCCGGACCGCGGAGAAGTGTTTCCTGCCCCTACAGCCAGGCGATGTCCCGGTGACCTTTGCGGACGTGGCGGATCTCACCGAGGCTGTCGGCTTCAGGCCCGAGACGCCTATCGAGATTGGCATCCCTCGGTTTGTGGATTGGTACCGACAATTTTATTCGGTTTCATGAGGCCAATGTTGTTTGCTTCATGCGCTACACATTCTGCTTCTTGCCCTCGCGCGCGCGAATTGCCGCAATTTAACTGCCCCCTTCCTTCACGCTGGCCATTACCGTGATGTCTAAAGTCAGAGCCTTTGTCCAGGCTCGGATGTCTTCCCAGCGCTTTCCCGGGAAAGTCCTGGCTCCGTTCCGAGGAAAGCCGCTTGTCTGGCATGTGCTTGCCACAGCAGCCCAGGTCTGTTCCCCGTCCAACGTCGTTCTGGTCACAAGCGATGAGCCATCGGACGATCCGCTCGCGCTCTTCGCGAAGTCTATGGGATATCCCCTGTTTCGTGGGCCACTCGACAACGTGTTCGAGCGGTTTCGGCTCTGTGCACGACAATATCCTTGCGACTGGATTCTGCGAATCAACGCCGACAGCCCGCTCCTCAGCCCCAGGATCCTCCGGGTGGTGCTCGAACAAGCCGAAGGGTCCGATTGCGGGTTGGTGACGACAATTTTCCCTCGCACGTGGCCCAAGGGCCAGAATGCCGAGTTTATCCGAACGAGGACATTGCTCTCAGTGAATCCCGAAGCCTTGACGGCAGAAGATGTCGAGCACGTGACGCCCTATTTCTACCGAAACGCATCCCGGTTCCGAATCATCAACGTTGCCTCTCGGGATCCGAAGCTTGCCGACCTGCACATGGCTGTGGACACGGTCGAGGATCTCCGTCATCTCGAAGGGCTGGCCGAGGACAGCGTGGACGAGCTGTTGGCTAATGCGATGGTGCAACAAGGCACGGGAAGCGCGCGCTCATGCTCAGTGTAGCAGTGATCGGCTTAGGTGTCGGGGAGCAGCACGCGCTGGCGTACCACCGTAGCGGGCAATGCAAGATACGGTGGCTCTACGATCTTAACGATACCCGCATCGATGAGGTGGCGGCGAGACTGGGCGAGGGAAGCAAGGCCGAGAGCCCGCAGACCATCTTCTGCGATGCGGCAGTGGACCTCGTGTCCATCGCTTCGTTCGATGACATGCACTTCACTCAAGTGATGGAAGCGTTGTGTGCCAGCAAGCACACGTTCGTGGAGAAGCCGCTCTGCCGATCCCTCGAAGAGTTGCGGACGATCAAGGAAGCCTGGGAACGTAGTCCATCCTGCCACTTGATGTCTAACCTAGTCCTTCGAGCGGCCCCGGTCTATCGCTGGTTGAAGGAGGCGGTCCAGACTGGCGAATTGGGTGAGGTCTACGCATTCGACGGGGATTACCTTTACGGTCGGCTCGACAAGATCACGGACGGCTGGCGAAAGAACGTGAAGGACTACTCGGTCATGCAGGGAGGCGGGGTCCATCTCGTCGATCTCATGCTGTGGCTGACCGGCCAAAGGCCGGCCGTCGTCACGGCGGTCGGGAATCGGATCTGCACCAAGGGGACGGAGTTCCGGTACGACGATTTTATGAGTGCGACATTCCAATTTCCGTCCGGGATGATCGGACAAGTGACCGCAAATTTCGGCTGTGTGCATCGGCACCATCATGTCGTCCGGGTGTTCGGTACAAAAGCAACGTTCATCTATGATGATATGGGGGCCAGGCTGCACACGACGAGGGAACCAAATAATCCGGCCAAAGTGCTTGACTTGTCCCCTCTGCCTGCGACCAAGGGCGATCTGATTCCCGCCTTTGTGAAGTCGGTTCTCAGCGGCGACGATCCATCGGCGCAAGCCCGACACGAGCTCAACGTGATCAGTGCCTGTGTCGCAGCTGATCGGGCCATGGCTTCGTCACAAGCCCTGTCTATCGAGTACGTATGAGCGCCGCACCCAACATCCCCTTCGCCAGGCCCTGGGTTACCGATGACGACCGCAAAGCAGTGTTGGAGGTGCTGGATGGGCACATATTAACCCACGGTCCCCAGGGCCAGGCCTTCGAAACGGAATTCGCCCAGTTTCTCGGCGACGGGGCCTTCTGCGTGTCGGTCAGCTCGTGCATGGCCGCCCTGCATCTGGCCTATTTGCACTTCCGGATCGGCCCAGGCGATGAGGTCATCGTGCCGGCCCAGACGCATGTCGCGACCGTCCATGCCGTCGAATGGGTGGGAGCCACCCCCGTCTTTGTAGACTGCGATCCGCGGACGGGTAACCTCACGGCGGAGAAGATTGCCCCGCACATCACCGCAAGAACGAAAGCGATCTCTGTGGTCCATTTCGTTGGGATTCCTTGCCAGATGCCAGCGATCATGGCGCTAGCCTCTCGATACGGGCTGCTGGTCATTGAAGACTGTGCCATTGCCGTTGGCAGCCGCTATCAGGGACGACATGTAGGGCTGTTCGGAGACGCCGGGTGCTTTTCTTTTTACCCTGTCAAGCACCTGACGACGGGAGAGGGAGGCATGTTCGTGTCACGGCATCGCGAGGTCGCGGAGGCGGTAGGTCGGCTGCGGGCCTTTGGCGTCGATCGCAGCTACACCGAGCGGTCCATGCCCGGCATGTATGACGTGCCATCCTTGGGGTTGAACTACCGCATGAGCGAGCTTCAGGCTGCGCTTGGTGTAGCGCAGCTTCGGAGAGTGCACGAGAATCTCGACCGCCGCCGGACAAACTTTGCACGATTGAAATCGGCGTTCGTCCACATGCCTCATGTCTCGATTCTGGATTCCGACGACCCCTGCTCGACGAACAGCCATTACTGCCTGAGTCTCGTGCTGGACGGTCCGCTCGCTAAGCGCAGGGACGAGGCGGTTGCGAAAATCAACGGCGCCGGAATCGGAACAAGTGTCTATTATCCTAAGCCGGTGTCACAAATGATCTATTACCGCAACAAATATGGAGAAGCGGGTCATGCAGTGCCTGAGGCCAGTCGTCTGAGCAGGCAGTCGATGGCACTGCCGGTAGGCCCACATTTGCGGGAAGAGGACATCGGGTACATCGCCAAGACGGTTGCCACCATCATTGGGGGATTAACCCATGAATGATCTCAAAGGCCGTCGTATCGTGCTGATCGGAGGGGCGGGTTTTATCGGGCACAATCTCGCGCTTTCCTTGAAAGAAGAGGGTGCCATCGTGCACATCATCGACAGCCTGCAGGTCAACAATCTCCTGTGGATCGCTTCTAGCGACTCCGACCTGCCCGAGCGTGATCTTTATCTCCGTGTGATCAATCAGCGCTTGGACATGATCCGGCAGGCAGGGATCTCACTGCTCACGCAGGATGCGAGGGACTACCAGGCGATGTGGCGACTCCTGGATCAAATTCAGCCGGAAGTGGTTGTGCATCTCGCTGCCGTGTCCCACGCATCGCGTTCGAACAAGGACCCCTACAGCACCTTTGACCACAGTCTGCGGACTCTTGAGAACGCACTCGACTCAGTTAAGAACAGTAAAGCTCACTTCATCTTTTTATCTTCCAGCATGGTGTATGGCCACTTTCTCTCGGAGGAGATCGATGAGGGCCATCCCCTGGAGCCGATCGGGATTTACGGCGCGCTCAAGGTTGCCGGAGAGAAGATCGTGATCGCGTACCAGCAGGTCTTCGGCCTGCCTTACACCATCATCAGACCTTCGGCCTTGTACGGCCCTCGCTGCATCAGCCGCCGTGTGGGCCAACTTTTCCTTGAGAGTGCTCTAAGCGGTTGCGAACTTCAGGTGGATGGGGACGGCAGCGAGCGGCTGGACTTCACCTATGTCGATGACTTGGTGGAAGGCATCAAGCTCGTCATCCGGAACCCGGCGTCGCGCAGCCAGATCTTCAATATGACCTATGGCCAGTCCAGGTCGATCAACGACTTGGTTTCGATTGTGCGGCGGCATTTCCCGGGTGTACCGGTCAAGTACGTCGAGCGGGACCGGTTGATGCCATTCCGCGGAACCCTCAGCGTCAAGAAGGCCAAGGACCTGCTCGGGTACGCACCGAGCAATCCAGTCGAAACAGGGTTCCCCAAATATATTCAATGGTATCGGGACCTCGATCCGAGCGGCAAGCTATGGATGGACATCAAGGTCTCCGGGTAGACGTTGAGCCCGATACCTGGCTCGCGGCGATTTTCGGATGTCCAGTGCTGAAGGTTTCGTTCCCGGCCGTAACGACGGAGGCGACTATCCCTCTTTTAGAGGGAGCCATCTTCCGTGAGGTCAAGCCGGCCTTCTATTACGCCAAGCTTTCTACTCGGCGGGTGGCCGAGGTCAGCGCGTTGACCCGTCTGGGATTCAGCGTCGTGGACGTGAACGTCACGCTGGAGCGTTCTCCATCCACTTCGTGCCTTGGACTACAGCAGCGCTCCGTTCCGGTACGGGACAGTCTGCCCCAAGAGCGGCCGGCGATCTTGGAGATCGCGGAATCCTGCTTCGTCTATTCTCGGTTCCATTTGGATCCGCAGGTCCCGAACGAAGTGGCGAATGCCGTCAAACGCGCCTGGGTGGACAACTACTGCCTCCATAAGCGCGGGGACCGGTTGTTGGCGGCCGAGGTGGATGGTCACCCCGTCGGATTTCTGGCCGTCAATAAAGCGAAGGTTGGCGAGCAGCGTGTGCAGATCATCGACCTAATCGGCGTCCATCGTGACTATCAGCGTCGCGGTGTGGGCCTGAGTCTAGTGGAGTCCTTTATCCGCGAGTCGTGCGGCGATACCGATCTGCTGAGGGTGGGGACGCAGGCCGTGAACATCCCTTCAATTGCCCTCTACGAAAAGTGCGGCTTTCACGTGGTTGAAACGGCCTATATGCTGCATGCGCACGTCTAACCTTCGAGCGGACAGGGATGAAACTCGGCACCTGTGATCTTCAGCAGCACGTCATGGTTGTTGCCGAGCTCGGCAACAACCATGAGGGGGACTCGAAGCTGGCGCTCGAGTTGGTGGAGGCGGCAGCGGAGGCGGGGGTAGATGCCATCAAGGTGCAGGTCATCGATCCTGAGCGCCTAGTGCACTGTTCCCAGTCGGAGCGAATTGCCCAACTCTTGCGGTATCGCCTACCAATGGCCACCTTCATCGAAATGGCGGCAATGGCACGGCGTAAGGGCAAGCTGTTCATGGCCTCAGCCTTCGACCTGGGGTCGCTCGAGGCCATCGCTGAAACGGTAGCCGCTATCAAGATCGCCTCGGGTGACCTCGATTTCCTCCCGCTGCTTGTCAAAGCCGGGGATCTGGGCAAGCCGATCCTGCTCTCGACCGGGATGGGGACACTGGAGGAGGTGAGGATCGCGGTCGAGACGATCGCCAAGCAGGTGGGCTGGGAGACACTGGCGGACAGGCTGGCTGTACTACACTGCGTCAGTCTGTATCCGACGCCCCTGGCTGAAGTGAACTTGCGCGCGATTGGTACGTTCGCCAGCACCTTCAACCTGACCGTGGGCTATTCCGACCATACGGTCGGCATCGAAGCGGCCGTGCTGGCACTCTCCCAAGGTGCACGGATCATTGAGAAGCACTTCACCCTGGATAAGACACGGACCTCATATCGCGACCATGCTCTCTCGGCCGACCCGGCGGACATGAAGCGTCTGACGAGCGTGGCGCATGAATTCGAGCGGATCCTCGGAAGCGGTCAGAAAGAACCGTCTCCGGCCGAGCGGGAAGCCGCGGTGACAGCCAGGCGAAGCGTGGTCGCCGCCCGCGATCTGCCAGCCGGGACCCACCTCAGTGCAGCTGATTTCGAATATGTACGTCCACGGAACGGAAGCCCGCCGGCCGCCGCAGCTGCCATGATCGGGAGAAGCCTTCGGGTGCCGCTCAGGCGGCACGATCTCGTGCTCGAGTATCACCTTGATGCGTGATCGTCGGGGTCAACGATGTGCGGCATAGCCGGATACTTCGGGTCCCGTCAGATTGACCGGGAGCGCCTCGAGACCGCGCTCGCCCTGATGCGACGGCGCGGCCCCGACCATGTGGCATCTCGTCAATGGACCAACCGGGCTGGCAATCTCGTCTATCTTCTCCACAGTCGGCTCAAGATCATCGACCTTGATGAGCGCGCCAATCAGCCGTTCGGGCGAGGATCGAAATGGATGGTGTACAACGGGGAACTTTACAATTACGTGGAACTGAGAAAGGAGCTGTCGGGGAACGGGGAGAGATTCCAGACGGAGTCCGACACCGAAGTCCTCTTGTGTATGATTGCGCGCTTTGGGTGGAAAGGTCTCGATCGATGTGAAGGAATGTGGAGCCTGGTTGTGTACGATGAAGCGACCGGCTCGTTGATCTTCAGCCGCGACCGTTTCGGGGAAAAGCCTCTCTATTTGTATCGGGATCCCTCGGGTCTCTATTTCGGCTCCGAGGTCAAGTTCATCACGACGCTCCTGGGCAGACGGCTTGACATCAATGACGATCACCTCTTCCGGTACATGGTGAATGGCTACAAGGCGCTCTACAAGGAGAAGCACACCTTTTTTCGCGGCCTGGAAGAGCTGCCCTCGTCGACCGTCATGGTGCTGGACGCCGACGGCCGGGAGGAACGGTTCACGTACTGGCGACCCGTGTTTCATCCCGACGACAGGATGACGTATGCGGAAGCGGTCGCCGGGGCCAGGGATCGTGTAGTTCGTTCCGTGGAGCTTCGCCTGCGCGCCGATGTCCCCCTGGCCTTCTGCATGAGCGGCGGGGTGGATTCGAATGCCCTGATCAGCGTCGCCAAGCAGGTGTTCGGGTACGACGTCCACGGCTTCACGATCGTCAACTCCGACGCGCGGTACGAAGAGCAGGACATGGTGGATTACGCCGTCGCGCAACTGGGGATCCGGCACACGGCCGTTCCGGTCAACACCCGGGATTTCCTCGAGAAACTACGGACCCTGGTGCGGTATCACGATGCGCCGGTGTACACCATCACCTACTATGCGCACTGGCTCCTCATGGAGAGCATCGCCCAGCACGGCTACCGCATCGCGGTCAGCGGGACTGCGGCCGACGAACTCTTTACCGGCTACTACGATCATCACCTGGCCTATCTGTGTGAAATCTGCGACGACCCTGTAGAATTCAGGGCGGCCCGGCAGGCCTGGGAGCAGTATGTTCTGCCGTTCGTCCGGAATCCCCACCTGCGTGCCCCCGACCTGTTCGCCAAAACCCCATCGTTCCGGGACCATATCTTCCTGGACGCGGACGGCTTCCGCCGATACCTGACGCATGACTGGGCGGAGCCCTTCGCGGAAAAGTACTTCACGCCCTCCTTGCTTCGCAACCGGACGCTTAATGAGATGTTCCACGAGGCCGTGCCCGTGATCCTTCACGAGGACGACCTCAACGCCATGTATTTCTCCATCGAGAATCGGTCCCCCTATCTCGATCGGGAGCTGTTCGAATTCTGCTATCGCATCCCGACCAAGCACTTGGTTCGGAATGGAGCGGCAAAAGCCGTATTGCGGGACGCCATGCGCGGCATCGTGCCGGAAAAAATCCTTGAGAACCGTCGCAAGGTTGGTTTCAATGCACCAGTCTATTCGTTCTTGGACGTGAAGGATCGGGCTGTACAGGATGAAATGCTGGGATCGAGCCCGATTTTCGACCATATCCGGCGCGAGAAGATCGAAGCCCTGATTCGGAAGCCCGACTTGCCCAACAGCGAAAGTAAATTCCTCTTTTATTTCCTGTGCAGCAAGATGTTTCTGGAGGAGTTCGCTGCATGATCGCGACAGCGGCGGCTCCCGTAAGGACGATGAGATATTGTGTCAAGTGCATCCTGCCGGATACCCGCCCGAACCTGATCCTCGGAGCCGACGGGGTTTGCAACGCTTGCGTGGCGCATGGCTCGAGGCCTCGAATTGATTGGGCCCAGCGTGGACGGGCGTTTGCCACGGTGGTCGAGCGAACCAAGTCGAGGGCGCAGGGGTACGACTGTCTGATCCCGGTGAGCGGAGGCAAGGACAGCACCTGGCAAGTCGTGAAGTGCCTGGAATTCGGATTGACCCCCCTGGCGGTGACGTGGAAGACGCCGGCTCGGACCGAGATCGGCGCAAGAAACCTCGCCAATCTCATAAGGCTTGGGGTGGATCACATTGATTACCAGGTCAATCCGAAGGTCGAGCGCAAGTTCGTCTACCGGGCGCTGGTGCAATACGGGGATCCCGCCATTCCCATGCACATGGCGTTGTTCAATATTCCGTTGAGCATCGCTGCTAAGTTCCGGATCCCCCTCGTGGTCTGGGGGGAGAACTCTGCCTTCGAGTACGGAGGAACGGAAGAAGAGAGGACGGGCTTCCGTCTGGATAAGCGGTGGCTCGCCCAATACGGCGTCACACAGGGCACGACGGCCCGCGACTGGGTCTCCGCCGACCTCTCGGAGAAGGAGATGACACCCTACTTCGGGCCGTCAGACGAGGAATTGGACCAAGCGGGCACGCTGGCCGCCTTCCTTGGGTACTATTTCCCGTGGGATCCCGAGACGAGCCTGACGGTCGCCAAGGCGCACGGGTTTCAGGTGCGCGCGGAAGGGCCGAAGACCGGGTACTACGACTACGCAGATATCGACGACGACTTCATCTCCATCCACCATTACCTGAAGTGGTACAAGTTCGGCTTC
>Ga0194120_10006989_pt1 | contig 15659 bp, 10 predicted proteins | sample TA2MahCa65mmetaG_FD_148642 | JGI IMG/M metagenome (GOLD analysis project Ga0194120, IMG submission 148642) | Freshwater microbial communities from Lake Tanganyika, Tanzania - TA2015019 Mahale Deep Cast 65m | ecosystem: Environmental > Aquatic > Freshwater > Lake | place: Tanzania: Lake... | reverse complement strand
GATGGATGCCGTCCAGTCGGTCCCCGCGACGGCGACGGTCGACGAGATCCGGGACCTCTGCCGGCGCCGGGGCCACACTCGCATGCCCGTGTGGAACGGGACCGGGGCGGCCCGGAGGATCGAGGGGATCGTCAGCCTCAAGGACGTGCTCCACGGCAACCCGGCCGCCGGCCGGTCCACCGCGCGGGACTGGCTGCGTCCGGCGCTCTTCCTCGACGACTCGATGCGCATCGAGGAGGCCCTGCGCGCCTTCCAGCGGTCGGGCGAGCTTCTGGCCATCGTGCGCGGGCCCGGCGGCGCCGAGGTGGGCATCGTGAGCCTCTCCGACGTGCTCGGGGCCCTGTTCCTGGAGGTGGCCCCGTGAGCAGCGAGCCGGCCTCGATGCTCCAGGTCGTGGGCAAGCTGTCCCTCGCGCTGGCGCTGGTGGCCTTCAACGGATTCTTCGTCGCCGCCGAGTTCGCGCTGGTGAAGATCCGCGACACGCAGCTCGAGGCCCACATCCGCCGGCGCCACCGCAGGGCGGGAATGGTCCGGCACATCCTCGCCAACCTCGACGGGTACCTGAGTGCCTGCCAGCTCGGCATCACCCTGGCCAGCCTCGCGCTGGGCTGGGTCGCGGAGCCGGTCTTCGCCGCGCTGCTCGAGCCCGTGTTCGGGTGGTTCCGCATCGAGTCGACCCAGCTGAGGCATGTCCTCTCCGCCTCGGTGGGCATCATGGTGGTGACGTTCTTCCACGTCGTGGTGGGCGAGCAGGCCCCCAAGTTCATCGCCATCAAGCGTCCCTTGCCCTCCTCCCTCTGGGTGGGCTACCCGCTGCACTGGTTCTACCTCGTCACCTACCCGCTGATCTGGGTGCTCAACCGGACCTCGCTCTGGGTGCTCGAGCGCCTGGGCATCGAGTCGTCCGGGCATGGCGAGGAGCACTCCGAGGACGAGCTGCGCCTGATGCTGGGATCGACACTCGCCGCCGGCGGAAGCTCGGTGCTGGCCCGCGAGATCGTGCAGAACTCCCTCGACCTGGGACGGCGCCGTGCCCGGGAGGTGATGCGACCCCGGCGCGAGATCGTCACCCTCGACCAGCGCCGGCCGATCGCCGACTGCCTGAGGATCGCCGACGAGACCCGGTACTCGAGGTTCCCGCTCAGCGAGGATGGCGATCTGGACCGCCTGGTCGGGGTGGTGCACGTGAAGGACATCTACCTGCGACGGGATGCCGGGGGGTCGGCCACGGGCCTCCGTTCCACCTGCAAGCCGGTCATCTACGTGCCCGAGACGGCCCGTTTGGACCGCCTGCTCCAGCTCTTCCTCGACCGGCGGCTGCACCTCGCCATCGTGGTCGACGAGTACGGCACCACCACCGGCATGGTGACGCTGGAAAACGTCCTGGAGGAACTGGTCGGCCAGATCCAGGACGAGTTCGACCAGGAGAAACCCCGCATCGAGCCGGTGGCCGAGGGCCAGTGGCGCCTCGACGGAGCCCTGCCGCTCTTCGAGCTCTCGGAACTGGTCCGCGAGCCCGTGGAGGGCTCCGGGGCCCACACGGTCGGCGGCTGGATGACCGAGCGCCTGGGGGGGTTCGCCAAGGTGGGCGATTCGGTGTCCTTGGGGACCTTCCAGGTAAGCGTCTGCGAGATGGATGGACTGCGCGTGTCCCGGCTCCTGCTGTCCAGGGTGACCTCCGCGGCCCAGGCGGCCCAGGCGGCCCGGACCGATGGTTGAAGCCGCGAGGCCCGCCCGCGTCCGGCACCGCAGGGGGATGGTCAACCATCGGCCGGCCCGGTCCGCCGGGCGAGCCTCCATGCCGCCGAGGCGGCGAGGAGGAGGGTTCCTGCGAGGGCCGCTGCCATGGAGTGTCCGGCCGAGGCGAGGCCTGCGGTCTGGGCCCCGGTGAGGACGATCCAGGCCAGGGCCGGCCAGGGATTGGGGGTCTCCGGGACCGGTTTCTTGACCAACCACCATACGCTCCCGCCCACGACGGCCACGGCGACCCCGGGCACGAGGGCCAGCAGGCGTTCCGGCCGCGGGGCCATGCCGGCGAGGGCGAGGCTCATCACCAGCGACAGGGACGCCAGCGCCGTGGTGCCCGTCAGCACGGCAACGCCGTAGCCCGGGCGACCCCGGCGGCTCCGGAGGAGGAGGCGCACCAGGCCCCGGGTGCACAGGATGTGGCTGAATCCCAGGAGGGCCGACAGGGCGAGGGCGGGTCGGGACGCACTCCCGAGCGCCGCCGTCACCGCGCCACCGCCGAGGGCGACCAGGATCGCGGAGGCGACCGTGTTCTGGCTGGGCAGCCAGCGGTGCGTGTCGAGAGCGATGGCGACCGTGAGCAGGGCCAGTCCCGCCGGGGAGACCGGGAACGGTGCCATCCCCGGGGGGGCCTCGAGGGCCAGCATCCCGGCCCAGGCGACCCACGCCACGGTTCGCCCGGCCCAACGGGCGGCGGGTGGGATGGGAGGCAGCGGCGTTCCGGCGGGGCGCATGGTGCGGGCACCAGTGAACCCCGGAACCGCTGGCGAGACCAAGCGCAGGTGTCGGGGGAGGGGGGCACGGCGTGACATCCCCCCGGGGCGGGTCTTGGCCTGCCTGGCTGGCGCCGCCTCGCCGACACGGGCGCCATGCCATCGGCCGTCTTGTTCCGGCGGATGGGCCCGGATAGCCTCGCCGACGTGACGCGAATCCTCATCAACGGTTCCAAGGGTCGGATGGGCCAGGCGCTGCTCGCCTGCGCCAAGGACCATCCCGGTCTCCAGGTCGTCGCCGGACTCGACGTCGGCGATGATCTCGAGGCGGTCCTCCCGGGTGTCGACGCGGTGATCGACTTCACCCACCACGATGCCACGGCCGGGGTCGCCGCCCTGTGTGCCACGCACGGCAAGGCGCTGGTGATCGGCACCACGGGGCACAGCGAGTCCGAGAAGGCGGCCATCCGGTCGGCCGCCATGCACATCCCGATGGTCTGGGCATCCAACTACTCGACCGGGGTCAACACCCTCTTCTGGCTCACCCGCAAGGCCGCGGAGATCCTGGGACCCTCCTTCGATCTCGAGGTCGTCGAGACGCATCACCGGCTGAAGAAGGATGCGCCCAGCGGCACCGCCACGACCCTGCTGGAGATCCTCGGCGAGGTGCGCAAGGTCCAGCTCGAGGACGCGCTGCGCCATGGTCGCCACGGCATCGTCGGGGCACGGACACCGTCGGAGATCGGCATCCACGCGGTCCGCGGCGGCGATGTGGTCGGCGACCACACCGTGCTCTTCGCGGCGGTCGGGGAGCGTGTCGAGCTGACGCACAAGGCCAGCAGCCGCGAAACCTTCGCCCAGGGCGCGCTCCGGGCCTCGGCCTGGGTCGTGGGACGTCCGCCGGGCATCTACAGCATGCAGGACGTGCTGGGCCTGAGGTGAATCCGCCCTCTTGCCAGTCGCCGACGACGCACGGGGGTTCGTGTCCGGCCACGGAGACCGGGGACCCGTCGGCGGCCGGAACCCGCCGGGTCGTGGTCGCCCTCGGTTCCAACCTCGGCGACCCGGTGGCCAATCTGCGGTGGGCGATGGACCGTCTCGAGGAGAGATCCGCCGCTCCGCTGCGACGCTCCTCGCTGTGGACCAGCACCCCGGTGGACTGCCCCCCGGGTTCGCCAGTCTTCGTCAATGCCGTGGCGATCCTCCGGCCCCTGCCCGGCGAATCGCCCGAATCGCTGCTCGACCACCTCCAAGCCCTCGAGCGCGAAGCGGGTCGCCGTCCGAAGGTGGTCCACAACGAATCCCGGATCCTCGATCTCGACCTCGTCGCCTGGGACGACCGGATGCTGGACACGCCCCGCCTGGTGCTGCCGCATCCGCGGGCCACCGTCCGCCGGTTCGTGCTCCAGCCCTTGGCGGAACTGACGCCCGGGTTCCGGTTCCCGGGTGCGACCGCCACGGTCGCCGACCTCCTCCGTGTGCTGCCCCCGGATGATCAACTGAGGATCTTGGCCGACGCCGGCCCGGGAAGGTTCCCCGGCCCACCGCAGGATTGACGCCCGATCGATCCCGGGGAATCTCTGGAGATTGTGAGACACCAACCCATCGCCGCCGCCCTCTTCGCCAGGAACCGACAGCGTCTCAAGGCCCTGTTGCCACCCGGGGCGCTGGTGATCCTCAACGCCAACGACGTGCTGCCCAGCAATGCGGACGGCAGCCTGCGTCTGGTGCCGAACAGCGACCTGTTCTACCTGAGCGGCGTCGAGCAGGAGGAGACGGTGATGGTGCTCTTCCCGGATGCGGAGGACGAGCGCATGCGGGAGATGCTCTTCGTGCGGGAGACCAGCGAGCTGATCGCCATCTGGGAGGGCCACCGGCTCACCAAGGCCGAGGCAACCGGGGTGTCCGGGATCGGCACCGTCCATTGGACGGCCGAGTTGCCACGGTTCCTGCACCGGCTGATGTGCGAGGCCCGCTCGGTCTGGCTGAACACCAACGAGCACCGGCGTGCCGTCGTCGAGGTGCAGACCCGGGATGCCCGGTTCATCCACGACCTGAAAGGCCGGTACCCGCTGCACGAGTTCCGGCGGCTCGCGCCGCTGCTCCACACCCTGCGTGGGGTCAAGGATCCCCTGGAGGTGGACCTGATCCGGCATGCCTGCGCGATCACCCGGGCCGGCTTCGAGCGGGTGTGCCGGTTTGTCGAGCCCGGCGTGAACGAATGCGAGGTCGAGGCCGAGTTCGCCCACGAGTTCATCCGGCGGCGGGCGGGTTTCGCCTACAACCCGATCATCGGCTCGGGACGCAACGCCTGCGTGCTGCACTACCTCGCGAACGACCAGGCCTGCAAGGCGGGCGACATGCTGTTGCTGGATGTGGCCGCCTGCTATGCCAACTACAACTCGGACCTCACCCGCACGATCCCCGTGAGCGGGCGCTTCACCCGGCGCCAGCGGCAGGTCTATGATGCGGTGCTTCGGGTGCTGCGGGCCTCCATCGCCGGCCTCACGCCGGGCAAGCTCTGGAGCCGGTGGCAGTCGGAGGCCGAGGACCTCGTGGCCGCCGAGTGCGTGGGGCTCGGCCTGCTGAAGCCCAAGGATCTCAAGGTGAAGGTCTCCGATCCGTCGAGGAAGCCGGTGAAGAAGTGGTTCATGCACGGCAACGGGCATCCCATCGGGCTCGACGTCCACGACCTTGGGCACATGAACGAGCCGTTCGCCCCGGGCTGGGTGATGACGGTCGAACCGGCCATCTACATCCCCGGGGAGGACCTCGCGGTGCGCCTGGAGAACGACGTGCTGATCACCGAGGACGGCCCGGTCGACCTGATGGCCGACATCCCGATCGAGGCCGAGGAGATCGAGGCCCTGATGCGCTGACGGGGGCGTGGGCCCGCGGCCGGACTCACCGCGTGCGTTGGGCCGCGAGCACCGGAAGGAGCGCCAGGAACTCCGCCTCCACCGCCGCAAGCAGGTCCCGGGGGGCCTCCTCCCAGCGTCCGGAGGCCGCCTCGGTTTCGAGCCGTCCCGCCGCAACGCCCAGGCGGCGCGCGCCCAGGTTGTTGGCGCTGCCCTTGAGCGTGTGGGCGGCCACCCGGAGGGCGGATGCGTCCCGGCGGCCCGCCGCGTCGCGGGCCTCGCGGATCCGCTCCGGGGTGTCCCGCAGGAACAGGTCGACGACCTCGGCGAGGGGGTCGGGCTCGCCCTCGAAGCGCAGCGTGCGCAGGGAATCGAGCAGCGAAGGGTCGAGCACCTCCGGCGGCGCGGCGGCATCCGGCCCGGTGGCGGGGGTCCCGGCGGGCGGGACGACCGGCACCGTGGACGGGGCGCCGATGGCCCGGGCCAGCACCCCGGGCAGCTGGTCGAGGTCCAGCGGTTTGGTGAGGAACTCGTCCATGCCCGCCGCCAGGCATTTCTCGCGGTCCCCGGCCATCGCGTTGGCGGTCAGGGCAATCAGGAAGGCCGGTGGACGCCGGCCGTATTTCCGGTCGGCCTCGAGACGGCGGATCTCGCGGGCCGTCTCGTAGCCGTCGAGCTCGGGCATCTGGCAGTCGAGGAACACCGCGTCGAAGGCCTGGCGGCCGAGGGTCTCGAGCGTCTCGCGGCCGTTGGAGGCCACCGCCACCGAATGGCCCAGCCGGCGGAGCTGGGTGACGGCGAGCTTCTGGTTCACGAGGTTGTCCTCGGCCAGGAGCAGTCGAAGGGTCCGCCCGGCGGACGGGGCGGCGGACGGGAGACCGCCGCCGACCTGGGCGGTGGTCCCCAGCAGGCTCTCGCCCGCCGCCAGCGCCCGGAGCGCCTCGCGCAGGCGCGACTGCTTGAACGGCTTGATGAGGTGTCCGGCGATGCCGACGGTGCGCAGGAGGTTCGGGTCCGGGCGCTGCGAGACCGCGGCCACCAACACGATGCGGACGGCGGCGATGGCCCCGATGGTGTGTACTTCGTGGGCGACGGTCAGTCCGTCCATGTCCGGAAGTTGCAGGCCGATGAACGCGGCGTCGAAGGGGTGCCCGCTCTCGGCACCCCGGCGCATCGCCTCCAGCGCCTCGGCCGCCGTGCCGACCGGGGTGGCCTGCGCCCCGCAGCGGGACATCTCGTGCACGAAGCATTCCCGCGTTGCGGCGTGGTCCTCGGCGATCAGCAGCCGCAGCGGCAGGGGCGGTGGCGCGGCCGCCGGAGGGGCCAGGACCTCGAAACGCGCGGTTATGGTGAAGGTGGAGCCGCGCCCGGGCTCGCTCGACACCGCGATGTCGCCACCCATGCGTCGGGCCAGTTCGCGGGAGATCGAAAGCCCGAGGCCCGTGCCGCCGAACCGGCGGGTGGTCGACCCGTCGGCCTGGGTGAACTCCTGGAAGATGCGCCCGAGGGCGGCCGGCTCGATGCCGATGCCCGTGTCGCGCACCCGGCAGGCGATGCGGCACTGCCCGTCCTCGATCCCGAGCACCTCGATCTCCACGGCGACCTCGCCCCGCTGGGTGAACTTGATGGCGTTGCCGAGCAGGTTGGTGACCACCTGCCGGATGCGCCCGGGATCGCCGCGAAGCAGGGCCGGCAGCCCATGGTCGATGCGGGTGGACACCTCCACGCCCTTGGCCTGCGCGATCTCGGCCAGCAGCTCGACGGTCTCCTCGACGAGGGGGCGCAGGTCGAACTCGATGCTCTCGAAGGCCAGCTTGCCGCTCTCGATCTTGGAGAAGTCGAGGATGTCGTTGAGCACCTTGAGCAAATTCTGCGCGCTGTGGAGCAAGGTGCCCGCGTACTCGCGCTGCTCCGCCGTGAGCGGGGTGTCCAGGAGGAGTCGCGCGAAACCGATGATGCCGTTCATCGGCGTGCGGATCTCGTGGGAGGTGTTCGCGAGGAACTGGGACTTGGCGCGGGCCGACTCGAGGGCCACGTCCCGCGCCGCGGCAAGGGCGGCATTGGCCTCGTTGAGGTCCCGCTCTGCCCGCTTGCGGGCGGTGATGTCCTCGACGGTGCCCTCGTAGTAGAGCAGCCGCCCGGTGGCCGGGTCCCTCACGGCGCGGGCGTTCTCGCTGATCCAGATCTTGCGGCCGTCCTTGCGGTACACCTCGCTGTCGAAGTGGTCGATCTTGTCGTTGCGCGCGAGCAGCTCCTCGAAGCGGTCACGCTGGCGCGGATCGACGTAGAGCTGGTGCTCGATGTCGGTGCGGCTGGCGAGCAGCTCGTCGACCGTGTCGAAGCCGTACATCTTGGCCAGCGCGAGGTTGGCGTCGAGGTAGCGTCCGTCGGGCGTCGTCTGGAAGATGCCGTCGACGGCGTTCTGCACGAGGCCGCGGTAGTTGGCCTCGGTGCGCTCGAGCTGTTCCTGGGCCGACTGCAGCTCGGTGACGTCGCGGGAGATGCCGAAGGTGCCGATGATGTCGCCCCCGGGCGAACGCAGCGGCATCTTGCTCGTGAGGGCCCAGCGGACGCGCCCGTCCTTCAGGTTCTCGCGCTCGAGGCGGCCGAGGATGGGGCGTCCGGTGCGGAGGATGGACAGCTCGTCGGCGCGGGCTGGGTCGGCGTATTCCCGCTCGAAGAGGTCGTGGTCGGTGCGCCCGATCAGCTCGGACGGATCCAGCAGCCCGACCCGCTCGGCGAGGGCGCGGCTGGCCCGCGTGATGCGGGAGGCGGCATCCTTGAAGTAGATCGCGTCCGGGGCGTGCTCGAGCAGCGAGTGCAGCAGGTCGCGCTCGTGGGCGAGCTGCTCCTCGAAGCGCTTCTCCTGGGTTACCTCCCAGAAGCTGCCTTGGATGCCCACCGGCTGCCCGCCGGCGTCCAGCAGCAGGGTCTTGATGACGTGGAACCAGTGCCGCTGGCCGTCCGGCGTGACGTTCACCTCGGTCTTCTCGATCGGGAGGCCGTCGTCGATTACCCGGCGGTCGTCCTCGACGTATCTTCGCGCCAGGTCCTCCGGGAAGAGGTCGAAGTCGGTGACCCCGATCAGCTGTTCGCGGCTTCGCTGCAGCGTCCGGCAGAAGGCGCCATTGACGAAGGTGAACCGGCCGTTGAGGTCCTTGCGGAAGATGTTCTGAGGCAGCGATTCGACGAGCGCCTGGAAGTAGGCCTCGTTGTCCTTGAGGCGGTTCTCGGCCTTCCGGTGCTGCTCGGTCGTGGTGGCGAGGTCGCTGGCCTGACGGCCCAGCTCGAGATGCACCATGACCTGGCGGGCGATGGTCTGCAGTCCGGCGCGCTGGGACGGGTTCAACCGACGGGGCGAGCGGTCGACCACCGCGATGAGCCCGACGAGGTCGCCCCGGGTGCGTCGGGCCGGCAGGCAGGACAGCCACCGCCACCCCTCCGGCAGAGGGGCCTGGGAGTCGCGCAACTCGGTCCAGTCATGGATCCCGGCGGCGAGCCCGGCCACCACCGGCAGCACGGCTTCGACGAACTCCGGCGGGCACCCGGCCAGCCCGGCGGGCGTCCATCCGCCGGCGTCGGCGACGAGCACCAGGGCCGCCGGCGCGAAGCCGACCTGCGCCGCGAGGTTCGCCAGGTCGTCCAATGGGCCACCGGGCCGGAGCGCGGTGTTGTTCATGGCGGTGGAGCCTACAGCCACGTTGGCCGGTTGGACATCCGGAAAGCCGGTGGCTGCCGGTCAGCAGGGCAGGGGAAAGCGCGCGGTCAGCGCCTTCACCCGGTCACGCACCTTCGCCGCCGTGGCCGGGTTGGCGATGTCGAGGAGCACCTCGCTGATCATGTCGGCGATGGCCAGCATCTCGGGCTCGTGCATGCCGCGGGTCGTGACCGCGGGAGTGCCGAGGCGCACACCGCTGCCCTCGAAGGGCGAGCGGGTCTCGAAGGGTATGGTGTTCTTGTTGGTCGTGATGCCGGCCACGTCGAGGGCCAGTTGGCATTGCTTGCCTGTCAGCCTGCGCGCGCCCACGTCGACGAGCATCAGGTGGTTCTCGGTGCCGCCGCTCACGATGCGGAAGCCGTTGCGCTTCATACCGTCACACAGGGCCGCCGCGTTCCGGACGATCTGCTGCTGGTAGGCTTGGAAGCCGGGCTGGAGCGCCTCGTGGAAGCACACCGCCTTGGCCGCGATGACATGCATCAAGGGACCGCCCTGGATGCCTGGGAAGACCTGCGAGTCGATGGCCTTGGCGTGCTGGGAGCGGCACAGGATGAGTCCGCCCCGGGGGCCGCGCAGGGTCTTGTGGGTGGTGGTGGTGACGAAATCGGCATGGGGCACCGGGCTGGGGTGAACCCCGGCGGCGACGAGTCCGGCGATGTGCGCGATGTCGGCCAGGAGCATCGCGCCCACCTCACGGGCGATCTCGCCCATGCGCTGGAAGTCGATCCTGCGGGAGTAGGCCGAGGCCCCGACGGTGATCATCTTTGGTCGGTGCTCCCGGGCCATGCGCGCGAGCTGGTCGTAGTCGAGCAGCTCGCTGTCCTTGTCGACGCCGTAGTGGACGATCTCGAAGAACTTGCCGGAGAAATTGGCCTTGTTGCCATGGGTCAGGTGGCCGCCGTGGCTGAGGTCCATGGTCAGCAGCTTGTCGCCCGGCTTCAGCATGCTGAAGTAGATGGCCATGTTGGCCCCGGAGCCACTGTGGGGCTGCACGTTGGCATGCTCGGCGCCGAAGAGCTGCCTGGCGCGGTCGATGGCCAGCTGCTCGGCCTCGTCCACGTATTCGCAGCCGCCGTACCAGCGCTTGCCCGGATATCCCTCGGCATACTTGTTTGTCAGCACGCTGCCCTGGACCTCCATGACGGCCGGGCTGGTGAAGTTCTCGCTGGCGATCAGCTCGATGTTCTCGATCTGGCGCAAACGTTCGTGGCGGATGATCTCGGCGATGCGGGGGTCGACGGTGGCGATGGATTGGGACATGTCGGGTTCGATCTTGTTCACGCGGCGCTCGTGGCGGCCGCCTTCGAAGGGGGTGCGCAGGAAGGCCTCGACGATCTGGAGGGCCGAGTCCGTGGAGACGAACCTGGCCCCGAGGCACAGCACGTTAGCGTCGTTGTGCTGACGGGCAAGGACCGCGCCTTCGACCGTGTGGACCAGCGCCGCACGGATGCCCGGCACCTTGTTGGCGGCGATGCTCACGCCGACCCCGGTCGAGCAGACCAGGATCCCGAGGTCGGCCTCCCCGGCGGCCACCTTGCGGGCGACGTCTCGGGCGTGGTCGGGGTAGTCGGTCGACTCGGTCCCGTGGGCGCCCTGGTCGCTCAGGTGCACGCCCCACCGGTAGAGGACCTGGGACAGGGTGGTCTTGAGCGGGTATCCGGCGTGGTCGCAACCGATGGCCACGGCAAGGGTGGGCCGACCGGTGCCGCCCTCCCGGACGAACCGGACGGCCGCGTCGACGGCCCGGCGGATCTGGTCGCGGCACTCCACATATCCCTCGAGCGGACCGCCGATCGGGTCATGGATGTCGAGTTCGAGGTCGGCCACGTCGTCCTCCATCTCGCGGAGCACGAAGAGCTTCTCGGCCGCCTCCGGATAGAGGCTTGCGATGCCCTCGGCATGCCCCCGGGTCAATCCGAAGATGTAGTCGGCCTCCTGCACCAGCCGCCCGGTCAGCATCTGCGCCCGGTGGCCGGAGATGTCGAGACCCAGGGACCGGAGGGCGGTGACGGAATGGGCGCTGACCGGTTGCCCATTCAACGCCCCGATGCCCGCCGAGACCACCTTCCAGTCCGCCGAGTCGCCCAGGGCCTTCCTCGCCAGGGCGGCGGCCATGGGGCTTCGGCAGGTGTTGCCGGTGCAGACGAACAGCAGGGTCTTCATTCGTGGGGACGATGAACTGAGGAAAGGTGGGGCTTCGTGAAGTCCGGTCAACGCTGATGTCTCCCGGAGGCAAAACCCGGATCGGAGACGCCGTCCGGTGACGGCGGGAACCGGACCCTGGGGGGAGCGGAACCGGTGGCGGGGTCAGTGCTGGCTCCAGCCCCAGCGCCGGCTCAGGGGCCAGAACACCCAGCCGGACTTGCCCACGATGCGCTCCTGAGGGAAGTCGGGCACCGGCCACATGCGCGAGTCGGAGCTGTTCATGGTGTTGTCCCCGAAGCACAGGACATGGCCGGGGCGCACGGTCACCTGGGCCTTGGCGTCGGGGAAGTTGGGCACGGCCATCGTGCGCCGGGTGTCGAAGTCGCGAAGGTTGCCGTCCAGACGCGTCTTCGGGGACGCGCCTGCGGACGGCCCCTGGGTGAAGCGCCGCCATACCAGGGCCTTCTCCTCGGCGAATTCACGCAACTGCTGCGCGGCTCCGGGCTCGCGGCTGCGCATCAGCGAGAACTCGGTCTCGTGGGTCGCGAACCACTGCCCCTCGACGAAGCCGAGGCCGTTGACGTGGCCGGAATAGACGCTCGAGGCGGGATGGCGCGATGGATCGAATCCGTACACGTCCGCGAAACCCGTCGTGGAGGCGTCCAAGCGCGTTCCGTCGATGACCGCGTGCCGGTCGTCGCCGATGCGCACGGTCTCGCCGCCAAGACCCACCAGGCGCTTGATGTAGTGGGTGTTGGGCGTCATCCCGGGATGCTGCATCGACTTGAAGACCACCGTGTCGCCGCGCCGGGGGTTGCGGAAATTGTAGGTGATGCGGTCGACCATCAGGCGGTCGCCGGACTTGACCCGGCATCGGATGATCGGCTCGCCCCGCTTGAACTCCCGTTGGGGCATGAATCCGTGGTCGTTGACCAGGCCCATGTGGCGCAGGAAGTCGCTGGTGGTCTCGCTCATCGAGGTGCCAAGGGTGTAGGTCACCGGACCGACCTCGAGGTCGAAGGTCTTGCGCACCGCCCCGAGCAGGCCATTCGACGAGGCCGAGGGCGACACGCCGCCCAGTTCCCCGTCCTGCTGGGCGACGACCTCGTAGTAATGATGGCCGAAAAGGGCCCACTCGACGGCCTGGACGGCCAGGTTGGGCACCGAACCACCGTTGTGCCGCAGGTCCTCGCAAGTGATGCCGTTGAAGGTAGGCTGCGCCGACCCGGTGGGGATGGCCATCGGCTGGAAGAAGAACTGCCGGAAGGCGAACAGCACGATGCCCATGGTCAGCAGCCCCTCGACGTTCTCCCGCAGCGAGGCGTGCGGGTAGGCCAGGAGCGAGGTCTGGGCGGTGGCCTCCACCCGTGTCATCGCCGCGGCGACCTCCTCGCGGGTGCCGGTCCGGCGGGTCGACTCGAGGTCGGTGATGGCGTGCTTCAGTTCGGAGATCCGCTCCGGTTTCAACAGGTCGCGCTGGTGGTCGAGGATCTTCCGGGCCTGGTCGGACAGGTGGCCTGCGTCCCGGTAGACGCTCCAGAAGACGTGGCGGAAAAGTGACATGCGGCTGGGCTGGACGGTCCGGCAAAACGACCGGGTCATCCAGAGAAAAGCGGGCCGACCACACGGGGCTTCCTAGCGCGCCGGGAATCGGACAGGCTGGCGTCCGTGAGACTTCTGTTCCTGGGCGACATCGTGGGCGAGCCGGGGCGCCGGGCGGTCCGGCTGCTCCTGGAGGGCCTCGTGTTCCGCGAGGCCGTGGATTTCGTGGTTGCCAACGCCGAGAACAGCGCCGGTGGCAACGGCATCACCGTCGGGATCGCCGGCGAGCTGTTCAGCTACGGGGTGGACGTGATCACCACCGGGGACCATGTCTGGGACCAGAAGGAGACGGCCTCGTTCCTGACCACCGAGTCCCGGGTCCTCCGCCCGTCGAACTACCCGCCGGACGTCCCCGGCAACGGGGACCATGTCTGGGACCAGAAGGAGACGGCCTCGTTCCTGACCACCGAGTCCCGGGTCCTCCGCCCGTCGAACTACCCGCCGGACGTCCCCGGCAACGGGGCCATCGTCTGGAACAAGCCGGGCCTGCCGCCGGTGGCCGTGCTCAACCTGCAGGGGCGGACCTTCATGCCCCCGCTCGAGAATCCGTTCCTGAGGGGCCAGGCGGAGGTGGCCCGTCTGCGGACCGCCACGCCGGTGATCTTCGTCGACTTCCACGCCGAGGCCACCTCGGAGAAGATCGCCATGGGCCGGATGCTCGACGGGTTGGTGTCCGGGGTCGTCGGCACCCACACCCATGTGCAGACCGCCGACGAGCAGGTGCTGCCGGGGGGCACGGGCTACCTCACCGACGCGGGGTTCACCGGCCCGCACGACTCGGTGCTCGGCCGCATGGTGGAGCCGGTGCTGAGGCGTTTCCTGACCGGCCTGCCGCAGCGCTTCGAGGTGGCCCAGGAACGCATCCTGCTTCAGGGCGCCTTGCTGGACATCGACGAGGCCACGGGCCGGACCCGGTCCATCACGCGGGTCTCGGAGCCCCTCCACTGACCCTTCCGCCGCCGACCCGACACGCGTCCCCGACCTCATCGATGGCCAAGGTCTCCAAGAGCCAGTGGAATTTCGCAGGCGATCTCTTCCCGGAAGGAGGGCGGCCGGTGCCCGAGTCGGTGACCGAGCTGACCCAGAAGCTCCGGCGCCAGCTCGAGGGGTCCTTTGCCGGGCGCCGCGTGGCCGGTGAGGTGTCCAACCTGCGCGTGCAGGCCTCGGGGCATGCCTACTTCGTGCTCAAGGACGCCGGGGCGCAGTTGAACTGCGTGCTCTTCCGCGGCCAGGCCGGCGGGGCGCGCTCGACGCTTCGGGACGGCGCCCAGGTCGTGCTGACGGGCGACATCACGGTCTACGAGCCCCGCGGCGCCTATCAGCTCCGCGTGGACTCGGTCGAGGCCCAGGGCGTCGGGGCGCTGCAGGCCGCCTTTGAGCGCCTCAAGGCCCGGCTGTCGGCCGAGGGCCTGTTCGACGCGGCGAGGAAGCGGCCCCTGCCCCGGTTCCCGGCTCGGATCGGCCTGGTCACCTCGCCGACCGGGGCGGCCATCCAGGACGTGCTGCATGTGCTCGCGCGGAGGTTCCGCCCCGAGGTGATCCTGGATCCGGTGCGGGTGCAGGGGGCCGGCGCCGGGGCGGAGGTCGCCGCGGCCATCGCCCGCTTGAACCGCTTCTCCGAACAGGGGCCGCCGCTGGACCTGATCCTGGTCACCCGGGGCGGAGGCTCGCTCGAGGACCTGTGGTGCTTCAACGAGGAGATCGTGGCCCGGGCCATCGCAGCCTCCGGCCTTCCGGTGGTGTCCGCGGTGGGGCATGAGATCGATGTCACCATCGCGGACTTCGTCGCCGACCTGCGGGCCGCGACGCCGAGCGCGGCGGCCGAGATCCTCACGCAGGACTGGGTGGACAGCCGGGAGTTCGTGGACCAGGCGGGCCAGCGTCTCTCCTTCCTCGTCCGGCGGCGCATGGGGCGCTGGCGCGAAGTGGCCTCCACCCTCGTGCGCCGATTGGCCCGTCGGCATCCGCGACGGCGGCTCGAGGAGCGTTCCCAGCGGCTGGACGAGGCCGTCGGGGCCCTCGGCCGGTCGGCCGTCCGCGCCGTGCGCTCCCTCGCCCGGACCCTGGAGGCGAGTCGCCAGCGCCTGTTCGCCCAGCGCCCGCAGGCGAGGCTCCGCAGCCTGGGGCAGGCCGTCGGCAGGCTCCGCTCGATGCTGGCGGCCGCGCCCGGGCGCGCCGTCGAGCGCCGGCGGCGGCGGTTGGAGGCGGCCCTCGGTCCGCTGAGGTTGCTCTCGCCGCAGAACGTGCTCGAGCGCGGCTACTCGCTGACCTTCGATGCCGCCACCGGGAGGCTCCTGCACTCAAGCGAGGGGCTGGAACCAGGAACCCGCCTGCGCACCCGTCTCGCCTCGGGAGAAGTGCCCAGCGTGGTGGGCGGCCCGGGGGCGTCCGGGACCCCCTCGGTCCCGGGATCCGCCCGCGCCAGGTCCTCGTCGGGGAAGGCGAGGCCCTCCGCCGGACGCCCCCCTGCGACCGATTGACCGCTTGAACCCGGGGCGGCCTATGGGATTCCATCGGCGCGGACGTCCATCTCCAATGCCTGTGAAAACCTCCCCGCCGACCTTCAACGCCACCCGAGTCGCCATCGCCGCCCTGACCCTCGTCGCCGCCGGTTGCGCCTCCTCGTCCTCCTCCGCGACCAAGCCCTCGCTCTCGATCGAGCACATCATGGAGGATGGCTTCAAGGGCAAGGAGTCGCTCTCGGCCCGGATCGCCAAGGGGCAGGGGACCGCGGAGGACTTCAAGAAAATGGCCTTCCTGACCGAGGAATTGGCCCTCAACCAGCCGCCCAAGGGCGACCTGGCCAGCTGGACCGAGAAGACCCGGGCGCTGAAGGCCGCGGCGGACGACTTGGTCGCCGGCAAGGCCGGGGCCGTC
>Ga0194120_10006987_pt1 | contig 15662 bp, 8 predicted proteins | sample TA2MahCa65mmetaG_FD_148642 | JGI IMG/M metagenome (GOLD analysis project Ga0194120, IMG submission 148642) | Freshwater microbial communities from Lake Tanganyika, Tanzania - TA2015019 Mahale Deep Cast 65m | ecosystem: Environmental > Aquatic > Freshwater > Lake | place: Tanzania: Lake... | reverse complement strand
CGGCGGCGCGAGCGGCGCTGCCGCCGCAACCGGCGACCAACATGTTCCGACCCTGGCCGGTCACCGCCTCGGCGATCGTCACCGCCGATTTCAACATGGCGCCCAGCGATCCGGGCTATGCCCGCCTGCTCGAGCCCTTCGGGGCGGCGGCCCCCGCCCTGATCGACGGCTGGACGCGCCTCAAACCGGGCGCCACCCATCCGCCGTCCTTTTGTCTCCATGACCAGAGCTTCGGCAAGCCCCATTGCTGCGACTTCGTCCTGGTGAGCGAGGAGCTCGCGCCGCGCCTGCGGACCATCCAGTACGACCTCGAGACCCAGGCCTCGGACCATCAGCCCGTGGTCGTCGAGCTTGCCGACAGCATATAAAGATATCTTTATATTTTCGATTGCGAAACGACGGCCCGGGTGCTAGAGACCCCGCCAAATCGCGATCATCGCCAAGGAGTGCGGAACATGGCCGGGGACTACAAGGTCAAGGACATCGGGCTCGCCGAATGGGGCCGCAAGGAAATCGCCATCGCCGAGACCGAGATGCCCGGCCTGATGGCGATCCGCAACGAATACAAGGCGACCAAGCCCCTCAAGGGCGCGCGCATCGCCGGCTGCCTGCACATGACCATCCAGACCGCGGTGCTGATCGAGACCCTTGCCGATCTCGGCGCCGAGATCCGCTGGTCCTCCTGCAACATCTTCTCGACCCAGGACCACGCCGCCGCCGCCATCGCCAAGGCCGGCATTCCCGTCTTCGCCTGGAAGGGCGAGAGCGAGGAGGAATACGAGTGGTGCATCGTCCAGACCATCGAGGGGCCCAAGGGCTGGCGGCCCAACATGATCCTCGACGATGGCGGCGACCTCACCCTGGTCATGCACGAGAAGTATCCCGCCCTCCTCAAGGACGTGCGGGGCGTTTCCGAGGAGACCACCACCGGCGTCCATCGCCTCTACGAAATGGCCAAGGCCGGCAAGCTCGCGGTGCCGGCGTTCAACGTCAACGACAGCGTCACCAAGTCGAAGTTCGACAACCTCTATGGCTGCCGCGAGAGCCTGGTCGACGGCATCAAGCGGGCGACCGACGTCATGCTCGCCGGCAAGGTCGCGGTGGTCGCCGGCTTCGGCGAGGTCGGCAAGGGCTCGGCGGCGTCGCTGCGCGGCCAGGGCGCGCGGGTCCTGGTCACCGAGATCGACCCGATCTGCGCCCTGCAGGCGGCGATGGAGGGCTACCAGGTGGTGACCATGGAGGAAGCGGCGCCGATCGCCGACGTCTTCGTCACCGCCACCGGCAATGTCGACGTCATCACCCTCGACCACATGCGGCGGATGAAGGACCGGGCCATCGTCTGCAACATCGGCCATTTCGATTCCGAGATTCAGATCGCGTCGCTTCGCAACCTGCGCTGGCACAACGTCAAGCCCCAGGTCGACGAGGTCGAGTTCGCCGACGGCAAGCGCATCCTGGTGCTCGCCGAGGGGCGCCTGGTCAATCTCGGCTGCGCCACCGGCCATCCCAGCTTCGTGATGTCGGCCTCCTTCTCCAATCAGGTCCTGGCCCAGATCGAGCTCTGGCAAAATCACGGCAAATACGAAAAGAAGGTCTACATCCTGCCCAAGCGTCTCGACGAAAAGGTCGCGCGTCTGCATCTCGACAAGCTGGGCATCAAGCTCACCAAGCTCTCCGACAAGCAGGCCAAGTATCTGGGCGTCGCCGTCGAGGGTCCCTACAAGCCCGAGATCTACCGCTATTGAGGCGGCGCCAGCCCGACGTCACCCCGCCGGTCAACCTGCTTTGCATTGCGGGCATCGGCGGGGCGGGCTTGTCATTCGGGGCGCCAGGGCAAAGATGCGAAGTGGGAATCGCCTTGGGATTGGCATGTAGGGCAATATAGTTTACCTATATGCCGCGCTCTCAGGGCATGGGTGGGGTTCAGCCATGACGCTCGCTTCCGTCACGCTCGACGACAAATACACCCTGGTGCAAGGCCGGGTGTTCCTCTCGGCGATCCAGGCCCTGGTGCGGCTGCCGATGCTGCAACGCCAGCTCGATCTCGCGGCCGGCAAGAACACCGCGGGATTCATCTCCGGCTATCGCGGCTCGCCCATGGGCGGCTACGACCAGGCGTTGTGGCGGGCCAGGGACTTCCTCAAGGACAATCACGTCGTCTTCAATCCGGGGGTCAACGAGGATCTGGCGATGACCTCGGTCTGGGGCACCCAGATGACGAACCTCTATGCCGACGCCAAATACGACGGCGTCTTCGGCATTTGGTACGCCAAGGGACCGGGGCTTGATCGCTCCATCGACGCCCTCAAGCACGGGAATGCCGCCGGCACGTCGCCTTTCGGCGGCGTGCTGTGCATGGTCGGCGACGATCACGGCGCCGTTTCCTCGACCCTCGCCCATCAAAGCGAGTTCGATTTCATGGCGGCCATGGTGCCGGTTCTCGCCCCCTCCTCGGTCCAGGAATACGTCGATCTTGGCCTGTTCGGCTGGGCGATGTCGCGGGCGGCGGGGCTTTTCGTCGGCTTCAAGCTGACCAGCGAGGGCGCCGAGAGTTCATCGACCGTCGATATCGATCCCGCTCGCCATCGTTGGATCATTCCTTCCGATATCGAACTGCCGCCGGGTGGCCTTTCCATCCGCTGGCCCGACAACATCCCCGATCAGGAGGCGCGGCTTTCCCGCTTCAAGATCCCGGTGGCCCAGGCCCTGGCGCGGGCCAATGGCATCGACCGCGTGGTCCTGGGCGGCGCGGGACGCGGGCGCCTCGGCCTCGTCACCGCCGGCAAAGCGGCCCTCGATCTGCGTCAAGCCCTCGATGATCTCGGCATCGACGCGGCGCGGGCGGAACGCCTGGGCATCAAGGTCTACAAGCTCGGCCTCACCTGGCCGGTCGAGCCCGAGGGGCTGCGCCGCTTCGCCGAGACGGTCGACGAGCTTTTCGTGGTCGAGGAAAAGCGCCCGCTGATCGAGGCCCAGGTCAAGGACCTCGCCTACAACTGGCCGGCGGACAAGCGCCCCCGGGTCGTCGGCAAGATCGACGAGACCGGCGCCCCCTTCCTGCCCGCCGCCGGCGAGCTTTCCCCCATGCGCATCGCCGCCGCCATCGCCGAGCGGCTGCGCAAGATCGGGCCCGCCGATCCCCAGGTCGAGGAGCGCGCCGCCCGCATCGACGAGGCGCTCGCTCCCAAGACCATCGAAATACCCAAGGTGACGCGCCAGCCCTATTTCTGCTCCGGCTGTCCGCACAACACCTCGACCCGGGTGCCGGAAGGAAGCCGCGCCACCGCCGGCATCGGCTGCCATTTCATGGCGGTGTGGATGGATCGCAACACCGCGACCTTCACCCAGATGGGCGGCGAGGGCACGCCCTGGATCGGCCAGGCGCATTTCACCGATTGCAATCACATCTTCGCCAATCTCGGCGACGGGACCTACTACCATTCCGGCCTGCTGGCGCTTCGCGCCGCGGTCGCCGCCAAGGTCAACATCACCTACAAGATCCTCTTCAACGACGCCGTCGCCATGACCGGCGGCCAGCCCCATGACGGGCCGCTCACCGTGCCGCAGATCACCCGCCAGGTGGCGGCCGAGGGCGTCGGGCGCATCGCCGTGGTCACCGACGAACCCAACAAATATCCCATCGGCACCAATTGGGGCTCCAACGTCACCGTCCATCACCGCGACGATCTCGACAAGGTGCAGCGAGCCTTGCGCGAGATCGCGGGTTGCACGGTCGTCGTCTATGACCAGACCTGCGCCGCCGAGAAACGCCGGCGGCGCAAACGCGGCACTTTCCCCGATCCCGATCGCCGGGTCTTCATCAACGAGGCGGTGTGCGAAGGCTGCGGCGATTGCGGCATGGCGTCGAACTGCATGTCGGTGGTGCCGATCGAGACCGAATTCGGCCGCAAGCGGGCGATCGATCAATCCTCCTGCAACAAGGACTTCTCCTGCCTCAAGGGATTCTGCCCCTCCTTCGTGTCGGTGACCGGGGCCAAGCCCCGCCGCGCCCAGGGTCGCGCCGACGGCGAGGGCGGCGATCCCTTCGCCACTCTGCCGACGCCCGAGGTGGCGACCTCCGACGCGCCCTATGACATCCTGGTCACGGGCGTCGGCGGCACGGGCGTGGTGACGGTCAGCGCCATTCTCGGCATGGCCGCCCATCTCGAGGGCAAGGGGGCGACCCTGCTCGATCAGACCGGCCTCGCCCAGAAGGGTGGCGCGGTGCTCTCCCATGTCCGCATCTGCAAGGACTCGAGCCGCCTGCATGCCGTGCGCATCGTCGCCGGCGGCGCCGAGCTGGTGCTGGGCGGCGATCTGGTGGTCAGCGCCGGCCGCGAGGCCATGATGCGCATGGAGCGCGGCCGCACCCGGGCCATCGTCAACGCCTTCGAAATCCCGGTGGCGGCGGGGGTGCGCAATCCCGACGCGGCTTTCGATGCCGGTCAGCTCAAGCGCCTGATCCGCGACGCCTCCGGCGACAATCTCGCCGAATTCGTCGACGCCACCGGCATCGCCACGGCCTTGATGGGCGATTCCATCGCCACCAACCTGTTCCTGGTGGGTTACGCCGCCCAACGCGGCCTCCTGCCGGTTTCTGTCGAGGCGATCGAACGGGCGGTCGAGCTCAACGCCGTCTCGGTCAACACCACCCTGCGGGCGCTGCGCTGGGGCCGCCTCGCCGCCCATGATCCCGCCGCGGTCCAGCGGGTGGCCAAGCCGCTGATGCGCAAGCCGCGCGAGAAGCTCGCCCAGAGCCTGGCCGAGGTCGTCGCCCGCCGCGCCGCCTATCTCGTGCTCTACCAGGATCGCGACTATGCCGAGCGCTACAAGGATTTCGTGGCCGAGGTCGAGGAGGCGGAAAGGGGCCACGGTTTCGGCATGACCGGCCTCGCCATGACCGCCGCCCGCAGCCTCTTCAAGCTCATGGCCTACAAGGACGAGTATGAGGTCGCCCGCCTCTTCGTCGATCCCGGCTTCGAGGAGCGACTGAAGAAGCAGTTCGAGGGCGATTTCAAGGTTCACTACCATCTCGCGCCGCCGTTGGTCGCGACCCGCGACCCCGAGACCGGTGAACTGAAAAAAAGCGTCTATGGCCCCTGGATCAAGCCGGTCTTCCGCGTCATCGCCGCGCTACGCGGCCTGCGCGGCGGTTTCCTCGACCTCTTCGGGCGGAGCGAGGAACGCAAGCTCGAGCGGCGGATGATCGCCGAGTACATGGCGACCATCCGCGAGATGCTCAAGATCCTGGGTCCCGACAACCACAAGCTCGCCATCGAGATCGCGGCGTTGCCGCAGTCGGTGCGGGGTTTCGGCCACGTCAAGGAACGCAACCACCGCGCCGCCATGGCCAAGCAGGCGGAGTTGCTCGCCCTCTATCGCGGCGCCAATCCGGACACGCGGGCGGCGGCCTGAGGCCGCCAGAAAGGTTCAGGCGTTGGAGGGGGCGCCCTGGGCGCGGTTGCGCTGGTACAGGGCGACGAAGTCGACCGGGTCAAGGTTGAGGGGCGGAAAGCCGCCGTCACGGGTGGCGTTGGAGATGATCGCCCTGGCATAGGGGAAGATCAGGCGCGGGCACTCGACCAGCACCACCGCCTCGAGCATCTCGCGGGGGATGTTGCGCAGCGCGAAAAGCCCGGCATAGGTGCACTCGACCACGAACATGGCGTCCTCGCCCCGCTTGGCGGTGGCGTTGATGGCGAGGGTCACCTCGAACTCGTTCTCGCCCATTTGCTTGGCCTGAACGTCGACGCCGATCTCGATCTCCGGCCTCGCCTCGGCGGGCACCAGGGTCTTGGGGGCGTTCGGGCTCTCGAAGGAAAGATCCTTGAGGTATTGAACGATGACGGCGAGTTGCGGCTGGTTCTCGCCCGAGGCCTGAGGCTGGTCCGACATGAGGTGCTCCCGTGATCCGCCTTCTCGGCGGCCCGCTCCGTTAGCACGGAAATCGCGGCGGTGGAAAGGGCGAGGCTTGTTCTCGGCCCCCCGCGGGGCTACATATGGTCGACAAGCGCGGAGCGAAAGGCCCTATGGGCGAAGGTTTCCAGTTTCTCGACATCATCTTTTTCGCCCTGGTCGCGGGATTCATCCTGCTGCGCCTGCGCAACACGCTCGGCAAGCGCACGGGGAATGAGCGTCCGCCGCCGCCCTTCGGCGGGGGCGAGTCGCCGGAAGGTGGACGCGACAACGTCGTTCGCCTACCCGGTCGCGCCCCCGAGGACGCCGCCGGTTCCCCACCGGAGGACGCGGCGCTCGAACCCAAGGTCCGGGCCGGGGTCGAGGCCATACGGGCCACGGATCCCGCCTTCTCGGTCAACGACTTCCTGGGCGGCGCTCGTTCGGCCTATGAGATGATCGTTCATTCCTTCGCGGTCGGCGACACCGACACATTGCGGCCGCTTCTCTCCAACGAGGTTTTCGGCCGCTTCGCCGCCGAGATCGAGCGCCGCGAAAAGGCGGGGGAGACCCAGGAAACCACCCTGGTCGGCATCGAGGAAGCGGAACTTGCCGAGGCCTCGGTCGATGGCCGCACCGCCGAAGTCACGGTCCGCTTCAAGAGCGAGATGGTCGGCGCCACCCGCGACGCCAAAGGCGAGGTGATCGACGGCGATCCCCGCGCGCCCCGCAAGGTCATCGACATTTGGACCTTCGCCCGCAATCTCAAGTCGAGCGACCCCAATTGGTCCCTCATCCGGACCCGCAGCGGCGACGCCTAGGCGTCGCCCTTCTTCTCGCCTTCACCGCCCTGCTCGCGGGCTGCGTTCCTTCGGAGCGTCCGGCCGCGCCGCCGGTGGCCGTTCCGCCGCCGCCCGAAAAACTGGTGCTGCGGCCGTTGGCCTTCGCCGCCCTGGCGGGCTGGCGCGAGGACGGCCAGGGCGCCGCGCTCGAGGCCTTCAAGCGCTCCTGCCGGCGCATGGTCGCTCTCGACGACGCGCGGCCGATGGGCGGCGATGGCGCCGCCGGCAGCGTCGGCGATTGGAAACCCGCCTGCCGCGCCGCGGAACGGGTGGGCGCGGGCGATGCCGCCGCTCGCGATTTTTTCGAGACCGAGTTCACGCCCTTCGCCGCGACTTCGACGGAACGGGAGGCGGGCCTCTTCACCGGCTATTACGAAATCGAGCTCAAGGGCAGCCGCCGCCGTTCGGCGCGCTTTTCGGCGCCGATCTATCGCCGGCCCGACGACATGATCAATGTCGACCTCGGCCTTTTCCGCGATTCCCTCAAGGGCCAGACCCTCACCGGCAAGGTGGTGGGGACGGCGCTGCGCCCCTATGACGACCGCGCCACCATCGAGGGTGGCACCCTTCGCAACCGCAACCTCGAACTGATCTGGGCGGAGGATCCGGTCGCCGTCTTCTTCCTGCAGATCCAAGGCTCGGGGCGCGTGACGCTCGAGGACGGCACGGTCTTTCGGGTCGGCTACGCCGCCCAGAACGGCCATGGCTACGTGCCGATCGGCCGACCGATGCGCGAACGCGGCCTGCTGCCGCCGGACGATGTCTCGATGCAGTCGATCCGCGCCTGGCTCAAGGCCAATCCCGCCCAGGCCGCCGCGGTGATGAACGAGAACCCGTCCTATGTCTTTTTCCGCGAAATCACCGGCGAAGGGCCCATCGGCTCGCAAGGCGTGGCCCTCACCCCGGGGCGCTCCCTTGCCGTCGATCGCGCCTTCCACGCCATGGGAACACCGGTCTGGCTCGACGCCACCCATCCCGCCGCGACACCCGGAGCGCCGCCGCAAACCCTGCGCCGGCTGCTGATCGCCCAGGATACCGGCGGCGCGATCCGTGGCGCGATCCGGGGCGACGTCTTCTGGGGCCATGGCGCCGAGGCCGAGGAGATCGCCGGACGCATGAAGGACCAGGGGCGGGTGACCGTGCTCCTGCCCCGCCTGGTCGCGGCGCGCCGGGTTCCCGGCAGTTGAGGAGAGAGCGATGAGCCAACTCGCCGGCATTGTCGACGTCCTCGAGGGGGGCTCCACCGGCCTCAGGGACCGCTTGCGCGAGACCATCGCCGCCGGCGCCGATCTTCCCGGCTTGCCCGGCTGGGTGGTCGAGGTCATGACCAAGGGCGAGGGCGCGTCGCCGCTTTGGCAGATCGGCCTGGGCGTCATCGTCCTCTACGTCGCGGGCTGGATCGGCGAATACCTGTATCACCGGGCCATCGGCGGCCTGGTCCAGCGCATCGACCAGGCCAAGACGAGCAATGGCTGGGCCAAGCTCGGCTATCTCCTGCTGCGCAAGGCGGTCGATCTCGGCGGCATCGCCGTCTTCGCGACCGCGGCTTTCGCCGGCTATCTCGTGGTGCATCACGACCATCTGCCGACCCGCTGGCTGGTCAACACCCTGATCGCGGCGACGGTCCTGGTGCGGCTGGTGGGCGCGGTCGCCACCCTCGCTCTTTCCCCGGACAACGCCGCATTGCGCCTCGCGCCGGTGGGCGACGCCGGCGCCCGCCAGATCCGCGCCTGGGTCATGCGCATCGCCGGCATCGGCTTCTACGGTTTTTTCCTCTGCGGCTACCTTGGACGCCTCGGCCTCTCGCTCGAGAGTCAGCGCCTTCTGGTCCTCCTGGTCGGCTCGGCGGTCGCCGCCCTCACGGTGATCGCCATCTGGGCGAGCCGCAAGGCGGTCGCTGAGGCCCTTCACCAGGGTATCGCCCCGCCAGGCAGCCTGCGCGCCGCCGTCGCCGACTATTGGCATGCCCTCGCCACCCTCTATGTCCTGATTTCCGGCGCCTTGTGGGCGGTCAATCTGCTGCTCGATCGGGTGGAGGAGGGACGGGCGGCGGTGCTCTCCTTCCTGTTGGTCGCGCTTTTGCCCGTGATCGACGGGGTCATCGAAAGGGCGCTGCGGCACCTCCTCGGCGTCGGAGGGCAGGGGGTCAAGGGACGCATCGCCCACGCGCTGCCCTCGATCCGCCGGGCCTTGCGCATTCTCCTCTTTCTTTTCGCCATCGGCGTGCTGGCCGATAGCTGGGGCTTCGGTGTCCTCGACTTCTTCGACACCCCGATCGGCCAGCGCATCGGCCGCGCCATCCTCAACATCCTGGTCGCCGTGCTGGGCGCAAGCGTGGTGTGGGAGCTGATCCGCAGCGCCATCGACCGCCACATGGCGGATCAGGCGGGACCCAGCGAAAGCGCCGAGAAATCGGCGGCCAGCCGGTTGCGCACCCTGCTTCCCATGATGCGGGCGGCGATCAAGGTGGTGCTCGCGGTGATGGTGGTATTGATCGTGCTCTCCTCGGTCGGCGTCGATATCGGCCCGTTGCTGGCCGGCGCCTCGGTGGTCGGCCTCGCCGTCGGCTTCGGCGCCCAGGCCCTGGTGCGCGACATCGTCTCGGGCGTCTTCTACCTGCTCGACGATGCCTTCCGGGTGGGGGAATACGTCGAGATCGGCCGCCTGCGCGGCACCGTCGAGGCGATCTCGATCCGCTCGGTGCGCCTGCGCCATCATCGCGGGCCGGTGCACACCGTGCCCTTCGGGCAGATTCAATCGCTCACCAATTACAGCCGCGACTGGGTCATCCACAAGCTCGAGCTCAAGCTGGTGCCGGAGACCGACATCGATCTGGTCAAGAAGACCATCAAGCGCATCGGCAAGGAACTGCTCGCCGATCCCGAGGTCGCGGCGGCGGTGATCGAGCCCCTCAAATCCCAGGGCGTCGCCGCCATGGGCGACGGCTTCATGCTGGTCCGCTGCAAGGTGATGACCAAGCCGGGCAAGCAGTTCATCGTCCAGCGCGAGGCCTTCAAGGCGATCCAGAAGACCTTCGCCGAGGCCGGGATCGAGTTCTACAAGCCCTCGGTCTCTCTCGCGCCTCCGCCGCCGGCCAAGCCGCCCTCCGCCTGATCAGAGGACGGATTCGAGCCAGGAGACGAGTTGCGACTTGGGCAGCGCGCCGACCTTGGTCGCCGCTACCTGGCCGTTCTTGAAGAGAATGAGGGTGGGGATGCCCCGCACGCCGTATTTGGTCGGCGTCACCGGGTTGTCGTCGATGTTGATCTTGGCGACGGTGACGCGGGCGCCCATGTCGCGGGAGATGTCCTCGAGGGCCGGGGCGATCTGCTTGCAGGGGCCGCACCACTCCGCCCAGAAATCCACCAGCACGGGGCTCTTGGCCTTGAGGACATTGGTCTCGAAATCCTTGTCGCCGACATGGACGGTCATGGAAGGCTCCTCGCCGAAGAAAACGTCGCGGTCCTGTATCTAGGTAGGGGTGGGCGGGGCGTCAAGCCGAGGCCGCCGCGCGGCGCTTGACCCCGGGCGCATGGGCCGCCAGGAGCGAATCGGGAAGGGGCATCAAACGCGGCGTCGCCGTCCAGAGCAGCGCCGCCTCGATCCGCTTGCCGGGATGGATGGCGGCGAGACAGGCGGCGTAGGCCGCCATCTGGGCGAGATAGGCCTCGGGCACGTCCTCGACCCTGGTCGGTGGCTCGCGCCCGGTCTTGTAGTCGACGACCAAGACCCGGTCCCCGACCCGCGCCAGGCGATCGATCTGGCCGGAAATGGCGAGGCCATCGACCAGACCAGCCACCGGCACCTCGGCGAGGGAGTCCGGCGCGAACACCGCCGCGAAATCGGGATGGTCCAGAAGGCCGAGGGTTTCGCCGAGCATCGCCTCGATCTCCTCGCCACCGAGGCCATGGGCGGGCCGGGAAAGGAACCGACGCGCCGCCGCGGCCCGGACCTTGGGCTCGAGCTCGGGCAGGGATTGCAGCAAACGGTGGATCAGCTTGCCGCGGAGCGCGGGACGGGGATCCTCCACGCGACCGGGAAGGGCGGGCGGTTCCTCGGCGAGACGGCTGGGGGCGAGGGGAACCGGCGGCGCCGGTTCCGGGGGCGGCCCGCGCTCGATCCAAGCCGGCAGGGCGAGTGGAGCGGATTTCGCCTCGCTTGTCGCGATCTGGACGGCGCGGGTCTGGGGCTCCTCAAGACCCTCGCCTAACGCCCTTCGGGCAATCGCGTACCAGCTTCGCTCATCGGGTTCCGGCTTGCCGGACCAGCCGCAAATCACCAGGCGGTCGGCGGCGCGGGTGAGTGCGACATAGAGAAGGCGGTTGTAGTCCTCGGCGATCTTCCGGTCGCGACGCGCCTTGAGCCGGTCGAGGTCAGGCGTCGCCTTGCGGCCTCGTCCCGGCCAATAGACCGCGCGCTCGTCCCAAAAGAGCGCGTCCAGCGCCTTGGGATATCGGGCGGTGTCGGGCAGGAAGACGATCGGCGCCTCCAATCCCTTGGCGCCGTGCACCGTCATGATCCGCACTTCATCGCGGCCCTGCTCCAAGTCGCGCTTGATCTCGGCCTCCCCCGCCGAGAGCCAGGCGACGAAACCCTGAAGCGTCGGCACGTTGTCGCGCTCATAGGCGAGGGCGCGGGCGAGCATTTCGTCGAGCACTTCCTCCGCCTGGGCGCCGAGGCGGCCGACAAAACGTCGCCGTCCCTCGGGGACCAGGAGCGAGGCGATCAGCTCATGGGGACGGATGAAGTCGGCGCGGGACAGAAGCTCGGCGAGACGCCGGGTCGCCGGGTTGCCGGGCCGCCTTGCCCGCAGGGACGACCACAAGGAGCCCTCGCGGCCATGGGCGACCGCGAAAAGATCGTCGTCGTCATAGCCGAAAAGCGGGCTCTTCAACGCTTCCGCGAGGGCGAGGTCGTCGCCGGGTTGCAGCAGGAAGCGAAAGAGGCTGAGGACATCCGCGACGGCGATATGGTCGGTGAGGATCAGGCGATCGGCCCCAGCGACGGGAATGCCGAGTTGCTTGAGACGCCGCACCAGGGCATCGACCAGGACATCGCGCCGACGGACGAGGATGAGCACGTCGCCCGCCCGAAGGACGCGGCCCCGACCGGGCAAGGGTTCGCGGCCGATCCAGCCCTTGAGGACATCGCCGATCTTGACCGCGAGACGGATCGCCGGATGGTCGGTGTCCTCCTGGACGACCGGCAGGGGCCAGGACTCGGTGGTCTCGCCTTCGCCGCCGTCCGCTGTCTCGAGGGGCCAGAGCTCGACCTTGCCGCCATCGCCCCCGCGGTTGGTGGCGTGGCGCAGGATCGTGCCCTCTCCGATCACGCCGGGCTTCGCGGCCGGATCGGCGAACACCAGATCGACGGCGCGCAGCACCGCCGGGACCGACCGGTAGGACAGCGCCATGTCGACGGAGGCGAAGTCCGCTCCCGCCGCGCCGGCGCGGCGGCGGAAATGGGTCCGGCCCTCCTCGAAGCCCTCGGGATCGGCGTCCTGGAAGCCGTAGATCGATTGCTTGGGATCGCCGACGGCGAAGACGGTGCGCGTTCCCTCTCGCGCGCCGGCGCCGGCGAAGAACTCGTCGGCGATGGTCCGCACCACCGCCCATTGATCGGGGCTGGTGTCCTGGGCCTCGTCGACCAGAACATGGTCGATGCCGCCATCGAGCTTGAAGAGAACCCAGGGCGCGATCCCCGGGCGCTCGAGCAACCGCCGCGCGGCGATGATCAAATCATCATAGTCGAGCACGCCATGGCGCCGCTTGAGCGCCTGATAGGTCTCCATGATCTGACCGCCGAGACGGGCGAGCGCGGCGCTGGCCTGGCCCATTGCCGCGGTCTCGGCGGTCTCGATGGCCTGGCGCAGCCGTTCCGCCTCGCGTCCCAGGGTATCGAGCAGATCCGGCGTCGCCACCGCCTTGGTGACCAGGCGATCGCGGACATGACCCTCCTTGGCGAGGAAGGCCTCCGCATAGGCCGGGAAAGCCGCGATCCGCCCCGCCTTGCCGGACGCGGCCAGCCAGGCGGCGATGGTTTCGCCCCGTTGTCGGTCGGTCTTGCTCCCCTTGAGCAGGGCCATCGTGGCGGATTTGAGGGCGGGGCGATCGAAGGCGCCCTGAGCACAGGCCTTCTCGATGACGTCCTGGGGCTTGGTGGGGTTGGGAAGTCCGAGGTTCTCCCAGATCCGGGCGATCAAGCCGGCCTCTCCCCCGGCGCCCGCGAGCAGGCGCGACAGGCGCCGGCGATTGCGGATCAACTCGCCGATGATCTTGTCGAAGCGATCCTCGTCGAGTTCCGCCGCCAGGACCTCGAGAGCGGCGGCGACCTTGCGGCTCGACTCCCGTCCCGCGAGGACCGCGTTCCGGGCCTCGCGCAGCAGGTCGGCGGCGGTCGTTTCGCTCGCGATCTTGAAATGAGGCGGTATGCCGGCCTCGAGGGGGAAGCGGGCGAGCAGGGATTGGCAAAAACCGTGAAGCGTCTCGATCCGCATGCCGCCGGGGACATCGAGAATGATCGCGAAAAGCCGGCGCGCCGAGGTGACCTCGGCTTGTGTCGGCGCGCGGCCGAGGACGGGGGCGAGATCGGGCGATTCCGCCCGCGCCCAGGCGGCGAGTTCGGCGAAAAGCCGCTTGGACATTTCCGCCGCCGCGGCGCGGGTGAAGGTCAGGCAGAGGATTCGCCCAGGCGCCGCGCCGGCGAGAAGCAGGCGCAACAGGCGCCGGGTGAGCACATGGGTCTTGCCGGATCCGGCCGAGGCCTCGACCCAGGCCGAGCGCGCGGGATCGGAAGCCAGGGTTTGGGCGTCCAAGGTCATGGCGTGACCTCGTCGCTCCATTCCGCGATCCGGGCGAGATGGGCGTAATCGTCGTACCGGGGACGATGGGCGCGGCGCGGCACGGCGAGATAGGGCGTCGCGGGATCGGCGAATTTGGCGATCAGGGCGGCGAGACCCGCGCGGGCGCGGGCGATGGCGCCGTCGGGACCATCGACCGGAATGATCTTTCCCGCCTCGGCCCCACCCTGGAGGTGCCAGATGGCGAGTTCGCCGACCGTCGCGCGATCGACGCCGGTAAATCCCCCGGCCTCGGCAATCAACCCCTCCAAGGGCAGTTGGGGGGAAAAGCCCCGGGCGATGTCTTCTTTCTTTGGTGGCGTGCCGGTCTTGTAGTCGATGAGGGCGATCCCACCACCGGCGAGGCGGTCGATGCGATCGGCGCGCGCCCGCAAGGTGAAATCGCCGAGCGCAAGGCTTCCCTTGCGTTCCCAGGCGATTGGCCACGAGCCGGGCCGGCGTTCCATCTCCGTCGCCACCACCCATGCGGCGATGCGGACGAAGCGGGGCCACCAAAAGGCGCGAATGCCCGGCCGGGCGAGGGAGGATCCGAAAGCTCTCTCCCCCTCCCGCAAAAGAACCGCGAGCGCGTCCTCGGGCCAGCTCTCCTGTACCGCGCCGAGGAAAGCGGCGAGGGCCCGATGAACGAAGCTGCCGAGTTCCGCCCTTCCGGGGTCCTGGTCGATGGGGTCGAGAGCGGAGAGGCGGAGGATGTGGCGCGCATGGATGGCGTAGGGATTGCGCATCCAGGTTTCGATGTCGGTGACCGAGAGACCAGGCGGTCGAGCGGAGACCGGCGGTCGTGGCGCGGGGGGCAAGCAAGGGCGCGAAATCGGAACATGGTCGAGGAGGCGCGCGCGCTCGACCCAGTCCATCGCCGACGGGATCGGCCCGCAAGCCGCTTCGAGGCGCAGCAGCCAGCGGGAGGGAACGGTCGGCGCGCCATCGACCTTGAGGCCGCGGGTGAGGATCGCTTCCGGCGCGGCGGCGAAGGCGACGAAATCATGGGCGGCGAGGCCGATGCGCCGCTCGCTTTCAGGTAGGCCAAAACGGGCGCGCATCGGCCGGCTCATCCAGGGATCGACGCCGGGATCGGCCGGCCAGGTGCCCTCGTTGAGGCCGCCGAGGATCACCCGCTCGACCTGCTGCAAGCGCGCCTCGAGGGGGCCGAGGATGGCGAGGCGGGGATGGGTGCCGAAGCGCGGGCGCACCACCCGTCCCGCCATGAGTTCGTCGATCAACGCCGCCCAGGAGGCCTCGCTCGGCCTGGGCAAGAGATCGGCAAGTCCGGCGAGATCGTCGATGAAGGCGGCGAGGGCGTGACCATCCTCGCCGGCATAGAGCCGCGCGGCATCGGCGCCTTCCTCGCGGGCCAGGGTTTCCGCCGCGCGTCGATGGACAGCGAGGATCGCCGGCCCCTCGGCCCCGGCCTGGATCGCCGTGACCAGAGGGGTGAGGGCGCCGATCCAGGCGTCGGCCCAGGCCGCGAGTTCCGTATCGCTCTCGACGATCCTCCGATAGGCGGCAAGGTCATCGCCGGGTCGCGGGCCGCGCAATTCGGCGTCGAAGCGATGGAGGAGCGCCTTATGCGTCGCCGCCGGGAGGCCCAGGCGGCAGAAGGGATGTTGCAGCAAGGAAAGCAGGACATGGGGATCGCCCGGCTCGACCGCCGCCGCCGCGATCAGGCGAAAGAAAATGCCCGGCGGCGTCTGGCCGAGGGGCGTGCCGGCGGAATCATCGATGGCAATGTCCCAGCGCAGAAGTTCCGCGGCAACGCGCCGGGCGAGGCCGCGATCCGGCGTGATCAGGGCGGCGCGCTTGCCCGGCGTTTCGAGGGCCTCCCGCATCAAAAGGGCGATGGCGGCGGCTTCCTCGCGCGGCGTCGGGGCATCAAGGCGGGAGAGCCCGGCGTAGCCATCGGGGTCGGGCGCGCGCTCCCGCCACGCTTCCGTCGCCGCCGCCGGACGCAACGCGAAAGAAAGGGCGGCGAGGCGCGCCGAGGGCGCCGGTCCGGGCCAGGACGGCACATCCGAGCGCTCGATCTTCATTTTTTCGAGCAGGCGCTTGAGGCCGAATTGGGGATGCTG
>Ga0194120_10006984_pt1 | contig 15669 bp, 14 predicted proteins | sample TA2MahCa65mmetaG_FD_148642 | JGI IMG/M metagenome (GOLD analysis project Ga0194120, IMG submission 148642) | Freshwater microbial communities from Lake Tanganyika, Tanzania - TA2015019 Mahale Deep Cast 65m | ecosystem: Environmental > Aquatic > Freshwater > Lake | place: Tanzania: Lake... | reverse complement strand
CGCCTGTTCGGCGAGATGGCGGGCGGCCTCGGCCGCCGCCTGCGCCTTCTCAAGCAATTGTTGCGTAGAGTCGGTCATCGCTTAACGCCCCTTTAGTTTGTTGTGCGCGCAGGCGGTTATTTGAATCGTTCGTCAACGACGGCGCCGTCGCGGGTCAGCGCGGTCGCCTTGACAAGTTCGTCGTCCCAATTGATGGCGAGCTGCTTGGTGTCCTTGGAGACGAGCGTCTCGACGAAGGCCAGGAGATTCTTGGCGTAAAGACTCGACGCCGTCGACGCCATGCGGCCGGCGAGGTTGAGCGCGCCGAGAATCTTCACGCCGTCGACCACCACGGTTTCGCCGGGCTTCGTCAGTTCGCAGTTGCCGCCGCGTTCGGCCGCCAGATCGACGATCACCGAACCGGGCCGCATCGAATGCACCATCTCGGCCGAGATCAGCTTGGGCGCCGGTCGGCCGGGAATGAGCGCCGTGGTGATGACGACATCCTGCTTGGCGATGTGCGAAGCGACGAGTTCGGCCTGCGCCTTCTGATATTCCGGCGACATTTCCTTGGCGTAGCCGCCCGAGGTCTCGGCCTGTTTGAACTCTTCGTTCTCGACGGCGATGAATTTCGCGCCGAGCGATTCGACCTGCTCCTTGGTCGCCGGTCGAACGTCGGTGGCGGTGACGATCGCGCCCATGCGCCGCGCCGTGGCGATCGCCTGCAGGCCGGCGACGCCGACGCCCATGATAAAGACTTTCGCCGCCGGAACGGTGCCGGCGGCGGTCATCATCATCGGGAATGAGCGGCCATATTCGGCCGTCGCGTCAATGACCGCGCGGTAGCCCGCGAGATTGGCCTGGGACGACAGCACGTCCATGGTTTGCGCCCGCGTGATGCGCGGCATGAGCTCCATGGCGAAGGCGATCGCGCCGCTTTTGGCGAGATCGGCGAGCTGAGCCCCCGCGCCAAACGGATCCATGATCGCGATCACCGCGAGATTGGGTTTGGCGCCGGCGAGTTCGGCCGCCGAGGGGCGCCGCACGCGCAACGCCACATCGGCGCCGGTCAGCGCCGCCGCTGCGTCATGGGCGATCGTCGCGCCGGCCGCGGCGTAATCGCCGTCCGAAAAGCCGGCCGCGGCGCCGGCCCCGGCCTCGACCGCTACGTCGGCGCCGAGCCCGATGAATTTCTTGACGGTCTCAGGCGTGGCCGCGACGCGCGGCTCGGACTGATCCGTTTCAGCCAATACGGCGATGCGCATGACGAACTCCGGTTGTGGAAAAACCGTCGCCGCCAGCATCGCCGACAGCGGTGGAAGGCGAAGAGCGCGGGCCTAGCGCGCGACGAAGAAATACAACGCGAGCAGCACCACGGCGGTGCTCCCCGCCGCGATCTTCAGCAGCAGCAAAAATGTCTCATAGGTCTTTACGTGCTCGGCCCAGTCGCCGTTCGACGCCACCGGCGTGCGCAAGCTCGCCATCTCGCCCCTCCCGATTCTTGCTTAATCGCGCGCGTGACCCCGCGCGCGAAGCTCATGCTAAACGAGCGGAAGCCGTAGGGCAACGGCCCTCGATGCGCAAGGCGCTGCGTCGCGCCGCCGCGCGGCGAAGCGAAGCACAGACGGAATCTGGGGTTTTGTGGCGCTCGGGCGCGTTCCCACGCACGCCCGCGGCGCGCGGATCATGCGCAAGGCGGCAATAGATCGCTGCGCTCGGCGCGCCCAGGCGTCAACCGAGCGCATAGGCCGTCAGCTCGACAAGCGATTGGCCTTCCGCATCTGCTTTGCAGCCCAATTCCTCGGGCGGCAGGCCGAGCCGATTGACCCAGAACGTCGGATAGCCAAACGCCTTCGCGCCGGCCGCGTCCCAGCCGGCGAAAGCGACGAACAGGATCTGCGTTTTCGCTAGTCCGAACGCATCGAGTCCTAGCCGATAGGCGTCGGGAGCCGGCTTATAGGTCTTGGCGCGATCCGTGCTCAGGACATGTTCGAAGACGCCTTCAAGCCGGGAGGTCGCGATCGATCCTTCGAGCATCGCGGGCGTAAGATTGGAGAGCAGCGCCAGACGGGCGCCCGCCTGCCGCAGCCGTTGCAAAGCCGGCATCGCGTCCGGCCATGTCCCGAGCGCAAGATAAGCGCGAAGGAGCTGATCGCGCTTTTCGTCGGTCAGTTGCAGCTTCAGCGCGGCGCCGGCAAAGACCAGGGCCTCTTCGGACACTTTCATGAAGTCCGCATATTGGCCCGCCGCCGTTCGCAGCCAGGAATATTCGAACTGTCGGGTTCGCCACAGCTCGACGAGTCGCGATCCGTTTCCCGGAAAGAGCGTCTCCGCCAGGGCCGCGATCGGCCTTGGATCGAAGATCGGGAACGCATCGAACGCCAGAGCCTTGAAGCGCGTCGTCGCGGCGCCGAAGGAACGTCGCGCCTGCGCAGGCGGGCTGCTCAAGGATGCGAGACCTCCCTGGATCAACAGACGACGATCGATATGCATGCCAAGCTCCGCCTTCAACGGTCGACGCGAAGAGACTTAGTTGATGCAACCACGCCTCTATACGGGTAGTTTTGCCGCCCATGCCTGCAGATTTGCCGCCCTTGAACTGGAATGATTTGCGTTACGTCCTCGCGGTGGCGCGCGCGAAGGCGATCGCCCCGGCGGCGAAGGCCATGCGGGTGGACGAGACCACGGTGGCGCGGCGCATTCGGCGCATCGAACAAAGCCTTCGGTTGACGCTGTTCGAACCACGCTGGCGCGCGACGGAGATCGGCGCGCATATCGTCGAGCGCGCGGCGCGTATGGAAGAAGAGGCGATCGCGATCGCCGAATCATCGGCTGGGGCGGACTCCGCGACCGGCAGCGTTCGCATCACCGCGATCCCGCTGATCGCGAGCCGTCTTCTGCTGCCTGCGGTCGGGCGGCTGATGGATGCGCATCCCGGACTGTCGCTCGAGGTCGTCGCCGAGCCGCGCAATCTGAGCGTGATGCGGCGCGACGCCGACATCGCGCTTCGCCATGCGCGGCCGGTCGACGATCAGCAGGCGATCACGCGTCGCATCGCCGATCTTGACTATGCGGTTTACGGGCCGACCGCTCTGGACGTGCGCCGGCTTTCCTGGGTCGCTTATGAGGCGGAGATGGCCGGGCTGCCGCACGCCGCCTGGATCAACCGGGCGGTCAGTCGAGAGCGACATCCGGCGCGACTTGCGGTCAATGATTCCGAACTGGCCCTGAACGCCGTCAAGGCTGGCATCGGCAAGTCGCTGCTTCCGTGCCTGATCGCCGATCGGGACTCCGGCCTGCGCCGATTGGGCGGCAAGGCCCCCGTGCTCAAACGAGAAGTGTGGCTGCTCGTCAATCCCGCCTACAAACATGTCGCAAGGATCAAGGCGGTGACGGCCTGGATCGAGGGCATATTCAGCGAAAAGCCGACCCGCAGACGACGCAACGCGTCATCCCAAGCCTGACGCGGCTTCGGTCGACCATTCGCCGCGGTCCGCGCGCCGGCGCAAAAAAAGCCCCGGGGGAGACCCGGGGCTCTCGAAGTTCTCGCTTGGACCGGCGGACTTAAAAGTCCATACCGCCCATGCCGCCACCCGGCATCGGCGGCGGCGCTTCCTTCTTCGGCGCTTCGGTGATCGTCGCCTCGGTGGTGATGATCAGGCCGGCGATCGAAGCGGCGTCCTGCAGCGCGGTGCGCACGACCTTGGTCGGGTCGATGATGCCGAGCTTCATCAGATCGCCATACTCGCCCTTCTGCGCGTCGAAGCCATAGCCGTATTCGGAAGATTCGAGCAGCTTGCCGACCACCACGGCGCCGTCGCCGCCGGCGTTGTCGACGATCTGCCGCGCCGGCGTCTGGATCGCCTTGCGGACGATGTCGACGCCCGTCTGCTGGTCCGGATTGCCGACCTTGACGCCGCTCAGCGACTTGATCGCGCGCAGCAGCGCCACGCCGCCGCCCGGCGACACGCCTTCCTCGACCGCCGCGCGGGTGGCGTTGAGGGCGTCGTCGACGCGGTCCTTCTTCTCCTTGACTTCGACCTCTGTCGCGCCGCCGACGCGGATCACCGCGACGCCGCCCGCGAGCTTGGCCAGACGCTCCTGCAGCTTCTCGCGGTCATAGTCGGAGGTCGTCTCCTCGATCTGACCCTTGATCTGGGAGATGCGCGACTCGATGTCCTTCTTCTCGCCGGCGCCATCGATGATCGTCGTGTTCTCCTTCTCGATGCGCACGCGCTTGGCGCGCCCTAACATGGCGAGCGTGACGCTCTCGAGCTTGATGCCGAGATCCTCGGCGATCAACTGGCCGCCGGTCAGGATGGCGATGTCTTCGAGCATCGCCTTGCGGCGGTCGCCGAAGCCCGGCGCCTTCACGGCGGCGATCTTCAAGCCGCCGCGCAGCTTGTTGACGACGAGCGTGGCGAGCGCCTCGCCTTCGACGTCCTCGGCGACGATGAGCAGGGGCTTGCCGGTCTGCACCACCGCTTCGAGGATCGGCAGCAGCGGCTGCAGCGTCGACAGCTTCTTCTCGTGAATGAGAATGTATGGTTCGTCGAGTTCGGCGATCATCTTCTCGGCGTTGGTGATGAAATAGGGCGAGAGATAGCCGCGGTCGAACTGCATGCCCTCGACGATGTCGGTCTCGGTCTCGAGGCTCTTCGCCTCCTCGACCGTGATCACGCCTTCATTGCCGACCTTCTGCATCGCCTTGGCGATTTCTTCGCCGATGAAGCTGTCGCCGTTGGCCGAAATCGTGCCGACCTGGGCGATCTCGTCGTTCGACGTGACCTTCTTCGAATGCTGCTTGAGATCGGCGACGATGGCTTCGACGGCGAGATCGACGCCGCGCTTCAGATCCATCGGGTTGAGGCCGGCGGCGACCGCCTTGGCGCCCTCGCGGGCAATCGACGCGGCGAGAACCGTCGCGGTCGTCGTGCCGTCGCCGGCGATGTCGTTCTGCTTCGAGGCGACTTCGCGGACGAGCTGGGCGCCGAGATTTTCGAACCTGTCGGCAAGCTCGATTTCCTTGGCGACGGTGACGCCGTCCTTGCTGATGCGCGGCGCGCCGAAGGACTTCTCGATCACGACGTTGCGGCCCTTGGGGCCGAGCGTCACTTTGACGGCGTTGTTGAGGATTTCGACGCCGCGCAGAATGCGGTCGCGGGCGTCAGTGGCGAAACGGACGTCTTTTGCAGCCATTTACAATTCTCCTAAAGGGTTCGAAAGCGCACGGCGGCGTCGAGTCAGTCGACGATGCCGAGAATGTCGCTTTCCTTCATGATGAGCAGGTCATCGCCGTCGATCTTGACTTCGGTGCCGGACCATTTGCCGAACAGCACGCGGTCGCCGGCCTTGACGTCGAGCGGGTTGAGCTTGCCGTTTTCGTCGCGGGCGCCGGGGCCGACGGAGATGATTTTGCCTTCTTGAGGCTTCTCCTTGGCGGTGTCGGGAATGATGATGCCGCCTTTGGTTTTTTCCTCGCCTTCGAGTCGCTTGACCACGACGCGGTCGTGGAGGGGACGGAACGCCATTGTGAATCTTTCCTTTTCTGGCCTGACGGGGTTCTGCCCCGCCAAAAAGGGATATGCGAACGCTTGTTGGCGCTCACCCAAGGCGAGTGCCAACAAGCGTCCTGCAGATAGGAAAGGGCGGCGCGGCTGTCAAGCTGGCCGCTTGCGTCGTCATAGACGTCGGGCAGCGACAAAAGGTCCGCGCGGACGTCGGCGTTAATAAACGCTCAACCATAAAATGTCATTTAAACCGTAGGTTTATCGTATAGGCGTCGCGCGTCTTGGCGGCCGGACCCGCCCCACTGCTGTCTGAAAGACCAGAGCCGCCGCATGCGCAAGACGCTTTCCGCTTTTCTGTCGATGACGGCATTCCTGGCCGCCGGGGCGGCCAAGGCCGCTGATCCGGTTCTCCCCGTCTTGAAGGGACCGCCGCCGCCGCTGGCGTCGCCCTGGCGGTTTGAATTTGGAACCCGCTACTGGTTCAGTTCGGGCAACCATAAATATGATTTTTACAACGCGGACATCCCCGATCTGTTGATTTCGCGCCTCACCTTTGGCGACCTGACGGGACACTCGGCCGAGACCTTCTTTCGCGTCGACCACGAGAGCGGCGTCTTCCTCAAAGGTTTTCTCGGCGGCGGGACGCTCGCGAGCGGCAAGCTCAACGACGAGGACACCGTCGCCGCGATGTATGGCGTCTATAGCAACACGGTACATGTGCAGAGTGGCGGCTCGCTCAAATATGTCACCGTCGATCTGGGCTACAATGTCGTCGAGACCAGATTGCCGACCGGCCAGCCGGTCAGGATCGGCCCCTTCGTCGGCTACAATAATTTCCATGAGCGGATGAATTCATTCGGCTGCGCGCAGGTGCTGTTGAATGCAAACCTTTGCGCCACGGCTCCGCCGAATTCGGTTTCTTATCCGACGAATCTGGACGGGCTCGATTTCGACGTTTCATGGAATTCGCTTCGGGTGGGCCTCGGCGGCGAGGTCGAACTCTTGCCGGGTCTGCGGGCGTCGCTCGAAGCGGCCTGGATTCATAGCTGGATGTGGAACACCGACTATCACAATTTTCGTCCCGAGATCCGAGGCGTGCAGCAGTCGGGCAATGGGGACGGCTTTCAGCTCGAAGGCCTCCTTGCCTATGATCTGACGCCGCGTTTCAACGTCGGCGTCGGCGGGCGCTATTGGCAATTTAGCGCGCCGGGCAAGGACTATGGCGAGAGCCGAGTCGGCCGCGTCGCGACGCCGATCTACTCATTTTCGCAACGCTATGGCTTTTTCCTGCAGGCGGGCTACCGCTTTGGCGGGCCTGACGATCCGACAGGCGCTGGAAATTTCGGGCCGTTATTCGCCAAGGCGGAGGCGGAGCCGCATGACTGGCGCGGCGCCTATATCGGCGGCCACGTTGGCTATGGTTTCGCGGCGGCGAAAGACACGACGCTTGCGGCGCGCTCGCCGGAAGCGGCGATCCTCCAGACAGGTTTCCAAGCGCCCTTCGCGCAGCGTTCGGACATCGCCGGCTTCGTTGGCGGCGGGCAGATCGGCTACAATTGGCGCTTGCATCCGCTTCTCGTCGCGGGTCTCGAGACCGACTTCGCTTACGCAAATGTCGGCGGTTCGTTCGGCGCTTCCGCCAATTTCGGCGACCGTCGGAATTTCGCCACTAGCACCAAGCGGCTGCTCGAGTCGCTCGGGACGGTGCGCGGGCGCTTCGGGATTCTGCCGCGCGACGACATGATGCTCTACGTCACCGGCGGCTTCGCCTATGGCCAGGTCTCGACGCTTGGGGGCCTTGGCGAGGGCAACAAGTTCTGCGCGCTCGACTTCTATTGCTCGGCGGGCGCCTTTTCCGGCTTAGCTACGGGCTGGACCGCCGGCGCCGGCTTCGAATACGCGATCGCGCGCAATTGGAGCCTCAAGGCCGAATGGCTTTATGTGGACCTTGGCCGGCAGAATTACGCGATCAACGCCTTCGGCGGCTCCGTTCAGGATGGGTTTCCCGCGAATTTCTCCGCTTCGAGCGCCAGCGCGACCCATCTGATCCGCACCGGGCTCAATTATCGGATTGACTGGCCCGTACCGGAGGGGCCGATGATCGCCGCCTACTGATCATCGGATCGTCGCCTGGGCGGGAGAGCGCTTCAACCTTTTTGGAGTCGATCCGGCCTAATGCAGGCTCACCATTTGCAGATGGTTTTCGCGGGCGTTGCCGATGCAGCCTTCTTCCGAATCCGCAAGCACGATCGGCGCGCCATCCGCGCCGAACAGCGCGAAAATCGTCAGACCCGGCGCGATCTGCGGCGCGTGCGGATAAAGCCGATTGACGTCCTCGGAGCGCATTGGCCGCACATAAGCGATGAGACCATCGCCAAGCTGGGCGAACTGCTCGGCCGTCAGCGGCGCTTCTCTGGGTTCGGTCGCGGTTTTCATTTCCATCTTGACCTCCTTGGCGGTCCTTTCGACCCGCCGTCGGCGCCCAAACGAGCGGCGCGCCGTCTGAAATTAAATGTGCATGCTTTGGCGATTTTGAAGAGGCGGCGGCTAAAGGCCGAGCGCCAGCCGCGCCGGATCTTCGAGCAACTCCTTGACCCGCACCAGAAAAGTCACGGCTTCCCTGCCGTCGACGAGGCGGTGGTCGTAGGACAGCGCGAGATACATCATCGGCCGCGCTTCGATTTTGCCGTCGATCACCACGGGACGTTCTTGAATCTTATGCATGCCGAGAATGCCCGATTGCGGCGCGTTCAGGATCGGCGTCGACATCAGCGACCCATAGACGCCGCCGTTTGAAATCGTGAAGGTGCCGCCCTGCAGATCTTTGATGTCGAGCGCCCCGTCGCGCGCCTTGCGGCCGAGTTCGGCGATGGTTCGTTCGATCTCGGCGAGCGACAGGCGGTCGGCGTCGCGCACGACCGGCACGACGAGCCCCTTCTCCGTCCCGACGGCGACGCCGATATGGCAGAAGCGCTTATAGATGATATCGGTCCCGTCGATCTCGGCGTTGACCGCCGGAATTTCTTCCAGCGCCTCGCAGCACGCCTTCACGAAGAAGCCCATGAAGCCAAGCTTCACGCCATGCCGCTTTTCGAAGGCCTCCTTGTAGCGTTTACGCAGATCGATGAGCGCCGACATGTCGACTTCGTTGAAGGTCGTCAGCATGGCGGCGGCGTTCTGCGCCTCTTTCAGCCGCCGAGCGATCGTCTGGCGCAGGCGCGTCATCTTCACCCGCTCCTCGCGGCGGGAGTCTTCCTCCGGCGCGCGCTGCGTCGGCGCTTCGATCGGCGCTTCCTGTGGGGAGGCTGGCGCGCGCGCTTCCTGCGCGGGCTGCGGCGTCGCCTGACGGGCGGCGAATTGAACGACGTCGGATTTCAGCGCCTGGCCGCGCTTGCCGCTGCCGGGAACCTGAGCAATGTCGATCCCCTGCTCGACCGCGACTTTGGCGGCGGAGGGCGAGGGCGGCATCGCCGTCGCGGCGGGGGACGGCCCAGGCTGGGCGGCGGGCGCGGCAGGCGCCGGCGCTGGCTTGGGCGCGGGGGATTTGGCCGCGGCTTCGCCGCCGCCCTTCGCCGGCGCCGTCGCGCCCTCAGTGATCTGTCCGAGCAGCGCGCCCGGCTCAACGGTTTCGCCTTCCTTGGCGACGATCTCGGACAGCACGCCGGCGGCAGGCGCGTTGACTTCGAGCGTGACTTTGTCGGTTTCGAGTTCGGCGAGCGCCTCGTCGGCGCGCACCGCGTCGCCGGCTTTCTTGAACCAGCGGCCGATGGTCGCCTCAGTCACCGATTCGCCCAGTGTGGGAACGCGAATTTCGGTCATAGCGTCTTGTCCTCGACAGGGCTGTGCGTTGACAGGCGGATCGTGACTGTTACAGTGTGACACTCTCTCAGATTATAGGGAATTTCACGACAGTGCCCGCGACCAAGCGCGCAGTATACAGTATTCGAACCGACATTCTCGATCGCTTCAACGCCGCCTATCAAGGGCGGGAGCGCAGCAGGATGATCGAGCGGATGATGCTGCGCGCGCTCGATTTGGAGGAAAATGACATCGCGGCCGCCGCGGCTCAAATCGAAGGCGACCCGGAACTCGCGTCCTATCGCGAAACGTCCGACTGGGCTGACGCCAACGCCGTCGATACTTTCTCGCGCTTCTAAATCGTGATTCTTCGGCGGGGCGATATTCATTGGATCGCCTTTCCCGATCGAAATCCCGAAGGTTACGAAATTCAAAAAACGCGGCCGGGCATCATCGTTTCCCGGACCAAGGCGAATGAGTTTCGCCGTACCGTCATCGTCGTTCCGCTGACGCATGGCTCCAAGGAATTTCCACCCATCGTGATTCCGATTCCTTCTGCGGGCGACGCCAGCAAGGCGGTCTGCGATCAGTTGGCGGCGGTGGACAAGAAACGCATCGGTGCGAGAATCGCAACGCTGACCGACGCAGAACTCGCCTATCTGGGGCAATGTCTGCGCAAAGTCCTGAATATTTAACGCCTCGGCGTTCATGCCGCGAAGGCCTCCTCCAAGAACGTCTTCAATTGCGCGAGATGGCGCGACATCGTGCCCGCCGCGGTCGAGGCCGAAGCGGGGCGCCCGACATAGCGCGCACGCTTCGACTTGCCGCCGATTTGCGTCAGCACCCATTCAAGATAAGATTCGACGAAGGACCAGGCGCCCATGTTCTTGGGTTCCTCCTGGCACCAGACGACGTCGGCGTCCTTGAAACGTCCGAGCGCCGTGACGAGGCTCTTCAGCGGGAAGGGATAAAGCTGCTCGACGCGCAGCAGATACACGTCGTCGACGCCGCGTTTCTCGCGCTCGTCGAAAAGATCAAAATAAACCTTGCCCGAACACAGGATGACCCGCCGGATCTTTTCGTCGCCTTGCAGAACGAAGGTCTCGTTCGGCGCCGTTTCGGCATCGTCGAGCAGCAGCCGCTGAAAGCTCGACGCCATGCCCATCTCGCCAAGCCGCGACACCGCCCGCTTGTGCCGCAGCAGCGATTTCGGCGTCATCAGCACGAGCGGCTTGCGGAAGCTTCTGTGCAGCTGCCGGCGAAGGATGTGGAAGTAATTTGCAGGCGTCGTGCAATTGGCGACCTGCATATTGTCTTCGGCGCATAGCTGCAGATAGCGTTCGAGCCGCGCCGACGAATGTTCTGGACCCTGGCCCTCGTAACCATGCGGCAGCAGGCAGACGAGGCCGGACATGCGCAGCCATTTGCGCTCGGCCGAGGAAATGAACTGGTCGAAGACGACTTGCGCGCCATTGGCGAAATCGCCGAACTGGGCTTCCCACAGCACCAGCGCATCTGGCTCGGCGAGCGAATAGCCATATTCGAAGCCGAGCACCGCCTCTTCCGAGAGCATCGAATTGACGACTTCATAGCGTCCCTGGCCGTCGGCGATGTGATTGAACGGCAGGTAGCGCGCCTCGCTGTCCTGGTCGATCAGCACGCTGTGACGCTGCGAAAACGTGCCGCGCTCGCTGTCCTGCCCGGAGAGCCGCACATTGTAGCCCTCATAGAGCAGCGAACTGATCGCCAGCGCTTCGGCCGTCGCCCAGTCGATCGGCCCGCCCTGCTCGATCGCCGCCTTGCGATTGTCGAGAAAGCGCTGGATCGTGCGATGGAGATGAAAATCGGGCGGGGTCGAGGTGATCTTTTCGCCGATCTGCTGGAGCGTCTCAAAGGCGACGCCGGTCTGACCGCGACGCTCATTATCCGAGAGCTGCGAGCCTGATTTTTTTCCAGCCCATCGGCCGTCGAGCCAATCCGCCTTATTCGGCCTGTAGCTCTGGCCGGAGTCGAACTCCTGGTTGAGCCGCGCGCGCCACTCTTCCTTCATTCGGTCGACGTCGTCGCGCGACAGGACGCCTTCGGCGATCAGGCGATCTGCATAAATGTCGAGCGTCGTGCGGTGCGCTCTGATCTTTTTATACATCAGCGGCTGGGTGAAACCCGGCTCGTCGCCCTCATTATGGCCAAAGCGCCGATAGCACCACATGTCGATGACGACGGGCTTTTGAAACTGCTGACGGAATTCGGCGGCGACGCGGGCGGCGAAGACCACCGCCTCGGGATCGTCGCCGTTGACATGAAGAATCGGCGCCTCGACCATCTTGGCGACGTCGGAGGGGTAGGGCGACGACCGCGAGTAGCGCGGATAGGTGGTGAAGCCGATCTGATTGTTGACGATGAAGTGGATCGACCCGCCGGTGCGATGGCCCTTCAGTCCGGATAGGCCGAAACATTCCGCGACCACACCCTGTCCGGCGAAGGCGGCGTCGCCGTGAATGAGCAGCGGCATCACCGGGCGGCGATCGCTGTCGGTGCAATGATGCTGGTCCTGCTTCGCGCGGACCTTGCCGAGCACGACCGGATCGACGATTTCAAGATGCGACGGATTTGCGGTCAGCGAGAGATGCACCCGGTTGTCGTCGAACACGCGGTCGGAAGACGCGCCGAGATGATATTTGACGTCGCCTGAACCTTCGACTTCGTCCGGCAGGAAGGAGCCGCCCTTGAATTCGTGAAACAGGGCGCGATGCGGCTTCGCCATGACCTGCGACAGAATATTGAGGCGGCCGCGGTGCGCCATGCCGAGAACGATTTCCTTCACCCCGAGCGCGCCGCCGCGCTTGATGATCTGCTCCATCCCGGGAACGATGGCTTCGGCGCCGTCGAGGCCAAAGCGCTTGGTGCCGGTGTATTTCACGTCGAGGAACTTCTCGAAGCCTTCCGCCTCGACGAGCTTGTTGAGAATGGCTCGCTTGCCTTCCGGGGTGAAGACAATCTCCTTCTTCGGGCCCTCGATACGCGCCTGCAGCCAGGCCTTCTCCTCCGGATTGGAGATATGCATGAATTCGAAGCCGATCGTGCCGCAGTATGTGCGGCGCAGGATCGTGACCATTTCGAACAGCGTGGCGTAGCGCATGCCCAATACGCCATCGAGGAAGATTTCGCGCTCGTAATCCTCGTCGGTGAAACCATAGGTCTGCGGATTGAGTTCGCCGTGATCGTGACGCTGCTCCAGTCCGAGCGGATCGAGATTGGCGTGGAGATGGCCGCGCATGCGATAGGCGCGGATCATCATCAGCGCGCGCACCGAGTCGCGCGTCGCGCGCAGCACGTCCTCGCCGGTCGGCGCCGGCTTGGCGGGAGCGGCTGGCGTTTTATTTGGCGCCGGCGCCTCGCCGACGAGCGCGCTGGCCCATTCGCCGTTCGGCGGCTGCGGCCAGTCGCGTCGCGCCCAGCTCGGCCCGCCCAGGGCGGCCTTCTCCTGCGGCTTTAGGCCCATTTCGGCGAAGAAGCCGCGCCAGTCGGGACTGACCGAGGAGGGATCGGCCTCATAGGCCGCAAGCAGGCTTTCCAGATAGAGGGCGTTCGCGCCCTGCAGAAAGGATGTCGATGCGAGAAAGTCATTTTGCGGCGAGCGTGCGCCGGCCGGCGCTGGTCCGGCGCCGCCATTGGTTTCAAAACGCGCCATCTCAATCTTTCCCAAAAGCGCCGGCGCTCAACGGCGGCGACGACTTTCGAAGCATTGAGCGGGCTAGATCAGCTAGCCCTTCAGCGCTTCGACCAATGTCTTTCCGAGCCTCGCAGGCGAGGGCGACACTTTAATGCCCGCCGACTCCATGGCTGCGATTTTACTTTCGGCGTCGCCCTTGCCGCCCGAGACGATGGCGCCCGCATGGCCCATTCGACGGCCAGGCGGCGCGGTGCGGCCCGCGATGAATCCCACCATCGGCTTCTTGCGGCCGCGCCTGGCCTCGTCTTTCAAGAATTGGGCCGCGTCTTCCTCCGCCGCCCCGCCGATTTCGCCAATCATGATGATGGACTTAGTCGCCTCGTCGGCCAGAAACAACTCCAGCACCTCGATAAAATCCGTGCCTTTCACCGGGTCGCCGCCGATGCCGACCGCCGTCGTCTGACCTAAACCTTCGCGCGTCGTCTGGAACACCGCCTCATAGGTGAGCGTGCCGGAGCGCGACACCACCCCGACCGAGCCCTTCGAGAAAATATTGCCGGGCATGATGCCGATCTTGCTCTCGCCGGCGGTCACGACGCCGGGGCAGTTCGGCCCGATAAGGCGAGACTTCGAGCCGCAGAGCGCGCGCTTGACCCGGATCATGTCCTGAACCGGAACGCCCTCGGTGATGCAGACGATGAGCGGGATTTCCGCCTCGATCGCCTCGCAGATGGCGTCGGCCGCGCCCGGCGGCGGCACATAGACCACGGAGGCGTCGGCCCCGGTCTTTTCGCGTGCTTCGAGAACCGTGTCGAAGACGGGAAGATCGAGATGGATCGAGCCGCCTTTGCCCGGCGAGACGCCGCCGACCATTTTGGTCCCGTAATCGAGCGCTTGGACGGAATGGAAAGTGGCGGTCTTGCCGGTGAAGCCTTGGGTGATGACTTTGGTGTTCTTGTCGATCAGCACGGACATGAAGGGAACATCCCCAAAGCAAGCGAAACGGCGCGCGCGCCTCTTCTGGTCAAGCGAAAAACCGGCAGCCGCCGCCCGTCGTCGCCGGCGCGGAACCTATTGACAAAAGCTCAGCCGCACAAGGCGGGAAAGAAGGCTGCGACAGGGCGCCGCGACCGCGCTTTAGGATTTCGACGAATTTGACGCTTCCAACCCTTACGATCAATGAACCAGGGTCGTCGTTTACGGGATTTCCTGTTGGAAGGTCCGCTCAGCGTCATGGGCCTCCGATCTTCGTCCCGCCCATCGCCTTGCATTGAGATTGTATTTACAAACAATAGGCGAATAGGCGCGGCATCATTCCACGAGCCGGGGAAGGCCGACATGCATTCGCTCTTCGTTCTGCCGGTCGACTATTATCTCGCGGCCTGGTTCGCGCTGACCGCCGCCTGCACGCTCTACGTCGCGATCGACGGCGCCAAAAATCCCGAACCCTCGATAATGAAATGGGGATTCGTCCCTCGTCACGCTCTACCTTCGCGCATGAGAGCAGCATATCAGGACGGCATGCTAAAGAGTGTCGGCCTATGCAATGCCATGCTCGCGTAGGCAAGCATTCGGGCCTCCATGCCATCCGCTGCAAAAAACTCAAGAACTGGGCCACGATCTCGACGAGAACGTTAGGAAACGTGCGGGCGCAGGTTTCCGCGCGTCTTTCCGAGAAGGGCAGATCGTCACCCCGGCGCCGATCCGGATACGCTCGGATCCTGATACGATCGTGACTTCCGCGCGGGCTTAGTATCGGCGCTGAACAAGCTGATGGTAAAGTGCCGCCGCGCCAAATTCGAAGCCATCCGCGCTTCGGCTGTTTCGCTCCACAGGCGCGTGGGCGCCGTACGGAGTCTCCATGATGAACTTGCGAGCCGTCATTTTCGTTTTCGGCATCGGCGTCGCTGTCCTAGGCACGGCTGTTTCAAAAGCTCAGCGAGGGACGCCCGGCGCATCCGAGGGGAGCGAGGGCGTTGTTGCGAACCCCAACGAGAACGTAAGCCCCCTTCCCGCGGACGACTGCAATGCGGAAGCGGGACAATATGCGGTTGGGATGCGCGCGACGCCGGCGCTGCTCGATGAGCTGAAGGCGAAAACCCGCGCCACTGTCGTCAGGGTCCTACGCGAAGGGCAGCCGGTGACGCGCGAATACCGGTTCGGCCGGCTTAACGTCATCGTCGATCGGAGCCAGCGAATCGTCCGAATTTACTGCGGATAGGTCGGGTACAAGAAAGCGCCGGGAAATCATGCAGCATTGGCTCCGACCAATGCCAGGGCGGAGTCATAAATTGCTGATGCTTTGAAGCGGTCGATGAATTTTCAAACCGCCGGGATGAGACCGGCGATGCGAGCCAATGTTCCGAATCACGTCGAGTGCGTTGCAGACGGCCGCATTGCTGGGATGACAACCTACCCGCTGGACGAGATTCTGTTGCCGGCTCGGGCCGAGCCTTTCTGCATACTGGCGAACGAGGCTCCTTGATTGCTGTCGCGATCACCTGTCTGCGCGTGTCTATGAAATTCGAAGCGGCGTCCATAGAAACGCGGATTTATTTCTCGCCGGGCCCGCCGAGTCGAACAGAGCTGGTCCCGGTTGTTTGAACAGCGCCCCGTGGAAGTTAAGTGGATTCCTGCCGGGTTATTCTGAATGCGGGGCCTTGCGATTTTGATGCGGCGTCGGGAGGGCGAAGCCCGACCAGAGCTGCA